>OLRB01000016.1_pt1 | contig 155910 bp, 133 predicted proteins | sample 1672751 | NCBI WGS metagenome assembly OLRB01 (sample SAMEA3136720, study PRJEB25190) | human gut metagenome | biome: human gut; feature: human-associated habitat; material: faeces | place: Austria | collected 2013
GCGGCCGCGTCCTCCAATGGCGCGGCGGGATCGACCGCCCAGGCCGCGCCTTCGAGCTCCGGCTCCGGCTCGGGCGGGAGCAGTTCCGGTGGCTCTTCGTCGGGCGCGTCCTCGGCTCCCTCCCAGCAGGCGCACACGCATACCTGGGTCCCCGTGACCTCGCAGCAGTGGCACTCCAATCCCGTGAGCGTCTGGGTCCAGGATTCGGCGGCGTGGGATGAACCCACGTATACAACAGAGGGACATTATATCTGCGCCACTTGTGGCGATGTTGGACGCGATGCGACCCATTCATTTTTAGGTCAGGGGCATAATGTAAGTGTTCAATATATAAAAATCCAAACCGGCACGATCCACCATGAGGCCACGGGCCACTACGAGACCCAAGACCAGGGCTGGTACGAGACCGTGACGACCGGCTACCAGTGCTCCTACTGCGGGGCCTGGCAGTAGGGCAGCTAAAGAGGATGTGCGTAGAGGAGCCGCCTTCGGGCGGCTCCTCCTGTCATCGGGTGCGCCTTGGGCGAAGGGAGCCGCTTCTCTCGGCGGCGGCGAGGCGTTCCGATGGACCAATCGCCGAAGGGCCGCCCTTCTCCTCGTCGCTTAACGTGGAAAGCGGCCGCACCAGACACGAGGAGCATCATGCTCGGGGCTGCTGTCTTACGTTGCGGGAAATGCGCGCCGCGTCTCGAAAGACTCGGCAGAATGGTTCTTGCTCGTCGGCCGTCGTTCGCGACGGTGATTTTTGTTCGACGGCATGCCTGCAGGCTTTCTTTTTCGGGCCCAAAAATCGGCCTATGGGCAAATCATGGGCAAATAAGTAATTGCCGGGAGCGTATGCCCCCGGCTTTTTCGTTTAGAAGCCCAAGTTTTCTGCGATGAGAATGACTTTAATGCGGCCGGCGTGGCGGTTATGGCGCGTGATGACGGTGTTGCAGCACATGCAGCCCGGCTCATGGCACATGCCGCATATTCCCACCGTTTCGCAGGGCGTGCCTGTGTGCAGGCGGGCGGCATTCGGCGGGCACGCCATGGTGCGTACGCGTTTGAGGCCCTCATCAACGTCTTTGACGATCTTATTCATGCCAACGAGCACAATAACGTGCTTCGGGCCAAACGAGAGGCATGCCACGCGGTTGGAGTTGCCGTCGATGTTCACGAGCTCGCCTTTGAGCGTAAGCGCATTGACGCTCATGAAGAAGAAATCGGAATCGAAGTGCTGCAGATAGACGGCTCGCTGCTCTTCGGGCGTGGTTGCTTTCGCGCGGTCGAGCATGGTGTAGGCGCCCGCTTCGAGCATTTCCTTCACGGCGGTTTCCTTGAAAGTCTCGGTGCCGCCCCACGCGATGCTCGAGCCCTCAGGCACAAGGGACTTTACTAGTTCGCGCGCCTCGGCGGACGTTTCGCAGAAGTAGCCCTCCATTCCAGCTCGCTCAAGATTCTTGATAATCGTTTTCGACGTGGTGGCGAAGGCATCTTTGCGAGGATCGGCCATGATTCCCCCTTGGTTTCGGTAACGAATGCATCATGTGCATTGTCGCACGTTTTTCTGGTACAAAATATCTTTCTCTCGTTTTTCCAGGTCATAGGGAAAAGAAGGCGCATTTGCCATGCATCATCGAAAAAAGTTGAAAATAACGCTTGCGCCGAAGGGGGAAAGTGCGTAATATACATTCTCGCGCTGCGGCGCACGAAAGAAATGGGCGTTTGGCTCAGGGGGAGAGCGCTTCCTTCACACGGAAGAGGTCATAAGTTCAAATCTTATAACGCCCACCATTTCATTCCTCGGTAGCTCAACGGCAGAGCACTCGGCTGTTAACCGATAGGTTGTAGGTTCGAATCCTACCCGGGGAGCCATTCAAAATTTAGAGCCGCCTTAGGGCGGCTTTTGATTTCACATATTCCTCGGTAGCTCAACGGCAGAGCACTCGGCTGTTAACCGATAGGTTGTAGGTTCGAATCCTACCCGGGGAGCCATCCGAAACTTCGGGCTCGCACATGCGAGCTCTTTTTTGTATCTTGCTCAGTTCTGCAACATTTTCCCCTAGTCTATCGTGTGCAACATATGGCGCATTCGTCGAAGCCTCCCGCAAAGAATCGCTTGGAGCATTTTCGCTGCTATACTTTTGATTCACGACTTCATAACAGTCGTGCTGTGTTCGATTCAAAGAAGGGTGACTGCCGTGGAAGGCAAGCACGCATCTCAAAATAAGCAACAAAAACCGCATCGCTCGGAAGCATTCCCTCAGCTTGATAAGGCAGAAACCGTCGCGCATGCGACGAAGCCTTCTATGCCGTCCGATTTCGATTTGGGCTCAACGGGGGGCAGCGTTAATCCGATTCAGATGAACGGCCGCGGTCCTCATCGTTTTAGCGCGGCTCCCAATGCGGCTTATCCGGGCGGCAAGGTTCCGGGTGGAACTGCTGGTTCCCAGAAGTTCGCTGAAGGGCGCAGGCGCAACCCTGTTGCAATTGCTGCGCTGGTCTTTGTGGCGCTTCTACTTGTCGTATATGTCGCGGGCGCCGTTATATTCATGGGCCGCTTCTACCCGAATACCACGTTGGGCAATTTCGATTTGTCCATGAAGCCGTTTGATCAAGCTGTTGACGAACTCGAATCGGCCGAGAAATCCTATGCGCTTTCGATTTCGGGCGAGGGCTTTTCCACGAATATCACCGCAAAGCAGGGTGGCATTCAGCTCGATTCCGACAAGGTGATTGCCGCTGCGAAGGGCGGCATGAATCCCGCGCTGTGGTTCGTGAACATGTGGGGTGCGCATGATGCCACCGAGAATCTAACCGCCTCGGCCGATTCGACGGCGCTCCGCAATTTGCTTACCGAGGAAATCGAAGAATTCAACGCGGGTCAAACCGCTTCCGAAGATGCCGCAATCGTCTACGATGCTGAATCGCACAGCTACAAGATCAAGCCCGAGGTCAACGGCACTCAGCTCGATGCGGAAGAAGTCGTGCAGCAGGCGATTACCGCCATGCTCAGCATGCAAGATACGCTCAAGCTCGACGATGATGTGGTTATCAAACCCCAGGTGCTCTCGACCGATTCTCGCCTGATTCAGGGAACCGAAGCCGCGAACAAGCTTGTCGCATGCGACGTAACGCTCGTGGCCCAGCTTGCCAATACGACGGAAGATATCACGCAAATCAATGGCGACGTGATTTCCCAATGGGTAACCTTCGACGAAAATTACGCTCCTACCTTCAACGAGGCCGTTATGAGCGAGTGGGCGAGCGCCCTTGTTGCCTCGCTGAATACGGTGGGTTCCACGCGTACCTACACGCGTGGCGATGGCAAGCAGGTGAGCGTGAGCGGCGGCGATTACGGTTGGGCCGTCGATACTTCGTCGCTCGTGTCGACCATTGAAGACGCCATTACCAATGCAAGCCAAGGCGAAATCTCTGTACCGTGTTCGCAAACGGGCAACGGGTTTACGGCGCCAGGCATGGATTGGGGCGCCTATTGTGATGTTGACCTTACTGAGCAGTACGCGCGCTATTACGACGCGACGGGTAACCTGCTTTGGGAGTCGGGCATTGTTTCAGGCAAACCTGGCGGCGAGGATGCGACCCCTACGGGCACCTATTATCTCAAAACCCACCAGAGTCCCTCGATGCTGCGCGGTCCGAAGAAAGAAGACGGCAAGTACGAATGGGAATCCGAGGTGCAATACTGGATGCCGTTTGTAGGCAATCTGGTCGGCCTTCACGATGCCAGCTGGCAGCCTTCTTCGGTATTCAGCAATCCCGATGCTTACAAGACGTACGGCAGCCATGGCTGCGTGAACCTGCCCACCGATAAGGCGGCCGAGATTTACGGCATCATTCAAAATGGCGACCCGGTTATCGTGCACTGGTAAGCGCCACTATGCAATGTAATTATCGCAGGCCGCCTTTCGGGGCGGCTTGCTTGCGCCAAGACGCAAGGCGCGATAGAGGAAGAGGCAACGCACATGATTATGCAGGTAGAGCATCTCACGAAAAGCTTCGGCGGCAGAACGCTGTTCTCCGACGCGTGCTTTCGCCTTGAGGCCCATGATCGATTGGCGCTGGTAGGCCCGAATGGCGCGGGCAAAACTACCATGTTGAAGGTCATTACTGGGCATGAAGATGCCGATTCGGGCAATGTGGTGTTCGCCAAGGGCGCCGTTGTGGGCTATTTGGAGCAGGAAGCCATCGAGATGGAAGACCGCTCCATTTTCGATGAGGTTATTTCGAGCCAGCAAGAAATTCTCGAGGCTGAGCAGCGCCTCCATGAGCTCGAGGCAAGCTTGAACGAAGATTCCACTCCCGAGAAGCTTGACGCGTGCGGTCGTGCGCGCGAGCGCTATGAGGCACTCGGCGGGTACCGCCTTGAATCGCAGGTGCGCAGCGTGTTGTTCGGCTTGGGCTTCAAGGAAGACGACATGGCCCGCCATACCGGCGATTTCTCGGGAGGCTGGCAAATGCGCATCGCGCTCGCCAAGCTACTTATTCGTAAACCCGACTTGCTCCTGCTCGACGAGCCCACCAACCACCTCGACCTTGAAAGCGTGAAGTGGCTTGAGGGCTTTTTGCGCGGCTACGACGGCGCGGTTGTCGTGGTAAGCCACGACCGTGCCTTTATGGACAACATGGTCGATCGCGTCGCCGAGATTGATGCCGGCCGTCTTGAGCTGTACAAGGGCAACTATTCCGCATACCTGAAGCAGCGCGATGAGCGTATTGAACGCCTTCGCCAGCAGGCCGAACGCCAGGCTGAAGAAATCGCGCATATGGAAGCGTTCATCGAGAAGTTCCGCTACAAGCCCACGAAGGCCAAACAGGTGCAAGATCGCGTGAAGAAGCTCGAGAAAATCGAGCGCATCGTGGTACCGCAGGAAAAGAAGACTGTGCATTTCAACTTCGTGCAGCCGCCGCGCACGGGCGATATGGTGGTGCGCTGCAACGGTGTGGTCAAGCACTTCGGCGAGAAACATGTCTACGATGGCCTCGATTTGTCGCTGTATCGCGGCGAAAAGGTTGCGCTCGTCGGCCCGAACGGCGCCGGCAAATCGACGCTTCTGAAAATGATCGCGGGCGTGCTCGCGCCCGATGCGGGCACTATCGAATATGGCGTGCACGTGTCGAAGACCTACTTTGCCCAACACCAGCTCGAAGAGCTCTACCCGGGCAACACCGTATTCGAGGAGCTTGATCGTGCTGCTCCTGGTTGGACTATGAGCCAGGTTCGGAGTCTTCTCGGTGCGTTCTTGTTTACCGATGACGCCGTCGACAAGCGCGTGAGCGTGCTTTCCGGTGGCGAGAAGTGTCGTTTGGCACTTGCGAAAATGCTCGTGGCGCCCGCTCCGCTTCTGTGTCTCGACGAGCCCACGAACCATCTCGATATCGCGAGCGCCGACATTCTCGAGCAGGCGCTCAATCGTTTCGAGGGCACCGTGCTGCTCATTACGCACGATCGCCACCTCATTCGCAACGTCGCTAACCGCATTATTGAGGTCGTGCCGGGCAAGGTGGCCGTGTATGACGGCGATTACGACTATTACCTGTTCAAATCGGGCCAGCTCGAAGGCGGAAGCGACCTTTCGGCGAGCTCGCTCGACGATTTCTTGAATCAGCCCGAAGGCGAGGTGCACGATTCCGCGTCGCGTTCCAAGGCGAAATCGAAAAAGGCGAAAACCTCCGTTTTGGTGAACAATCGCCGAAAGGGCGCGACCGCAAAGCCTGCTGAGCCGCTTACGGCTCCGCGTGCGAGCGCCCCGAAAACGAAAGAACAGAAGCGTCGCGAGGCCGAAGCCCGCAATCGCGCATATGCCGCGCTCAAGAACCATCGCAAGCGCATCGCCGAGCTCGACTGCCAGCTCGAGCGCGACAACGCACGCATGAAAGAGCTGCTTGAGCTTATGGCCGACCCCGATTTCTATATCAACGAAGCCGAAAGCTCCGACGCCATCGCCGAGCACGGCAAACTCAAGGCGCGCATCGCCGCAGCGGAAGAGGAGTGGTTCTTGCTCAACGAAGAGCTCGAGGAAGAAATGCGCAAGCAGCAGGAGCAGGCGTAACTATGCTGAATATCGTTCTCGTTGAACCCGAAATTCCTCAAAACACGGGCAATATCGCGCGCACGTGCGCATGCATCGGTGCGCGGTTGCATGTGGTGGAGCCGGCGGGCTTTCGTATTACCGAGCGCAACCTGCGCCGCGCGGGCTGCGATTACTGGAACGACGTCGAGATCGTGCGCTGGGCTTGCGCCGAGGAATTCTTCGAGGCACACGCCGCCGACGAGCTGCATCTTTTCACGGGTCATGTGAGCACGACGTTTGGCGAAGTGGCGTATTCCGACGATTGCTATTTGGTGTTCGGTCGTGAGAGCCGTGGGCTCGACGAACGCTGGATGGAACGTTTCGCGTCGGTCTGTGTGCGCATTCCCATGCGCGATGGCATGCGCAGCTTGAATTTGAGCAACGCTGTGGCCATCGCGGCGTTCGAGGCTTTGCGTCAAAACGGTTACCCTTATTTACAATAGTGTGGCAGTCTGGCTAAAGCGAGAGTTTTGATATACACTATCAAATTACTATGTTTAGCCAGTCATACATCATCTACATCATCATTAGCGTTCTGTGCTTCGTGCCCGCCATTGTGTTGCATGAAGTTGCGCACGGTTTTGCTGCGCACAAACTCGGCGACCCAACTGCGAAAAGCCAGGGCCGTTTGAGCTTGAACCCGCTCAAGCACGTCGACCCGTTCGGCACGGTGCTCATGCCGCTGCTGCTCATGGCCATGGGCGGTCCGGTGTTCGGCTACGCGAAGCCCGTGCCTTACAATCCCATGTATTTCAAGAACCTGCGTAAAGGCGAGGCTATCGTCGGCTTGGCCGGCCCTGCGGCGAATCTGCTTATGGCGCTTGCCTCGGCGTTTATCGCCTGGATTCTTTACCCGTATGCGCCGGGCCTCGTGGGTTCAAATGAGGTGTTTCAGTACTTCTATCTCATGTTTTTGCCCATGTTCACGCTCATCAACCTGTATTTGATGTTCTTCAACCTCATTCCGATTCCGCCGCTCGATGGTTCGAGCATCATTGCGCTGTTCCTTAACGATAAGCAGCTGCATTCGTATTACCGCATTCAGCAGTACGCGTTGCCCGTGTTCATGATCGTGATCATTTTGGTGCCGTACCTTTTCAACGTGAATCCAATTGGCATGTATCTCGATGCCACGGCGGGCAATTTGGCGAATTTCTGCTTCCCGTTCAAAATCTACTAGCGGTGCAGCGTGTCATATCGCGTACGCATAGAGAGCTTCGAAGGACCTTTTGACCTGCTGCTCTATTTGGTGAGCCGTCAAAAGGTCGATATCGGGTCCATCTCAATCACTGAAATCGTCGACCAATACGTGGCCTATATCGACCGTATGCAAAAGCTCGATTTGGAAGTCGCGAGCGACTTTCTGCTTGTGGCATCGACATTGCTTGACATTAAAGCCGCATCGCTTATTCCTAGCGAGAAAACTGAGGTCGAAGATGAGCTTGAGGAACTTTCTCCGAACGAGGCGCGAGAAATTCTCATCGAAAAGCTCATCGCCTATAAGCAATACAAGAATGCGGCTTGGGCCCTGAAAAAACGCTTCGAGCTCGAAGGGCGCATGCATCCGCGTCTTTGTGGCCCCGACCAGGAATTTTTGGGAATTATGCCCGATTATCTTGAGTCGACCACGCTCGATTCGCTCGCGTTTTTGTGCGCCGAGGTCATGGCTCGGCGCGAGGTATTCCTGCTTGAAAGCGAGCATATCGCAGCGAAACCCATTCCCGTGGAAACGCATGTGCGCGCAATCCATAGGCGTATCAGCACGCGCAAGCGCATGATGTTCAGCGAGCTTTTGGAAGCGGCGCCCACCTTGCAGTTGCGCGTGGTCAATTTCCTGGCGATACTCGAGCTGTACAAGCGCGGTATGGTTTCGCTTGAGCAATCGGGCTCGTTCGCCGACATTCGCATCGACTATGTCGAGGGCAGCGGCGAGCTTGTCTTCACAGAACCTGATGAGGAGCAGTGGACGTAATGGAAGAGCACGGGGAAATGCAATCGCCCGATATCTCTGGGGCTATTGAGGCGTTGCTGTTCGTGAGCGATGAGCCTGTGGGCGCGCTTACGGTAGCCGAGATGCTAGAAGTCGATTTGAAGTCCGTCGAAGCGGCTCTCGATGCGATTCGCGCGCGCCTTGAGGCGGAAGATCGCGGCGTCCAGCTGCGCGAGGTTGCGGGCGGTTGGCGTTTTTATACGCATCCGCGCCACCATGGGCTTATTGAGAAATACGTGCTGTCGTGGGACACGCGCAAGCTTACGCAGGCGGCCCTAGAAACGCTCGCCGTCATCGCCTACAACCAGCCTATTACGCGCGCGGGCGTGACGTCGGTGCGCGGCGTGAATTCCGACAGCCCGATTAATTCCCTTGTCGAAAAGGGCCTCGTGCGTGAGGCGGGACGCGATAAAAATGCGCCTGGCCAGCCGATTCTCTATGCCACATCGCGTACATTCTTGGAGAAATTCGGCCTTGCGTCAACGCGCGACTTGCCGAATTTGGAAGATTTCGCGCCCGATGAGCAGAGCCGCGAGCTGATTCGCGAGCGTTTGGGCGCGACGCGCAAAGCTCACGAAGAGCAGGTGGCGACGCTTTTCGATGACGACTTGACGCTCGATTTGGGCCTTGACGAAAGTGAGCGCATCGTAGGCGATTTCGCGCCCGCGATTGAAGGCGGAGAAGGCGACGAACTCGCCGCGACATCGGGCATGGGCGATGCAATCGCTCAGGCTTTCGACATGCCCGAAACGGTGTGGTCGGTCGATGAAAGCGGCGAAGAAGACACGCGAAGTGTTGAAAGCGATGCTTGCGGCGCGGAAACCGACGCCCGCGACGTCGAGGACGACGCGCGTCGCCGCGAAAGCAATTTGATTGGCGCCGAGGATGACGCTTGCAGCACCGAAGGCGCCGCAATCAACGATGAAAGCGAGGCCTAGCCGATGAGCGATCCTAAGCCCGCCCAGTTTGGCCCGAACGGCGAGGCCATTGTTCCCATGCGCCTGCAGAAGTTTCTCGCGCGAGCGGGTGCTGCGAGCCGTCGTGGAAGCGAAAACCTCATGACCGCGGGTCGCGTGCGCGTGAACGGGGAAGTGGTAACCGAGCTCGGCAGCAAAGTGGACCCGCTGCGCGATGTGGTCGAGGTCGACGGCGTAGTCGTGCGCTTGTTCGATTCGTCGGTCACCATCATGCTCAATAAGCCTGCTGGATATTTGACCACCATGTCCGACCCCCACGGGCGTCCTTGCGTGGCAAGCCTTGTGCCTACCGATCGCTTCCCTGGGCTTTTCCCTGTAGGGCGCCTCGATATGGACACCACCGGCCTTCTGCTCTTCTCGACCGATGGCGAACTCGGCAACAGCTTGCTGCACCCGCGCCACCATGTCGATAAAACGTACCATGCGCGCGTCGCGGGCATTATGTCGCAAGAGCAGGCGCAAGTCCTTGAGCGCGGAATCGAGCTCGACGACGGTCCCACGTTGCCCGCCCAGGTGCGCATCGAACGCATAGCCAAAGGTAAAACCGATGTGGAAATCACCATTCACGAAGGCAGGAAACGCCAGGTGAAACGTATGTGTTCGGCAGTCGGTCATGAGGTGCTGCAACTGCACCGCTCGAACTTCGGACCGCTTGCCTTGGATGGCTTGACGGAAGGGCAATGGCGCGAGCTCAGCGATGCCGAGGTGAAAGCCCTTCGCCAAGCCGCTGGCATGTAGTACAAGGCGTGCTAGAATTTCGATAGGCAACCAGCCGTTGCCGTTCGCCTCGGACCTCACGCTCCGCTTCGGGCAGGTCCTGGCTCGCGCGAAAGCCACATTACGTGGCTTCCGGCTCATACGGAATCTTGCGTATCGCGAGGTTTGAGGTGAACGGCAAGGCGCAGAATCACTTGTTTGCGTTCGCTTCCCTTGGGCCGATAGATTCCGCACGAGCAGAACAGCACCTCATGTGCTGTTCGTCGCGAGCAGGACTTGACCGAAGCGGATCAAGGGGAGCGAACGCAAACAATAGGATTGGTGGATTCGCAAGAATGAGGAGGGGCGATATGACTGCCCAGGAAAACCTTACGACTATCGAGCCGGTTAACGGCCCGCTTGTCGGCAGCATCTCGGTGCCGGGCGACAAATCCATTTCGCATCGCGCGGTGCTTTTCGCGGCGATGGCCGAAGGCACCTCGCGCCTTTCGGGCGTGCTTGATTCCGAAGACGTGCGCAGCTCTCTTGGCGCGGTAAGCAAGCTCGGCGCCAAGGTGAACCTGGAAAAAGCTCCCGATGGAAGCCTGTATGGCGGCATTACGGGTTGGGGCGCGAAGGGCCCCAGCGCGCCGAGCGAGCCAATCGATTGCGGCAATTCCGGCACCACGACGCGCTTGCTCATGGGCATTTTGGCCCCGTGGGATATTGAGGTGGAGCTCACCGGCGACGATTCGCTCCGCCGCCGCCCCATGCGCCGCGTTTCGGGCCCGCTTTCGAGGATGGGCGCGAAGTTTTTGCCCGAAGGCCAAGACACGCTGCCGCTTACGATTCATGGCACGCGCAACCTCAAAGCGCTCGAATATGATGCGCCTGTTGCATCGGCTCAGGTGAAAACCGCGATCCTGCTCGCTGGCCTTTCCGCTGATGGCACTACGCGCGTCACGGAACCCTCTCCGAGCCGCAACCATACCGAGCTCATGTTACCTGAATTCGGCGCACACACCACGGCTGCATCGGGCGTCGCCGAAGTTGTCGGCCCAACAACGCTTAAGGCGTCCGAAGTCGTGGTTCCTGGCGACCCGTCTTCGGCGGCATTCATCGCGTGCGCTGCCGCTCTTATTCCGGGCAGCGCCATTCAAATCGAAGGCGTGTCGCTCAATCCTGCTCGCATCGGCTTTTTGCGCACGCTCGAACAAATGGGCGTCGATGCATCGCGCCGCAGCGTGTCGTCTTCGGGCAAAGAGCTCTCGGGCATCATTTCGGTGCAATACTGCGACAAGCTCCATGGTTGCGAGGTTCCCGCCGATAAAATTCCGTCACTCGTCGACGAAGTTCCCGTGCTCGCGCTCGTCGCGGCTCATGCGAAGGGCATCACGGTATTCCGTGGCGTCGATGAACTGCGCGTGAAGGAAACCGACCGCGTGGCCGCCGTTATCGACGGCCTTACGAAGATCGGCGTCGACGCCTGGGCCGATGGCAGCGACCTGTTCATTGAGGGCGATCCCGATTTGGTGATTCCTGAAGGCGTGAAGTTCGAAACCGGCAAAGACCATCGTCTCGCCATGACATGGGCACTTGCGGGTCTTTCGGGCAATTGTCCCGTTCAAGTTGCCGATTTCGAGTCGTGTGCGGTAAGCTACCCCGCGTTTCTTTCCGACATTCGCTCGCTTGTTCGTGAGCGCTAGAAAGGCAAACTATTCATGATTATTGCTATTGACGGCCCTTCTGGAGCTGGCAAGTCGACCGTGTCCAAATCGGTCGCGAAGGCGCTTGGCTTCAACTGCCTCGACACGGGCGCGATGTACCGAAGCATTGCGTGGTATGCGCTCGAGCATGGTGTCTCGCTTGAAGATTCTGCCGCTTTGGGCGAAATCGCGCGCGAGCGTGCAATTTCGTTTTCTCATGAGCCGGGCAATCCGGCGCCTAAGCAGGTATTCATCGACGGCGTTGACGTGACGGGCGATATTCGCACGGCGCGCATCGACAGGTCGGTGAGTTCCGCCTCCAAGCATCCCGAGGTGCGCGAGGCGCTCGTCGAACAGCAGCGCCGCATTGGCTCGCAGGGTGATTACGTGGTCGAGGGTCGCGATATTGGCACGGTCGTATTCCCTCAGGCCGAAGTCAAGGTGTTCCTCACCGCAAGCAACGAAGAACGCGCGCGCCGTCGCGTGGCGCAAAACGAAACCCGTGGCGTTGGGTCCGTTGATTTCGATGAGGTGCTCGCCGACATCGTGAGGCGCGATGAGCTCGATTCCGCCCGCGAGACCTCTCCGCTCGTTGCCGCCGCCGATGCGAAATGCATCGATTCCACCGGTTTTACGATTGACGAAATCATCGAACAAATCTGCGCTATGGCGCGTGCCGCCGGCGCGAATGCATAGGAGGAACGCGTGTTTCTCGCATACAAAGACATGTGGGATATGCCCATTGACCCTGTTGATGGTCTCGAAAAGGTAAAAGAAGGCGAGCGCGCTCCGAAGCGCGTTGGGCACTTCGTTGGCAATATCGTGTACGCGATTATTTTCATCGCGTTCAAAATCGCCTTCCGCTACAAGGTCGAGGGCATCGAAAACCTGCGCCAGTTCGATGGCGAGCGTGGCGCGGTGGTTATTGGCAATCATGCTTCCTACCTCGATCCGGCTTTCCTGTGGATCGCCGCGCGTCCGAAGCAGTGGGTGCGGTTCATGGCGCGCGACAACATGTTCGCCAACGCCGGCGGCCTTGCGGGCCAGGTGATTTCGCGCGTCGGGGCGTTTCCCATTAAACGCGGATCAGCTGATCGCACGGCAATCAAGCGCGCATCTGCCATGTTGAAGCGCGGCGAAAGCGTGGGCATTTTTCCCGAAGGCACGCGTCGCGACCGTGGCACGGCCGCGCCGGAATTGCACGGTGGCGCGGCGTTTATCGCGCGCATGGGCAAAGCGCCCATCGTTCCGTCGTCTATTCGCAACGTGGATGCCATTAAGCGCAAGGGCGAGCGCATGCATTTCCCGAAGGTCACGGTGGTGTTTGGTGCCCCCATTTATCTGGAAGACTTCGACTTCCTTCCCAAGGAAGACCGTCTCGATGCTGTTTCGTGGTACGCCATGCGCGAGTGCTATGCGCTTCGTGACAATGTGAACCGCGAAGAGGTGGACATGAAATCCCTGTTCCCTGAGGCGCGCGATTTTTCCACCGAGCTTGCGGGGAAAATGCTCTCGCGCCCGATTGCTTAGCATTCGTTCGCCTGGACGATAATGCGCTGAATTGCGAACATGACATGCCGCCAAACGGAGAGCTGCCTGTTTCGCTCTATGGCCCAATGACAATGCTGGGGCATTTTGCCCTGCCAACCAAGGAGGATGTGCCCGTGGAAGTGATTCGCGCCAAACATGCTGGCGTTTGCTACGGAGTCGAGCGTGCGCTCGATATGGCAAATGCCGCCATGCTCGACGATGAAGACACCTATACGCTTGGACCTTTGATTCACAACCCCAAGGTCGTCGAAGAGCTCGACGCCAACGGCGTTCATGTTGCCGCATCGCCCGACGACGTGCAGGAAGGCATCGTGATTATTCGCAGCCATGGCGTGGAGCCTGACGTGCTCGCGACGTTGCGTGAACGAGGGCTTACCGTCATTGACGCGACGTGCCCCCACGTGGCCAAGGCCCAGCGCTCCGCTGCGCAGCTTCGTGATATGGGCGGTACCGTGGTGGTTGTGGGCCGCGCCGACCATCCCGAGGTGCTCGGGTTGTGCGGCCATGCGGGCGAGCGTGCCGTCGTGGTTGCCAATGCCGATGAGTTGCCCGATGAACTCGTCGAGCCTGTGGGCGTTGTGGTGCAAACGACCCAAAGCACCGAAAAGCTCGAATCGGTGGTCGAGGCCATTCGCGCGCGCGGCATTGAGCCTATTGTGAAAAACACCATCTGCTTTGCGACGCGTCAGCGTCAGGAATCGGCCGCGCGCCTTGCCGGGGAAGTCGACGCAATCGTTATCGTGGGCGGCAAGAATTCGTCGAACACCACGCATCTCTACGAGATTTGCAAGGCGCATTGCCCGAAGTCCCATTTCGTGGAAGGTGCCGATGAACTGGACGCTTCGTGGTTCGAGGGCTGCAAAACCGTGGGTGTGACCGCTGGCGCTTCAACCCCTGCCGATCAAATCCAAGAAGTGGTGGAATGTTTGGAAGCGATGTAATGCTTCTCGTCGCGTGTATTTCCTGCTAGAATTAATCTGTTGGTCTGCGCATTCTCGCATTGCGGGGTGCGCAACGACAGATTAAGGAGCAACCACGCTATGAACGAAACTGGCTCTGAACTTCGCGGCTGGACGCGCCGCAATTTCTTGAAAGCTGCCGGCGTCGCGGGATGCGCGATGCTTTTCCCTTGGCTGGCATACGCCGCCGAATCTGATGAATTGAACGCGAAAGCCGACGAACTCGCCGCCTCCGCCGCCTCGAAGCAGGCTGAAGCTGACGAAATGAAGGCCAAGCTCGATTCTCTTCAAACGCAATACAATGAAGCGCTCGAGCGCTACAACACCGCAAACGACGCTCATGAGGCTGCCGTTGCCGCCATGGATGCTGCGCAGCAGCGCATCGACGAGGCTCAATCGCTCATCGAAAGCACGCGCAATCAGCTGGCCAAACGTGCGAATTCGATTTATCGCGAAGGCAGCATGAGCATGATCGACGTCATCTTCGGCTCCCAGTCGTTCGACGACTTCGTCACCAACTGGGATTCTGTTGAGCGCATCAGCCAGCAAGATGCCGCATTGGTGCAGCAGAACAAAGACGCCAAGGCTGAAGCCGAGGCGGCCCATGCCGAATACTCCAAGCAGGAAAAGGTCGCGGCAGAAGAGCTCGCCAATGCCAAGGCCGCCAAAGAAGAGCTGGAAACCGCTCAGGCTGCCCTGCAGAAGCAGTATGACGACATGAACAGCGACATTTCTGCCATTCTTGCCGAGGCCGAGCAAACGCGCATGAGCGCCGAAGAGGCCAAAAAGAAGGAAGAGGAAGCCGCGGCGGCCGCCCAAAGGGCAATTCAGCAGAGTTCGTCAAGCTCCAGCTCGTCGAACAGCTCTTCCGCGAGCTATTCCGGCAGCGTTTCGGGCTGGGTGAACCCGGCTCCTGGCAAATACGTCACGAGCGGTTTCGGCTGGCGTCCCTCCATTGGCGACTTCCACCAAGGCGTCGACCTCTCGAATTCTTACGAGCCCGTCTACTGCATGGCCGACGGTACCGTTACCACGGCTGGCTGGTTTGGCACGGGCGGCATCGCTGTTACGGTCGACCATGGCGGCGGTTTGGTAACGTGGTACCTGCATAACTCCCAGGTGCTCGTATCGGTTGGTCAGCACGTTTCCGCTGGCCAGCAAATCTCGGTTTCCGGCAGCACGGGCTTTTCAACGGGCCCCCATTTGCACTTCCAAATCAATACGGGGTGCAGCAATGGCGTAACGGGCACGGCCGTGAACCCGGCGGCCTATTTCGGCTGGTAGAAACTTTCGAATGTGACATTTTGCGGGTGGCGTGCGGCCGCCCGCTTTCGTATTGAGGAAAGGAATGTGCATGGCAGAGAGTCGCTATGTGCACGAATATCCGGGCGCGCCCGAAGGCGGCGGCGAAATCATCAGCGTTGCCGAAGGCTCGCCGTTCGACGACGCGGGCTTCACGCCGGGCTGCCGTATTCTTTCCGTCGACGGAAACCCCTTGCGCGATGTGCTCGACTGGCGGTGGTATGCCGATGGCGAGGAAATCACCGTTGCGTATGTCGATACCGACGGTGAGGCGGGTGAGGTCGACCTCTTCCGCGACGAGGGCGAAGATTGGGGCATCGAATTCGACGGCGCCGTATTCGATAAAATCAAAACGTGCCGCAATGCCTGCGTGTTCTGCTTCATGCGCCAGCTCCCCGAAGACGCGCGCGCTTCGCTCGTGCTGCGCGATGACGATTGGCGCTTGAGCTTTCTGCAGGGCAATTTTGTCACGCTCACGAATTTGACGGAAGACGATTTTGAGGAAATCGTCGAGCGCCATATCTCGCCTTTGCGCCTTTCGCTGCACTGCATCACGCCCGGAGTGCGCCGCAAAATGATCGGAAAGCATGCGCCGCATGGCATTGAGATGCTCGAGAGGCTGCTCGATGCAGGCATCGAATTCGATGCTCAAATCGTGCTTACTCCGGGTTATAACGATGGCCTCGAACTGCAGAAAACGCTCACTTGGGCTTATATGCATCCTGGGATTCTGAATATCGGCATTGTGCCGCTTGGGTATACCAAGCACCAGCGCTCGTTCGAGAAGAGCTACAACGACGTCGATGCCGCACTTGATGTGATCGATACCGTGGAGCCTATGCAAAAGCATGCCTTGGCCGAGCGCGGCTTTCCGTGGGTGTATTTGGCTGATGAGTTTTACTGCAATGCATATCCCGACAGCTTGCTTGAGCATCTTCCGCCCACCGAGCATTATGGCAACTTTGAGATGTTTGAAGACGGTATTGGCATTGTACGTACGTCGGTTGATGAATGGGAATCGTGCGCTGAACAACTCGAACATTTGGCCGAAGTGCTCGAAGAGGAAGACGCTCGCGTGTACTACATCTTCGGCGCGGCGCAGCGACCCTGCATGGCTCGTTTGATGGAAGAGGCTCCTACGAAGGGTCGCCTGGTACCGCTCGTAGTGAAGAATAACCACTTCGGCGGCAACGTTGACGTCACCGGCCTTCTGTGCGGCTTTGACGTGGCCATGGCGATTCGCGGCATTTCCGCCCACGACTACGTGGTGCTTCCGAAAATCATGTTCAACTCCAACGGCTATACGCTTGATGATATGACCGTGGACGATATTCGCGACACGTCGGGCGTGCCCGTGACCGTGGTATCATGCAGCGTGCCTGAATACCTTGCCGAAATCGAAGAACTGGTCGTTGGCTATTAGGCGAAATTGCAAGTGTGTTGCGCTGGGCGCGATGCGGCCATGCCGCGAAGCGCCATGCGCCAGTCCGTGCCCGGCGCTCGGTTGGAGCTTATGTCGCAACCAACTATAGATTGAGGATTAACCATGGCTTTACCTGTTGTTGCTATTGTGGGTCGCCCCAACGTGGGCAAGTCCACGCTTGTCAACCGCATTGCCCGTAAGAACGAGGCTATCGTTCACGAGATGCGCGGCGTCACGCGCGACCGCTCTTATCATGAGGCCGATTGGAATGGCGTGCACTTCATGCTCATCGATACCGGCGGTATCGAGATGGGTGACGAGGACGCGTTCCAGAAATCCATTCGCGAACAGGCGTTTGCCGGCGCGAACGAGGCTGACGTCGTGATTTTCCTCGTCGACGGTCGTACGGGCGCCACGCCCGACGACATTGAAGTGGCTCGCGTGCTGCGCAAAAGCGGTAAACCCGTGCTGCTCACGGTGAACAAGCTCGACAACCCCGATAAGGAAGACGAGGCCCTGTGGGAATTCTATAGCCTGGGCCTGGGCGATCCGCGCCCCATTTCGGCTTCGCATGGCCACGGCACGGGCGACTTGCTCGACGAAGTCGTCGAAGAGCTCGCCAAGCTTCCCGAGCATGAGGAAGTTGAGGAAGAGGAAGTTATCAACGTCGCTATTATCGGCCGTCCGAATGCGGGTAAAAGCTCTCTTACGAACCGCCTTATCGGCGTTGATCGTTCTATCGTGAGCGACGTCGCTGGCACAACGCGTGACGCGATTGATACCATGGTTGAGCACGACGGCAAGAAATACAAGATTGTCGACACGGCAGGCTTGCGTGCCAAAAGCAAGATCGACCAAGATGTCGAATACTACAGCTTCGTTCGTGCGATGCGCGCCATCGACCGCGCTGACGTGTGCCTGCTCGTGATTGACGCCACGCTCGGACTGACCGACCAGGACCAAAAAGTCGCCGGCTACGCGCAGGAACGCGGCTGCGCTATGGTGATTCTGCTCAATAAGCGTGACATCGTTGAGTCGGGCGAACAGCTCGAAGATCTGCGTGACCGCATTCATGACCGCATGATGTACGTGGGTTATGCTCCTGTTATCAGCATTTCGGCGCTTACCGGCAAAGGCGTGCTGCGCATTTGGGACGCCATTGACAAGGCATACGATGCCTTCAGCCGTCAGGTATCCACAAGCAAACTCAATGCGTGGCTCGAGGGCGTGCGCGAATTCGGCCACACCGTGCGTAAGGGCAAGGCCGTTCTGAAGTTGAAGTACATGACGCAAACGCATATTTGTCCGCCCGAGTTCACGCTGTTCTGCAACCAGCCCGACCTGGTGCGCGAAAATGATAACTACCAGCGCTTCCTCGAGAATCGCTTCCGCGATACGTTCGATTTCGAGGGTACGCCCATTCGTTGGAAGTTTAAGAAGAAGGACTAGCGGAACATGATAGATGCATTGGTCGCGCTTGGCGTGTTTGTCGCGGCGTTTTTGCTCGGTTCAATTCCTTGGGGCCTCATTATTTCCAAGGTGTTTTACCACACCGATATTCGCGAGCATGGCAGCGGCAACATTGGCACCACGAACGCCATGCGCACGATGGGCAAAAAGGGAGGCGCCGCGGTATTCCTGCTCGATTTCGGCAAGGGCATCGCGTCGGGCTTCATTGGCATGGGTGCGACGTCGTTTTTGACGGGCAGCTTCGTGAGTTATGAAACCCTGCTTGGCATAGCGACGATGGGCTGCACCTTGGGCCATATTTTCAGCCCGTGGCTGGGCTTTCACGGCGGCAAGGGCATCGCTGTGGCCATTGGCGCATTGTTCGTGTGCTGGGGGCCTGCGGCGGCATGTATCGAGCTGTTCGGCATTTTTGCCGTGCTCGTTGCGCTTACGCGCTATGTTTCGGTGGGTTCCATCGCATCCGCGGCGCTGTGCCCGGTTATCGCATGCTTCCTGTTCTGGGGCGATTGGGGCGCTATTGCGTGCTATTTCGTCACGGGCATGACTGTTGTGTGGGCCCATCGTGGCAACATTGAGCGTTTGCGCGCGGGCAATGAGCGTCGCGTGGGTTCGAAAAAATAATGGTTCGCCGTTCTAACGAACGGCGAATTTTGCCGACGCTGCAAGCGGGCGATGCACTGCATTTTGGCCTTCGATCTTCGTCTTGCGTAGCGGCTGCTATGCGGCTTTTCGATTTCGGGCCATTCTGCAGCAGCTCGTTCACTCTCGCTGACTTTTGATCGGCCGTGCAGTTTTCTTTTGTTGGGAGTCGATATGAAGGTTTCAGTTATTGGCGCTGGTTCGTGGGGCACGGCGCTTGCGCATGTTCTGGGGCTTGGCGGCAACGACGTTGCGCTGTGGGCGCGCAAGCAGGAAGTGTGTGACGGCGTAAACGAACGTCACGAAAATCCACGCTATCTCATTGGCTGTAAGATTGATTCCCACGTGAAGGCATCGACGAGTTTTGAGGAAGTGCTTTCCGGCGCATCCGCCGTGGTTATTGTGACCCCTTCGGCTGTGATTCGCCAAACGTGCGCGAACATTGCGCCGTTCGTCGATGACAAAACCCCCATCGTGGTGTGCTGCAAGGGCGTGGAAGAGGGGAGCGGCCTCGTTCCGGTCGAGGTGCTCGAAGCCGAGTTGGGCAATGCGAGCCGCCTGGCGGCGCTTGCCGGCCCCAACCATGCCGAAGAGGTAATTCTGGGCATTCCTGCCGGCACGGTGATTGCCTCGCAAAGCGAGCAGACTGCCCGCTTTTTCCAAGAGCTTTTCGCCACCGAAGCATTTCGCACCTACATCAGCGAAGACGTGATTGGCGTTGAGGTGTGCGCGGCTGCGAAAAACGTGGTCGCCATTGCATGCGGCCTGTCGTATGGCATGGGATATGGCGACAATACGGCGTCGCTTTTGATGACGCGTGGTCTGGCGGAAATGAGCCGCTTGGTCGCCGCGTGCGGCGGTATGCCCATGACGTGCTTGGGCCTGGCGGGTGTAGGCGACCTCATTGCTACGTGCACGAGCGAGCATTCACGTAATCGCACGTTTGGATATCGTCTGGCCCAGGGTACAACGCTTGAACAGTACAAGGCCGAAACCCATATGGTGGTCGAAGGCGCACTTGCGTGTCGCACGCTCATGTCGCTCGCCGAATCGGTGGGGGTTGAGCTGCCCATTGCCGAAACCGTGCGTCGTGTGGTGTGGGAAGGCTCTAATTTAGAGCTGGCTGCCGCGCAGCTGTTCGGTCGCGAATTGAAGCCAGAGTTCTATTAAGCCGGTTTAAGGCGAGGCGGCGAAAAAGAGGGGCGGTTCCAAAAGATGCAAGAATGAGCCCCTCGGTACATTCAGCGTGCGTATGGCGGAATGAATGAGACGGATGATCCCTAGGGCAAATTTAGATCGCCTCGGGCGCCGCCCGCATCGTTTTATCGGGACGAGTTGAAGCATAATCGTGCCGCCCGTTTGAATTGAAGCAAAAGAAAAGGCGCAACCAAAGCTGCGCCTTTGTGTTTTTGCGCCGAGTGCTATTCTTTCGCGCCGTACTGCTCGTAGTACTTGTCGATGGCGGCCTTGATATCGTCGTTGATGACGACCTTGCCGTCGATTTCGTGGTTGTACAGAGTTTCGGTCACTTCCGCCATGCTCACGATGCTGGCTACGGGGAAGCCGTACTTCGCCTGGATTTCCTTCTGCGCGGTGGTTACGCCGCCCTTGCCGACTTCCATGCGATTAAGAGACACGATAAGGCCTTTGACCTCGACGTTTGCAGTGCCCGTCACAATGGGATAGGTCTCGTCGATCGACTTGCCCGACGTGGTCACGTCTTCGACCATGATCACGCGGTCGCCGTCGTTGAGGGTCGCGCCCAACAGGTTGCCCGCGTCGGCGCCGTGGTCTTTGGCCTCTTTGCGGTTGCAGCAGTAGCGCACCTCTTTGCCATAGAGTTCATGCAGCGCGATGGCGGTCACGACGGCCAGCGGAATGCCCTTGTAGGCAGGGCCGAACACGACGTCGAAATCGAGGCCGAAGTTGTCATGAATGGCCTTGGCGTAGTACTCGCCCAGGCGCTTGAGCTGCTCGCCCGTTACGTAGGCGCCCGCATTCATGAAGAACGGTGACTTGCGGCCGCTTTTCAGAGTGAACTCGCCGAATTTGAGCACATCGCTTTCAACCATGAACTCGATGAATTCGCGTTTGTAATCTTCCATTCCGCTGAACTCCTTCGATTCGCGCCCGGCCCCAACGGCTGGGCTATAAACTATTCGCCATGATACCCGATTTGGTTCTATAATCGGCAGCGTTTAGCGTAAGGGCCGCAAAAGGCCATCGTCTGCGCGATTTTTGTCGCGGGGCGGTTTGTGACGGAAGGCGATAGTATGGGCGAATCCATCAAACAAGACGTGTGTAAGCAATGGGTTGAGCGCGACAAGAAGGTGATTGCGCCATGCCAGCACCTGTCATATTTTCCACTGGCGGTTGACCGTGCGAAAGATTCCACGGTAGTCGACACCGACGGCAACGAGTTCATCGACTTTCTCACGAGCGCTTCCTCGCTGAACTTGGGTAGCTGCAACGAGCACATTACCGCGGGCATTCAGGAGCAGCTGGCGAAGTGTACGCAGTACACCGCGGCATACACGTACAGCCCTGCGACGATTGAGTATGCCGAGCGCCTGTGCTCGGTGTTTCCCGGTCGTCCCGCCGAAGACGTGCGCATCGCGTTTGGCAACTGCGGTTCCGACTGCAACGACGCTGCGGTGAAATTTGCTCGCGCCTATACCGGCCGCCGGAAGATTATCACGTTCATCAACGCGTATCATGGCTCTACGTACGGCTCCATTGCGCTTTCGTGTGTTACCACGCGCATGGCGTCGAAAATGGGCCCGTTCATGGGCGATATCTACCATTTCCCGTTCTATGGTTCCGAGGCGCCCGACATGCCCGCCGAGTGGTATGTGAAAGAAATTCAAGAGGCGTTCGACACGTATTTGCCCGCCGAAGAGGTGGCTGCGGTCATCATTGAGCCCGTGCAGGGCGACGGCGGCTTGAATTTGGCGAACGACAAGTTTATGCATGCGCTCTATGATCTATGCAAAAAGCACGGCATTCTGTTTATTTCCGAAGAAGTACAGCAGGCATTTTGGCGTGATGGCCATTGGTTTGGCATCGAATGCTTCGATGGCATCGTGCCCGATGGCGTCATCATGGGCAAATCGGTGGGCGCGAGCCTTACCTTGGGCGCGTTTATGGCCCGCAAAGACATTATGGAGAGCCTGCCTGCGCCGGCGCACCTGTTCACGCTTGGCGGCAACGCCATCGCGTGTGCGGCCGGTTGTGCGGCGTTCGACTATTACCAAACCGATGAATTCCAGGGTATTTTGAAGCGAAACGAACGCGTGATGCTCGAGCTGCTCGAGCAGACGATGGCCGACCATCCCAACACGATCGGCTTCATTCGCGGCGTGGGCATGTCTCGCGGCTTGGCTGTGGTGAAGAAGAGCGAAGACGGCTCCATGGAGGCCGACACCACGGGCACGTTTAAAATCGTGTATCGCTCTTACGAGTTGGGTTTGCTCATGATTTCGGTCGCCGACAATATTTTGCGCATTCAGCCGCCGCTTAATATCACCGAGGAAGAATTGCGCCGCGGCTTCGCGATTGCCAATCAGGCGATTTCGGAATACGAAGCGGGCGAGATTTCGGATGACGTGCTCGTAAACCAAGCGGGTTGGTAATCGTTGGCGTGCCTTTTTGCTGCAAGCGAAAGTTTTTCAAAAAAGTTGAAAATAACGCTTGCACGGCATAAGGGAGATGCGTATACTAACGTCTTGCGTTTGAGCGAAGAGCTCGAAATCGCAACGGGTTGTGGCGCAGTTTGGTAGCGCACTTGACTGGGGGTCAAGGGGTCGCAGGTTCAAATCCTGTCAACCCGACCAGCTAATTAGAGCAGGTCAGAAGGTAAAACTTCTGGCCTGCTTTTTTGTTTCGTTTTTATTCATCATCGTTGTCTCGCCCTTTTCTCCGGGGCGTTTTCCTCTCGGCATTGTATATGCTCGAAACAATCTGTAAAAACAAGGCTTCAAGTGGGAAAGCATTTCTTTCTTTTGAACAAAAAACTCGCTCGCTGGGTGTTACATTGCTCAATGCAGTTGCAAGAGCGGTTTTTTGAAAGGAATGGCACATGGACAAGGAACTTCTTGCGGTAGCAGGCGGCAGCAAGCCAGCGGACGTCGTGATTTCGAACGGTCGCATTGTGAACGTGTACACGGGCGAAATCTATGATGGCGGCGTGGCGATAAGCGGTCAAACAATTGCCGCAGTAGGCGATGTGGACTACTGCGTCGGCGAGGGCACGAAGGTCATCGATGCCGAGGGCGCCTTCATTACGCCGGGCTTCATCGATGGCCATATTCATCCCGAAAGCTCCGACTTGGCAATTCGGCCTTTCGCGGAAGCGGTGCTCAAACATGGCACGACATCGATCATGACCGACCTCCACGAGGTGGGCGTCGTAAGCGGCCTTGAGGGCATCGAGGCCGTAATCGAAGAAAACCAGGCGACCGATTTGAACTTGTATTTCGTCGTGCCTTCCCATGTTCCTTTCTCACCCGCGCTTGAAACAAGCGGCGGCTCCTTCAATCCCTCGATTATTCGCGAAGCGCTCAAGCGCCCCGATGCTGTAGGCATTTCTGAATGCGTTGGCCCTTACGTTCTGGCCGATTTGCCCGATCTTCTGGAATCGCTCGATGACGTTGCGGGCATGAAGGGCATGACCGCCCAAGGCCATTTGGTTGACATGAAGGGCGCCGATTTGAACAAGTGCGCGGCTGCGGGCATCTCAACGTGCCACGAGGCGCTTTCCGCCGACGAAATCATGGATCGCGCTCGCGTGGGAGTCCATGCGATGTTGCGCGAATCGTCGGCTGCGCGCACGCTCGCGCAGCAGCTCGAATGCATCGTGGGCAAAGACATCGACACTTCTATGATGAGCATCGTGACCGACGACTTGCACTGTTGCGATTTGAATGAGACGGGACACCTTGATCATCATTTGAAGCTCGCCCTTAGCTGTGGCCTGCCGTTCGTGAAGGCCATCCAAATGGTGACTATCAATGCGGCGCGCGCGTTCGAGCTGACCGATATCGGCGCGCTGGCGCCGGGCAAGCGCGCCGACATCAATATCGTGTCGGGCGATACGGCAGACGATTTCGGCGTGGTAAGCGTATGGTCGCGTGGCAAGCAGATTGTCGACCATGGCAAAATGCTCGTGCATTACGAAACCGCCCAGCATGACCCGTGCCTGTTGAACACGATGACGCTTTTGAATCCTATCACGCCCGACAGCTTCAAGATCGCGGCTCCCGAAGGCGCCACGCGTGTGAAGGCCACCTGTATGGACACGCTGCCGTGGATTCCCATCACCCAGCCGCGCGAGGTGGAGCTTGCCTGCGTCGACGGCTACGTGGCATGCGACGTCGATCAGGACGTGCTCTATATCGCGCAGGTCGAGCGCTATGGCAAGAACGGTAACGTGGGCAAGGCGTTCATGGGCGGCTTCCATATGACGAGCGGTGCCATTGCTTCGTCGGTGGGGCACGACAACCACAACATCATTGTTATGGGTACGAACTTCGAGGACATGTCGATTGCCGTGAACCATCTTGTCGAAATTGGCGGCGGACAGTGCCTCGTCGACGGCGGCGAGATCATTGAATGCGTCGAATATCCCTTGTGCGGCTTGCTTTCCGACCTTTCGTGCGAGGAACTTGCGGCGAAGAAGGGCGCGTTGAATGCGGCATGCGCCGAGCGCGGTTGCATCATTTCCATCCCGTTTATGTTCCTGTCGTTCATTTGCCTGGCGGCGTTGCCCGCGTGCGCCATTACCGACCATGGGTTCATCAACGTGCTGACGCTGCAAATCGAAGACCCCATCAAGGGCGTCGTGGAATAACGCGAGGGGGTTTCATGTCGAAGGAAGTGAAAAGTGCGTACTACGGCTCGTTTTTCCATGCTCCCGTGTATGGTGAATTCGAGTATTTGGAAGACGCGCTTATCGAAGTTGACGGCGATGGCGTCATCGTACGCGTTGTGACGGGCGACGACCCGTGCAAGTCTGATCTTCTTGAGGCGTATCGCAATCGCGGCATGCTCGTAGAGCTGGGGGAGGGGCGTTTTGGCCTGCCTGGCTTCGTGGATATCCATGTGCACGCGCCGCAATGGCCCCAGGCCGCGCTTGCGCTCGATGAGCCTTTATATTTGTGGCTCGAGCAGCGCACGTTCCCCTTGGAATCGAAGTTCTCTGATATGGAATTCGCGCGCCGCGTGTACGGCGACCTTGTGGATGCTTTGCTCGCGCGCGGCTCGACGACCACGGTGTATTTGGGAAGTGCGCATTTGGAATCGAGCATTGAGCTCGCGGCGATTTGCGCCGAAAAGGGCCAGCGCGCACTTGTCGGCAAAACGGTCATGGATGATCCCGCCGCGAACCCTGAATATTATCGCGACGCCTCGCCTGCGCAGGCTGTGGGTGACACGGCGACGCTCATTAAGGAAGTCGAAGCCATTGGCCGCGCGAGCAAGCAGGGCATTTGGCCAGTTATCACGCCGCGCTTCATTCCAAGTTGCACCGATGAAGTGCTGCGCGGCCTTGGCGACCTTGCGGCTTCGACGGGCGCCTACGTGCAAACCCACTGCAACGAGGGTCAATGGGAGCACGATGTGGTGCTGGAGCGTTTTGGAAAAACCGACCCGTATGCGCTTCGCGATTTCGGCTTGGTAAACGAGCGCACGATCATGGCGCATTGCCCTTACGTCACGGAGGAAGAGGGCGAGATGTTCGCCGAGCTGGGTGTGGCGATTGCCCATTGCCCTATGGCGAATTCGTATTTCTCGAGCGCGGTGGCGCCGGTCCAACGCTTCCGTAAACAGGGTATTCACGTGGGTCTTGGTACCGATATCTCGGGCGGCTATAGCCCGAGCATGTATGAGAATATTCGCCAAGCGGTACTTGTTTCGCGCCTTCTTGAAACGGGCGTGAATGCGATGCTGCCGCCTGATGAACGCGGTGGATTGGGCGAGGGCACGCGCGTGTCGATTGTTGAGTCGTTCTGGCTTGCCACGACGGGCGGCGCCGAGGCACTCGGTTTGCCAACGGGCACGTTCGAGCCGGGTCGCGCGTTCGATATGCAGGTGATCGATACCAAGCGGCCCGATTGCGACCTTACGGGCTTTGGCGTGTTCGACGCCCCTATTGACCGTTTGGCTCGTATTCTGTATTTGTCGACGCCCGATAATGTGCGCAAGGTCTATGCGCAGGGACGTCTTGTGTGCGACAAGGATGCTCGATAGCACGAGGAGGATGCGAGGTAGCGCGCATGGGCGTTCTATTGTGCGACAGAGACGTGCGGTGGCGAGGTGACACGGCACGAGCGTCCGATTGCGCGGCAAGGATGCTGAGAGGCGCATAAGGATGCTCGATAACGCAGCGAGGATGGTTGGAAGCTGCATTCGAACGCTCTGATGCGTGTGAGACCCAGGAGACCCAGGAGATACATAGCTGTCTCCTGGGTCCCTTCTTTTCGGGATGATTGTTCGATGCACTGAACGCTTTGGCTCTAGCGCATCGTCGGTTTCATAATGCTTGTTTACAGCACGAAGCACACGATGGCTGCGGCGATGGCGCCCGCGACAAAGCCTGCCACGGCACCCGCGATAACGGCCTGTTTGGTTGCGGGGCTTTCGAAAAGCGCTGCGACCTCGCTGCCAGATGCTTCATCGGTCGAAGCTTCGGTTGGATCGCCAACTTTCTTGAACGCTTCGTTGTCACTTTCGCCTTCGCCATACGCTTCGGACGTTTCGGTTTCGAAATGTGGCTGCGGCTCGGCATGTTCGTCGTGTTTCGAGAAAACGTCGCGCTCGTGATCGCTTTGCGCATCTTCCGCCGCAACGTCGATTGGTTCGTCGAATGCCGCAGGTTCATCGAAAGAGGCGGCTTCGCCGAACAAAGCGGATTCGTCGTCTCGATTTCTAGCGAAGCTGGGATTGGTGAGCGAACGGCCGGCCGGCGTGATGTCCTCGAAGAAGAACTCGCCGCCTTCTTGCACGCCTTCGATAAAGCCCAAATCGGCGAGCGCGGCATACGCTGCCACGACCGATTCGTCGAACGCTCCTTCTTGACCGGTGGGGCACAGTCTCATAAAGGCTGTGAGCATAACATCTTCGCCGTTGTCGGCGGCTTCTGCGAGCGTAAGCAGCTCCTCGTATTCAACGTCGCTCAGTTGTACGCCGTTGTGCATTTTCATGGGTGAACCTCTTCTTCTGGAAACAGCGTCTGATTCTAACACCTCGGCAGCAAGGGAAAGCGTGCTTTCGAAAAAGGCACAAATGTTCGATTAATCGAGTATGTGCAATGGGTGCGTCTAATTATGAGGCGATGAAGCTCTCCCAATTATCAAGTAAATAAATGAGCCCATTTCATAGGCGCATCCACATCCAAGCTGGCAATTGCACGTGTAAGTACGGGGACTTGGCTTTTAGATTCGTGCCAGTGACAACTCCGTAACAAATCGGAAATCTTCGTTTGATATAAAAGCTACTTAACTTGGGACGGATGATTTCGGTTTGTCCCAAGAATGCGTGCAAGGGCGATAGCGCGAAGCGCTCTGCACGTGAAGAATGCCAGGAGGCATTCGCGGGCGTTTCGTTTGGGATGCGCGAGCGAATGTCAAAGGTCGCCACACTGCCTGGTGAAGGGACTTCGCGCTTGAGTCAAGGAGGTTTGGCCATGGCTGAAGAAGTCAAAGAGTCAACCAAAGAAAAGTCCAGCGTTGGACGCGTGCTGCAAATCGGCGGCGCCGTCGTTGGCACGCTCGTCGGTTCCGGCTTTGCATCGGGCCAGGAGGTCATGCAGTACTTTACGGCATACGGCATTCCGGGCGTGTGGGGCGCTGTGCTTACCATGGTGCTGTTCGCACTTATGTGCGCCGCCGTTACGTATTACGGCTGGAAGTTCGCGAAATCGGAGCACTTCTCCGCATTCCGCCATTACTGCGGCAAGTATTTCGGCACGTTCATGGATATTTTCTCGGTGCTGTTCTGCTTCCTTGTCGGCATTGTCATGACCTCTGGTTCGGGCGCGATGTTCGAGCAGTACTTCGGTATTCCTGCGGTTGCCGGTTCTACGGTTATGGCGCTTATTGCCTTGGGTAGCGCATGGCTTGGCTTGGAAAAGCTGACCAAGGTTTTGGGCTCCACGGCTCCTATCTGCATCGTGTTCCTCGTTGGCGTGTCTCTTGTGACTGCCGCAACGAACTGGGGCAACCTCGCTAATGCCGACGCGATGGTCGCTGCTGCCGACGCTTCGGGCAATGTGCTGCGCGCTGTTGATTTCGCGGCTCCCCTGTGGATCGTCATTATCGTGACTGCCTTGAACTATGTTGCCCACAACATCGTCGCTGGCGTTCCGTTTATTTCCAAGGTTGGCACGCAGGCCAAAAACGGCAAGGAGGCCCTGTGGGGTGGCCTGCTCGGCGGCATTCTGCTGGGTCTGTGCGCGCTTGCGCTGAACTTCGGCATGCTCACCACATACGACCAGGTTTACATGCTTGAGGTTCCCGGCCTTGAGTTCGCCAAGATGCTCAACCCTGTCATGGGTGCAATTTATGCGGCCATTCTTATCATCATGATTTACAACACCATTGTCCCCATGATGATTTCGGTTGCGAACCTGTTTGTAAAAGACGAGAAGGATCCCGTGAAGTACCGCGCGATGCTCATTGCGCTTGCTGTGATTTTCCTCATTGGCGGCCAGTTCAAGTTCTCGGTGCTCATTAACATCATCTACCCATTCGTGGGTTATGTTGGCATCATCTTCATGGTCGTGGTGCTTGTTCAGTTCCTTCGCTGGAAGTGCTTCGGCAAGAAGGAGCCCCAGGAATAAGGCCCGCTTCAGAGCATGAAATCAGGCGCTGGCTTCGGCCGGCGCCTTTTTGGTTGCATGAGAATCTAAGCGAGCGAGCTGGAGTGCTAGCAAACGTTGTGGCGACGTGCTGGGAAGTGGCGCAGTGTCGTGTTGACGAACGGATTGGTTGTGTGCCGACGAGCGATTTGGCGACATGCTGGCAAATGGTTCGGTTGTGCGTTGATGAATGTCGCAGCAAGATGTTGGCTGATCGCGCAGCAACGTGTTGGCGAGCGTCGCAGCTGTGGTGTCCTCGATTGTTTTGCCTGAGGCAACTGGTTATTTTCACGTATTGAGAGAGGGGACGTCGTGGAAGGCGTTCTTATAAAAGTTGCGGCGTTCGTGGCGATAATCGTTGCTGGCTATTGCGCTGGGCGATCGAACTCGTTCGGAAAGCGCCCTGGCGAGGTTGTATCGAAAATCGTGTTCACGTTCACGCTGCCGTGCTCGGTGGTGCATGCGTTCGGAAGTGCCCAGTTCACGCCGCAGCTTCTTGTGCTTGTTCCTATTGGGCTTGCGTGCGCGTTCGTTCCGTACGTCGTAGCCGCGATTGTGAGCAGGCGCTGCGAGCGAGGCGACCGAGTCTTCTACATGCTTAACATATGCGGTTTCAACATTGGATGTTTTGCGCTGCCGTATGTTCAAGCACTTTTTTCACCGGAAATGGCCGTCGCGGTATGCATGTTCGATGCAGGAAATGCCATGATGATGACAGGTGGCGCCTATGCGTTGACCGGCCTTATTGCGGGAACGGGCAAGGGGCCAATCGAGCAACCCCTGAAATTCGTCGTGAAGCGGCTGTTTAGCTCATTGCCGTTCGATGCGTACCTCATTTTGATTGTACTTGCGGTTTTTGATATCAAAATTCCGCAGCAGGTTGTCGCGTTTACCGAGCCCATTGCGAATGCGAATGCGTTTTGCGCCATGCTTATGCTCGGTCTTATGATTGGCTTTACGTCGGCGGGCGCGAAGCTTAAGAAGGTTGCAATTATTCTTGGGGCGCGTGCGCTGTTTTCAATCGCATTCTGCATGTTGACCTTCGTGTTCTTGCCGTTTGATTTCATGACAAAGCTGGTCGTGTGCATTCTTTTGTGGGCGCCGGCAAGTGCTATGGGGCCTACCTTCACGTTATGGTGCGGCGGCGACGAAAAGCTTGCCGGGCTTTCAAACGGCATCACAATCGTGGAGGCTATCGTAGTCGCAACGGCAGTCGTGCTCGCGACGGGCGTTGCGGCGTAGACGGGACGGAAGGCGGGGTATAGCGTGAATTGATATTCGAAAAGATAAAAACCAGGAGGGAGCCTAATTCTCATTCCTGAACGCCTGGAACGTTGTGAAGGAATGAGAATTAGGCCTCCTCGGTAGGTCGAGCGAACTTCGAAAAAAGCAGTTATTCGGTTGTTGCCGGAGCTGCGTCGGCATTTTCGCGCAGCATGCCGTCGAGGGTGCGCCAAGCGAGTTCAGCGCACTTCACGCGTGCGGGCATGTGGGAAATGTCCTGCAGCTGCGCGGCTTCATCGAGGTCGATTTTATCTTGCTCGGTGAGCTCCTTGCCCTTAATCATGTCAATGAACAGTTGCGAGAGACGCAGTGCCTCTTCGACGGTCTCGCCGGTAATCACGTCGGCCATCATGTCGGCAGAAGCCTGGCTCACGGCGCAACCGTGACCGGTGAAGGCCGCTTCCTCAATCACGTCGTCCTCGACGCGCAACGACAGCGTGAGCTCGTCGCCGCAGCTCGGGTTGATACCTTCGTGCGTATGCGTGGCGCCGTCCATCTCGTATTTGTAATCGGGGTGTGCGTTGTGGTCCATCAACGCCGTGGTGTAAATTCCGCTATTCGCCATGGAACATGCTCCAAACTCGATTCAGGCCAGCCACCAGCTTGTCGACGTCGCCCTTGTCGTTGTAGAAGGCGAGCGACGCGCGGCAGCAGGCGAGGTTTTCAACGCCAAGCCAGGTGAGAAGCGGCTGGGCGCAATGATGGCCAGCGCGAATGGCGACCTGGTCCATGTCGAGGATGCTCGCCACGTCGTGCGGGTGAATGCCGTTCACATTAAAGCTCACGACGCCATGATGCATGTTTGCATCGGGGTGGCCGATGATGGTAACGAAGTCGAGCTTGCCGAGTTCTTCCATGCAATAGGCCACAAGAGCTTTCTCGCGGGCTTCGATAACATCGATGCCCACCGATTCGACGTAGGCGACGGCCGCGGCGGTGGCGTAGATGCCTGCCGCGTCTTGCGTGCCCGCCTCGAACTTCTCGGGGACAGGCGCCCAGGTGGCGTCTTGCTCGGTCACGTTGTCGATCATCTCGCCGCCGGTAAGGAAGGGCGGCATGGCGTTGAGCAGTTCGTCTTTGCCCCACAGTACGCCCATGCCGAAGGGGCCAAAGAGCTTGTGTGCCGAGAACGCCAGGAAGTCGCAGCCGATTTCGGTTACGTCGACCTTCACGTGCGGCACCGACTGGGCACCGTCGACCACGAAGTAGCCGCCCTGCTCATGCACGCGGCGACCGAGTTCCTTGACGGGGTTTTCGATGCCCAAAACATTGGACACGTGCACGCATGAGAGAATCTTCGTCTTCGGGCCAATTTTCGCGTCCATTTCTTCGGGCGTGATAATGCCGTTCTCATCGGGGTAGAGGTACACGAGCTTCGCGCCCGCCGCGCGACAGGCTTGCTGCCATGGGATGAGGTTCGAGTGGTGCTCCATGATGGTGATGCACACTTCATCGCCCGGCTCGAGAACCGTCGGAGCGAACGCCTTGGCGACGATGTTGAGCGCCTCGCTCGCGTTGCGGCACATTACGACATCTTGGGCCTTGGGAGCGCCGATGAACCTCGCAACGCGGTTGCGTGCCACATCGATTGCTTCGGTTGCTTCGACGGATAGGCGGTAAAGGCCGCGCAGTGCGTTCGCGTTCATTTCCTCATAGAAGCGGCGCTGAGCGTCGAGCACGGTTTTCGGGCGCTGCGCGGTTGCGGCGCTGTCGAGGAACGCGAGGTCGGGATGGTTGGCGAGCAGCGGGAAGTCGCGCTTGTAGGGGTTTTCAGCGATGTTGGCCGCGCACACGATGTCGGGAGCGGTGGCCGAAGTCGCCGCGGCGTGGGCGGCATCGGCGATGGCGCAGGCGCTCGCGGCGGTGTTAATGGTTTCAGTCATAAGCGTGAGCCTCGAATCTATTCGGCTTCGTCGAATTGGGCGGGAACGCCAATTTCGGCTGCGAGTTTCGCAATTGCCTGGCGCGTGTAGGCGTCGGGCGTGGTAATCGCGGCATCTTCAAACGTTGCGGTGGCGAACAGGCGCTCGGCGGCTTCTTGCGAAATGCCGCGGCTCATGAGGTAGTTGAGTTGTTCGGGGCGCATGTGGCCAATGGTAGCGCCGTGGTTGCCCGCGACGTCGTCTTCGCTGCACAGGATAATGGGAATCGACTTGTTCTTCACGCGCTCGTCGGCGAGGATGACCGATTCGGTTTCGGTGCCTTCCGCGCCTGCGCAACCGCATGCCAAATCAATGGTGCCGCGAAGAATTTTCGTGCACTCGTCGGTGAGCACGCCTTGCGCGTCCATGAGGCACGTGGTTTTCTCACCGCGGTGGCGCAGCAGGTAGTTGAAGTCGAGCGCTTCTTCGCCATGGCCCACATAGCGCGTGGTCACGTGCACGTCGGAGCGCTTGCCCGACAGGTTGCCGGCCAGACCCACAAACGATTTGCCTGCGCCGAGCACGGTGTGGCGCACCGTGATGCGTGCGTCGTCGTCGAGGAACAGCGCAGTGTCGTCCATGGTGGTAAAGCCGTCGTTGGCGGCATGCACGGTTTGGATGTCCACATGTGCGTCGGCATCGGCAAATACGCCGAGCGTGGAGCCGATGACGCCTTCGCCCGCCTCGGGGGAGTCGAAGCACACGAGCACCTGGGCGCTTGCGCCTTCTTCGACGACAACGTCGAGGGAAGCGACGCTTGCGGCGGCGTTTTTGCCATGCGCGTGCACGACGATGGGCTCGGCAAGTGCGGTACCAGCGGGAACACGCACAGCACGCGTTTTTGCTGCGTGTGCGGCGAGCCACTCGCCTGCGGTGCGGCCCATGCCATGCTCGAAGGCTTGAGGCATGTCGCGCGTGACGGGTGATGTTGCGGCCAAATCGAGGTTCACTTCGCCGCCGTTGAGAATCTCGTCGTCGGGCTGGGTGTTATTCTGGGTTTTCGCCTGCTCGGGGCGCGTAGCCCACGCGGCAAGCGCAGCGGTGGCAAATGCGCCGAACTCGGCTTCTTGCGCGCCTTCGGGCACGTGAATCTCGATACCGTCGGCAATGGAGTCGACAACGTCGACTTCCGCTTCGTTCATATCCAAGCGATGCCAGGTGGGGGAGATGAGCGCGTTGGCGCGCAGGGTCGTCGTGGTGGTTTCGACCATTATCCAATCGCCCCTTCCATTTCGAGTTTGATGAGGTTGTTCATTTCGACTGCGTATTCGAGCGGCAGCTCTTTGCTCACGGGGTCGGCAAAGCCGTTGACGACCATGGTGCGCGCTTCTTCTTCGGAAATACCGCGGCTCATAAGGTAGAACACGGTGTCGTCGGAGATGCGGCCGATGGTGGCCTCGTGGCCCACGTCGACGTTCTTGCAGCGAATGTCCATTGCGGGAATGGTGTCGGAGCGGCTGTCGGCGTCGAGCATGAGCGATTGGCAGCTTACCGATGCGGCGGAGTTCTCGGCCTTCTCGGTTGCCACGACGCTCGAGCGGAACGTGGACACGCCGCCGCCCTTCGAAATCGACTTCGTTTCAATCGCAGCGCTCGTGTCGGGTGCGGCGAGTACGACTTTGCAGCCGGTATCGAGGTTTTGGCCCTGGCCGGCGAACGTGATGCCCGTGAAAGTGCAGGTTGACTTGCGTCCGGAAAGAATAGACATGGGATAGAGGTAACCTACATGGCTGCCGAAGCTGCCCGAAACCCATTCGATTGATCCGCCCTCGTCGCATACCGAGCGTTTCGTGTTCAGGTTGTACATGTTCTTCGACCAGTTCTCGATGGTCGAATAGCGCAGGTGCGCGTTTTTGCCAACGAACAGCTCAACGGCGCCTGCGTGCAAGTTCGCCACGTTGTATTTCGGGGCCGAGCAGCCTTCGATGAAGTGCAGATCGGCGCCATCTTCTACAATGATGAGCGTGTGCTCGAACTGGCCCGCGCCTTTCGCATTCAGGCGGAAGTAACTCTGCAGCGGGAAGTCGAGTTTGGTGTCTTTCGGCACGTACACGAAGCTGCCGCCCGACCACACGGCGCCGTGGAGCGCTGCGAATTTGTGGTCGGTGGGCGGAATGAGCGTCATGAATTTCTCGCGAATGAGCGGCTCCCACTTGGGGTCGTGCAGGGCTTCTTCGATGCCCGAATACACGATGCCCATCTTCGAGGCGGTGTCTTGCATGTTGTGATACACGAGCTCGGAGTCGTACTGGGCGCCGACGCCTGCGAGATACGCGCGCTCGGCTTGCGGAATGCCCAGACGGTCGAACGTGTTCTTCACGTCGTCGGGCAGGCTCTCCCAGTCGCTTTTCTGGTCGGTATTGGGCTTGACGTAAGTGACGATGTTGTCCATGTCCAAGCCCGCGATGGACGGACCCCAATCGGGGGCAGACATGCTCTTGTAAATTTCGAGCGACTTCAGGCGAAACTCGAGCATCCATTCGGGCTCGTCTTTCTTCGCGGAAATCTCGCGTACGATTTCGGGCGTGAGACCCGCATCGAGGCGCTCGAAGCCCTCTTCGCCGTAGCGGAAGTCGTAGAGGCTGCGGTCGATGTCCGCAACTTCGGAATGTTGCTTTGCCATAGTGAGCCTCCGCCTTTACGCTTGCGCGGCCTGGGCGGCTTGCTCGAACTGTTCGAAGCCTTCCGTGTCGATTTTCTCAATGAGCGAGGCCGGGCCTTCGTGCACCATGCGGCCTTTCACCATGACATGCACGCGGTCGACATCGACGCGCTCAAGAATGCGCGTGTTGTGCGTGATGATGATGAGCGTGCCGTCACAGGTGCGGCGGTATGCATCGATGCCGCGCGAAACGACGGAAAGGGCGTCGACGTCGAGGCCCGAGTCGGTTTCGTCGAGAATGGCCAGCTTCGGCTTGAGCAGCAGCAGCTGCAGCATTTCGAGCTTCTTCTTTTCGCCGCCCGAGAAGCCAACGCCCAGCTCGCGGTCGAGGTAGGCGGGGTCGAAGTCGAGTTCTGCGCACAGCTCTTGGGTGTGCTTGCGGAATTGCTTGCCCTTAAGGTTCAGGCCTTCGCGGCCAGCGGCTGCTGCGCGCAGGAAGCTCGACAGCGGAACGCCGGGAATTTCGACGGGCGCCTGGAAGCTCAAGAACATGCCTGCATGGCTGCGCTTGTCGGGCGAAAGCGTAGTAACGTCCTGGCCGTTGAACACGATGGAACCAGCGGTCACGTTGTACGTGGGATCGCCCATTACGACATGGCCAAGGGTGGATTTGCCGGCGCCGTTAGGGCCCATGAGCACGTGGGTTTCGCCTTGAGCGACGCTCAGGTCGATGCCGTGCAGAATCTCCTTTTCGTCGACCGATGCGGTAAGGCCGCTGACGCGCAGCAGCTCTCCCGTTGAGGTTTCTAATGCCATGGCAATTGCCTTTCTCTTATATATACCCCTTTTGAATACAAGAGTTGTTGGCAGGCGACGCTGCATGGCGCTCGTCTTCTGATTGAGGCGCCCGCGCGTGCAAGCCTATTAAACCAACCTATGTAACGGGATTAAGATAAACCAACCAAGCACCTCATTCAAGGCGAATTATCCTTCCATGGGACGAATTGGCACGAAGAGTCCTTACACGGTTGTTGAATGGTGCGATGCCTCGAGCGCTATGCGGGCATATTGCTGGGTGACGTTGCCTTTGCCGCGCGGTGTTTCATTTGAGGATCGATGGCTACTGCGATTGCTTCATGGGGGAGCGTCTTTGGACAAAGTTGCTCATACGACTCGGTCGTGCCTAGTCGGGCGAGGCCGTGTTGCCGCGATGGTGAGTTGGGACGACCTGCTTGGTGCGATCTGCGTGCCAAGTGGGAGGGTTGACGCGATTTCGCCTTCTTCGTCCTTACGCTTGGTTTACGTTCGCGCAACGGTTTTCTGCTTATTGACGGCACGGTCGATGCTTCTTCTTTCTAAAAGGCTATACTCTGGCAGTTACGAAAAACGGCTACGCTTCTGCTTGGCCGCTTCGAGTCGATATTGAAATGATTGGTATGCCGAATTCGAAACTGCTGACAATTGCCGTTCCCGCATATAATGCTGCGTCCTATTTGCACACGTGCCTCGATTCGCTCGTTCGGTCGGGCGACGAGGTCGAAGTGCTCGTTGTCAACGACGGTTCGAAGGATGGTACGCTTCAGGTGGCACGCGATTACGCCGAGCGTTATCCGGGCATTGTTGTGGCTGTTGACCAAGAGAATCGCAACTGGGGCGGTGCGGTGAACCATGCTCTCGAACTGGCGTCGGGAACGTTTTTCTATATCGTCGACTCTGATGATTGGCTCGATTCCGCGAAGCTCACCGAAGTCGTTTCTCGCCTTCGCATGTTGGAGGAACAACAGGCGGGCGTTGATTTGTATATGGTGAATTACGTGTACAACCGCGTAGAAAACGGCGACCGACATACTATTTCGTACGAGAAGCTCCTTCCGAGCGATAAGGCCGTTGGCTGGGATGCGATGAACAATCCGAGCCTCGATCAGTACATCATGATCCACAGCGCGATTTATCGCACGAGCGTGGTGCGCGAGAGCGGCTTGGTGTTGCCCGAAGGCATGTCATATATGGACAGCCTGCTCATGCTCAAGCCTCTGCGTTTCGTGAAGAAGCTCTATTACCACGATTGCGACTTGTATTGGTACACCATTGGCCGCGAGGGCCAGTCAATTGACCCTTCGGTGCTCAAGCGCCACATCGCCGACCAGATTCATGCGACGCATCTGGCGATTGACGGTTTTGATTATGAAAAGCTGCAGGGGATTAGCCCTCGTTTGGCGGGTTGCTCGATGCGGTATCTTTCCGCGATGCTCACCGTTTCGTCTATCCATCTGTTCCAAATCAATACGCCCGAATCCATCGAGGATAATAAGAAACTCTGGCGCTACCTTCGCCAGAGCGATCCTGTGCTGTGCCGCAAGCTTCGCTTCACGCTGGCGGGTCTTGTTAATCGTAAAACGGCACTCGGTCGCTGGGCTGCGAAATGCGGCTACGGTATAGCGGCGAACCTGTTCAAATTCGCATAGCGCAACGTGAGAAGAGGCCATGGCAAACGACAATCAGAAAAAAGAGCCATTTGAAGAGGTGATTCTCGAGCCGAATTTGCTCAATGAAATCGCCCCCGAAACAGCCATGGAACGACCCCATATCAAGGGGCGTTTGCTCAATGTCGTGCTGTGCATTTTCGCGTTCGGCATGCTCGTCGGTTACCTTTTTTTTGCGGGCGAGGGTGAAGACATGGCCAATGCACTTTCGAGCATGCGCTGGCCGTGGCTCGTGCTTGCGGTGCTCATGGTTGTGGGATATTGGTTTTTCGAATCGGTTTGCATGCAAATTTTTTCGCGTGACATGTTTCCGAAATTCCGTTTCCGCGATACGTTTTTGTGCACGATTATCGGCCAGTATTTCAATTGCATCACGCCGCTATCGAGCGGAGGTCAGCCGTTTCAGGCGTATTACTACAACCGTTTCGGCATGCCGCTTTCCAAGAGCATGCCGATGCTCGTGAGCCGCTTTGTGACCTATCAAGTTGCGACGAGCGCTTTTTGCGCATTGGTGCTGTTGTTCCGCCTGCATTATTTCGTCGAGGAGAACTCTGCGCTCACCACGCTTGTCGTTATCGGCTTTATTGGCGGCTTGGGACTGCTTTTGATGCTGCTGGCCATCGCATTTTGGCGCAATGGCATCGTGAAACTCATGACCTGGGCGTTTAAGCTTGCGGGCAAGATGCATATTGTGAAAGACCCCGAAAAACGGATTGTCGATACCACCAAGACTATCGACGACGCGTACAACGAGATGCGCTACATGATGAAAAAGCCGCGTCTGTTTGCGAGAAGCATCGCGGTTACGTTCGTCCAGCTGCTTGAGTTCTTTGCCATTAGCTACGTGATTATGCGCGGTTTGGGCTGCGACGGCGATTTTCTTACCGTGATTTCGTGTCAGGCGTTCGTGTATATGATTTCGTCGTTCGTTCCCACCCCAGGCGCCATGGGTGCTGCCGAAACGAGCTACGCGCTTTTCTTCAGCACGATTTACCCCAGCGCGTCGTTTGTCGCGCTCTCAACGTTCATTTGGCGTTTCCTTACATTCTATTTCCCTATTGTGACAGGTATGTTCGTTACTCTCGCCGTGAATCGCGGTGATGCTGTGCGCGCCCAAGAGGCCAATAAGAATCTCGAATAAGAATAACGGGCGTTCGGGAATTGCCACGATGCTGCACAGGGTTGCGGTTTGGGCTTTGAAGCTCGGCTGTATTGTGGCCCGGTTGTATCGCCAATGCACCCTTGACCGTCGATGTCGATTTTCTTCGTTGATTTGCTCAATTCGCAAAGCGAGCGAATGCGGGCGAGGTCGGCGAAGAGTGTATCTGGTCGGAAACGACGAGTTGGGGAGAGCATCGCGTTTGTGGCTGCGCTAGTATGTGCAGCATTGCGATTCGTTTGTTGCCTGAAAGGGGCGCCTCATGAGCTTGGCTGACATCCTGCATATTGAAATCGTCGAAGATACCCCTGAGCGCTATGTCATGCACACGCCTGTGACGGCAGATATGCTGCAACCTCATGGCGTGATCCATGGCGGTATTAGTGCATATTTGGCGGAGCATGCGGCGAGCGAATGCATTACGGCCCATACCGATCCTGCGGTTTCGCATGCGTTGGGCTTGGAGCTCACTACCACGCATCTGTTGCCTGTATATGAAGGCGACACCGTCGAAACAGTGGCCACGCCGGTGCGCGACGGCGGTCGCGTGCGCGTATGGAAGGTCGAGCAATTCCGCATGTCGGACGGCCAAATGTTCAACACGTCTCAAATGACGATGTATATGAAGAAGGTTAAGTAACTTTCGGCATGGTGCTGACGAGTCGGCGGGGCATATCGCGTGCGGTTGGACTCGTTCATGCATGTGCTTATGGCTCGCGTTGGTGCTTCTGAGCGATTTTATTTCGAAGCATGTGGGCCTGCTAAACGCTACGAGCATTTAGCAGGTTCGGACGCTGCGTCGCGTCGAGGCCCCAAGTCGGCTCTTGCCCTAACCGCTCGCCGTGTAGCTTATGCACAAATAGAACCCCACTAGTTACATTTCGCTCCATTTCACTATAGTGATATGCGGCGGGTAGCAATTCCCGCTTGTTTTATCGCTAGGCAGGAGTGCTTATGGAACTGATAGTCTCGTTGATCATGGTGCCGTGCGTGGCAGCGCTGCTCATGCTCGTCGTGCGTGCCGATAAAGTTCGCGACGTGCTGTGCGTGGCGTCCGCTGCCGTTATCGCGCTGCTCTCCATCGCGTTCGCCGTCCAGAATTTGGGCGCGGGTTCTCTGTATTTCGACCTCCCCATGGAGTACAGCCACTTCCTTGCCGTAGTCAATATTGCCATCGATATCACGGTTGGCCTGTACATCGTGTGCTACTCGGTGAAGTATCGCCGAGTGCTGCCGCTCGTGCTGGCAATTGGCCAAATTCTTACCACGCTGTGGTTTGAATACAATATTCAGCGCGAGGTGCAGTTCGAAAGCCAAATGCATGTCGATTCGCTCGGCATCATTATGGTGCTCATCCTGGGCATCGTTGGCACGGGCATTTGCGTGTACGCGCTTGGCTACATGAAAGATTTCCAGGCGCATCACCCCGAGCAGAAAGACCGCCGTCCGTGGTTCTTCGCGCTTATGTTCGCGTTCCTTTCCGCCATGTACAACGTTGTGCTTTCCGACAACCTGTGTTGGATTTACACGGCTTGGGAAGTCACCACGCTGTGCTCGTTCTTGCTCATCGGCTTCACGAAGACCGAAGAAGCCATCAACAACGCATTCCGCCAGATCGTCATGAACATGTTGGGCGGCCTCGCGTTCCAAGCGGCAATTCTCTGGCTTGGTCTTCAGGGCGAGTCGCGCCTGTTCAGCGTGTTTTTGAAAACTGCTGAGAACGCGGCCGTCGCCGACCCCGCTGCGGCCGGCGTGTTCGTTTTGCCCGTGGCCCTGCTCGCGTTCGCCGGCATGACAAAGGCGGCGCAGATGCCGTTCCACACGTGGCTTCTGGGCGCTATGGTCGCGCCTACACCCACCAGCGCGCTTCTGCATTCTTCCACCATGGTGAAAGCTGGCTGCTTCCTGCTTATCAAGCTCTCGCCGCTGTTCCTGGTTTTCCCCGTGGCGTCGGCCATGGTCGTGCTCATTGGCGGCCTCACGTTCTGCTTGGCTTCCTTCATGGCCATCTCGCAGAGCAACGCTAAGCGCGTGCTCGCGTACTCGACCATCGCTAACTTGGGTCTGATCGTCGCCTGCGCTGGCGTCGGCACGCCTGAAGCGGTGTGGGCGGCCATTTTCCTGGTCATTTTCCACGCTGTGGCGAAGTCGCTGCTGTTCCTGTGCGTCGGCACGGCCGAACATCACATCGGCAGCCGCGACATCGAAGACATGGACGGCTTATTCGAGCGCATGCCGCGCCTGGCTCGCTTCATGATGCTCGGCATCATGGCCATGTTCGTGGCTCCGTTCGGCATGCTTGTTTCGAAGTGGGCAACGCTCGCGAGCTTCGCGTCTTCGGGTGAAGTGCTGCTGCTCGTGCTGCTTGCATTCGGCAGCGCCGCGACGTTCATGTTCTGGGGCAAGTGGCTCGGCAAACTCGCCGGCATTGCCGCCCACGAGCAGAACGTCGAGCTTTCGGTCCATAAGAGCGAATGGTTCGCCCTCGCGCTTATGGCGGTGCTCACGGCTGGTGCCTGCATCTGCATGCCTACGCTGTCCAACCTGCTCGTGCAGCCGTTCCTCGTTGTGACCTACGGTGCGCTCGGCGCGAATATCAGCGTTGACAACATGTACATCATGTCCATCATCGCGCTTGCGGTTGTGGTTATGCTCTTCGGCACGCTTGGCATGTCGAAGTCGAAGAAGAAGACCGTGCCTGTGTACATGGCTGGCATCACCGTCAATTCCGATGAACGCCTCTTCCGCGGTTCGTTGGGCGGCGAAGTGAAGGCCACCTCGCGCAACTGGTACATGAATGAGTTCTTCGGCGAGAAGGTGCTCGACAAGCCTGCCACCATCGTGACTGCCGTGATCATGGTCGTGGGTCTGGTCGCGAGCTTTGCGGGTTCGCAGGTGGGCGCCGAGAACTTCGTTGGCACGTCGCTTGCCATGTACATGCCGCTTGCCATGATGAACGAGGGCTTGCTGCAAACGCTGCTCGGCATCGTGCTGTTCGCCATCGCCGGCCCTGTGGTTGGCTGCCTGCTCGCGGGCCTCGATCGCAAGATCACCGCTCGCATGCAGGGCCGTGTTGGACCTCCGTTGCTGCAGCCCTACTACGATGTGCGTAAGCTCATCGAAAAAGACGACGTGAGCGTGAACACCGTCGAAGGCACCTACATCACCTTCGCGCTCGTGCTCACGGTTATCGGTGGCGGCGTGTTCGTCGCGGGCGGCAACTTCCTGATGTGCGTCTTCCTCATCACGCTTTCGGCGCTGTTCTTCATCGTGGCTGCGTATTCTTCGCGGTCCCCGTATTCCGAGGTTGGCGCTGACCGCGAAACGCTGCAGGTCATGGCGTATGAGCCCACGGTGCTCTTCGTTGCTGTGTGCATGTTCTTGGCTCTGGGCACCTTCGATGTGGCGGGTGTCGCGAACATCGGCCTTCCGATGATTGTCGTGTGCATTCCCACATTCCTGGCGCTCATGTTCGTGCTTACCATTAAGCTGCGTAAGTCGCCGTTCGACCTGTCGTACAGCCACCACGCGCACCAAGAGCTTGTGAAGGGCGTCACGACCGAAATGAGCGGTCGCACGTTGGCGAAGGTCGAGGTCATGCATTGGTGCGAGACCACGTTGTTCCTGGGTTGGGTCGCGATGTTCTTCATCTGGGACAACCCGGTATCTATCGTGCTCGCTGTTGCCGTAGCTGCGCTCGCGTTCTTCCTCGAGATCTTCATCGACAACAATTTCGCGCGTGTGAAGTGGCAGAAGTGCCTGAAGTGGGCATGGATCGTGGCGCTGGTGTGCGGTCTTGCCAACACTGCCTGGCTTGTGTTCGCCCTTATCGCGTAAAGGAGGCTCGCTTTGAGTAACGTTTCGAAATCTCCCTGGGTCATCCATTACGACGGCTCAAGCTGCAACGGCTGCGACATTGAGGTGCTTGCCGCACTCTCGCCGCTCTACGACGCCGAACGCTTTGGCGTTGTGAACACGGGCAACCCGAAGCACGCCGACATTCTTTTGGTCACGGGTGCTGTGAATGCGCAGAATACTGAAGTGCTGCGCGAGATTTACGACCAGATGATTGAGCCGAAAGTCGTTGTGGCATGTGGCATTTGCGCCTGCTCGGGCGGTATTTTCCACGATTGCTACAACGTTATTGGCGGCGTGGATCAGGCGATTCCCGTCGATGTGTACGCTCCCGGGTGCGCGATTCGCCCCGAGACCATCATCGACGCGGTGGTAGAGGGCATTGGCGTGCTGGAAGAGAAGCGCGCGAAGCTTGCGGAAGCTCGAAAGGGGGCTTAAGGGCAATGCAGATGGCTCAGCATTTCGAAGACATTTCGATTGACGATATCCTCAGCGTCGCAGAGCGCGAGCATGAAGCGCATTCTCGTTTCGTGCAGGTGCTTTGCATTAATGGCGAAGAAGGCATCGATCTGGTGTATTCCTATCAAAAAACGGCCGATCAGGGCTATGCGGTGCATAACTATCGCGTGCATGGCGTGAAGCCCGAAACGCATATTCCCTCGGTTACGAAGTTCTACCTTGTCGCGTTTCCCTTTGAAAATGAGGCACACGACCTGTTCGGCGTGCAGGTGGACGATATCGCCATCGACTTCAAGGGCGGCTTCTACAAGGTCGCCATGGATAAGCCCATGACGGTAATTTCTCCCGCTCAGAAGGCGGCGCGTGAAAAGGCTGCGAAATTGGCCGCTGCAAAGGCTGCCAAGGCTGCAAAGGCCGCTCAAGAGGTCGCCTCGAAAGCCAAAGCTGCGGCGGGCGAGGGCGCCCAGGCCGCACCTGCTATTGATTGGGAAGCCGAGCGCGCGAAGGTCGAGGCCAAGTGCGCGAACCTCGACGCCGACAAGGCCGCCAAGGTTATGGCTGCCTTTGAGGCGAAGATGAAGAAGGCCCAGGCCGAAGCTACCAAGGCGGCAGACGTTAAGCCCGCGGTTGATTGGGAAGCCGAGCGCGCGAAGGTTGAGGCCAAGTGCGCGAATCTGCCCGAAGACAAAGCTGCGAAAGTGATGGCAGCATTCGAAGCGAAGGTGCGCGCCGCTCAAGGCGACGCGTCTGCGAAAGGCGGTGAGTAGCATGGGCAAGGCGACCGTGATTCCTTTCGGCCCGCAGCACCCTGTGTTGCCCGAGCCTTTGCATTTGGACCTCGTTGTTGAAGACGAGCGCGTAATTGAGGCTATTCCGCAGATTGGCTTCGTGCATCGCGGATTGGAGAAGCTCGTCGAGACGCGCGATATTCACCAGTTCATCTATGTTGCAGAACGTATTTGCGGCATTTGCAGCTTCGGCCACTCGCTCGGTTATGCCGAGACCGTCGAATCGCTCATGGGCGTGGAAGTTCCCAGGCGTGCGCAGTACTTGCGCGTGATTCTGCACGAGCTGTCCCGTGTGCATTCGCACCTTTTGTGGCTGGGCCTCGCCGCTGACGCCTTCGGTTTCGAGAGCCTGTTCATGCATTGCTGGCGTTTGCGCGAGCGCGTGCTCGACATTTTCGAGGCCACCACGGGCGGCCGGGTGATTCTGTCTTACGTGCAAATCGGCGGAGTCGTGCGCGATATCGATGCCGACACGCTTCGTTGGATTTGCGACAAGCTCGATTCCATCGAGGGCGAATATAAGGAAATCTGCGCGACCTTCCTGAAGGATTCCTCGGTGCGCAGCCGTTTGGACGGCGTTGGCTACCTGAGCCAGCAGCAGGCTTCTGAGCTGTGCATGGTCGGTCCGTTCGCCCGTGCGAGCAATGTGCCGTACGATTGCCGCGTTTTGGGCCATGGCGCCTATGGCGAGCTGAGCGATTTCACGCCCATCACGTCTACCGGCGGCGACTGCCTCGCCCGCGTCGAGGTGCGCTGCGCAGAGGTGAATCAGTCCATCGCCATCGTCAAAGAGCTCGCCGCCAAAATCCCCAACGACGGTATCGGCGAGAAGAGCAAGCTCAAGCCTGCGGCCGGCGCTCAGGCGTGCAACGTGCTCGAGCAGCCTCGCGGCGAATGCTACTACTACGCGCTGGGCAACGGCACAGCGAACTTGGAACGCATGCGCATGCGCACGCCCACCACGCAGAATCTTGCCGGCATGGTGAAAGCGCTCGAAGGGTGCGATTTGGCCGATGTTCCTAACATCATTTTGACGATCGACCCATGTATCAGCTGTTCGGAAAGGTAGGGCAATGGGAAGCTTCAAACTGGGGAAGATGACCCTGCGCTCGCTGTTCGGCAAACCTGAAACGGTCATGTACCCGCTCGAAAAGCGCGACATTCCCGCAGGCCATCGTGGCATGGTGGAAATCGACATGGCAAAGTGCATTCTGTGCGGTATTTGCGTGAAACGTTGCCCGTGCTCGGCCATCGAAGTCGATAAGGCCGCCGGAACGTGGTCCATCAACCATTTCGGCTGCATTCAGTGCGACACGTGCGTGCGTGAATGTCCGAAGGGCGCGCTTTCCATGAGCATGGAATTCCCGCACGTTGCGCCCGTGAAAACGCGCCAGGTCGAAAGCAAGCCTGAGCCTACGCCCGAAGAGCTTGCCGCTGAAGCTGCCAAGAAGGCCGAACGTGAGGCGCGCATCGCCGCCGCAAAGGCCGCCAAGGCCGCTCAAGAAGCCGAAAGCGCGAAGGAATAACTCAAGCGCCGCCCCCGATGATTCTTGAATCTTCGAGGGCGGCTTGCGTTTGTTAAGACCGGAAACGGCGCTTTCGGCAGATCCCGCTTTTCTTGAAGGCGTGGCTATGTAAGATTGGCGTCCCTCTCTTTCGCAATTCAGCTCAGAAGTTTTCCTGCACTAATTTCAACAGCTGTGTGCCAGATGTTTGAAAACGCGGTATAGTGCGTTTTTATTTGAAATCGCTTGTGTAGAATGATTTTCGCTCGTCACGGCGAGCTTATTTTTGGTTTTCAGCAGTGGAAGTTGGGCTATGAGCGACGAAAAAGAGAAACGGCCTTCGTGGGATACGCCTGAAAGCGAAGTGACCAATCGCATTTTCACGGCGGCGAACGTGGTGTCGTTCATTCGTCTGTGCATGGTGCCCGTGTATTTGGTGCTGCTGCTCGATGGTCACGATATTCTGGCAACGTTCATTTTCGCGCTTGCCGCTTCCACCGACTTCATTGACGGCCAGCTCGCTCGTCGCACGCATACCGTCTCGAGGCTCGGCCGCCTGCTTGACCCCGCTGTCGATCGTGCACTCATGGTGTTTGGCGTGGTTGGCCTGTTGCTCGTGGGGCGCCTGCCGGTATGGATTGTGGCGCTTGTGATTGCTCGCGACCTGCTGCTGATTGTTGGCGGCGCATACTTGGGTGCTCGCTACAAGGCGCGCGTTGCCGTTATTTTCCCTGGTAAAGTTGCTACCACGCTGCTGTTCGTGGGTTTTGCGGGCCTGCTTTTGAACTGGCCGCTCGTTGCGGGCCTTGCCGTATGCGACTTCGCATGGCTCCCTGGCTTTAACGCCGAGCCGTGCTCGTGGGGCATTTGGTTCGTGTATGCCGGCCTCATTTTGTGCATCTACACGACCACGGTGTATGTGCTTCGCGGCATTGCCGCCATGAATCAGGTTAAGGCCGAGCGCGCTGCCGAGAAGGCTCAGGCGGCCAAGGCGGAGTAGGGGCAATCTGCGAAGCGCGCAGGCGCTCTGGCGTGCTCTCCATTTCCTTAAAACAAAATCGTTCTTTATGCCGCGCCCCGAAGAGCGTGGCATTTTACTTTGATATTCAAAATTTCTCTTCATATGCATGCTTTAGTGCGCTAAAGTAATCGTCACGACTTTTTGGGTTGGGCGTCCCTTGCGCTCGCCTGTTGTGAAGTCGCGAGGCTCTCCACAAGGAAGGACTTCCCGATGTCGAAGTACTATCAAGAAGAAATCGAGTGCATGGAGCACTCGAAGCTCGAGGAACTTCAGCTCGAGCGTTTGCGTGACGTTGCCGTTCGCTGCTACGAGAACATCCCTCTCTACAAGCAGCGCTTTGATGAGGCTGGCGTCGATCCTTACCATATCGAATCTCTCGAAGACATCAAGAAGTTTCCCTTTACCGTGAAGCAGGACATGCGCGACGCCTATCCGTTCGGTCTGTTCGCTGTGCCTCGCTCCGAATGCGTGCGCGTGCATGCGTCTTCGGGCACCACGGGCCAGGCGACCGTTGTGGGTTACACGAAAGACGACCTGCAGGTGTGGGGCGATTGCTTCGCGCGCGGCATTTACATGCTCGGCGGCGGAGAAGATTCCGTCGTGCAGGTTTCCTATGGCTACGGCTTGTTCACGGGCGGTTTGGGCGCGCATTTCGGCGCCGAAGCCGCGGGCGCCATGGTCGTTCCCATGTCCACGGGCAACACCAAGCGCCAAATTCAGATCATGAAAGATTTCGGTGTCACCATTCTGTGCGCGACGCCTTCGTATGCGCTGCTCATCGCCGATACCATTGCTGAAATGGGCATGAGCATGGACGAATTCAAACTCACGGGCGTCATCCTTGGCGCTGAGCCTTGCAGCGAAGCGACGCGCGACGAGATTCGCCGCAAGCTTGGCGTGCAGTACTGCGACGTGTATGGCCTTTCCGAAATCATGGGCCCGGGCGTTGCCATGGAGTGCTCCGAGGCGAACGGTTTGCACCTGTGCGAAGACCAGTTCTTGGCGGAAATCGTGAACCCCGACACCTTCGAGCCTGTGCCCGACGGCGAATTCGGCGAGCTCGTCATTACCACGCTCACGCGCCAGTGCACCCCGCTCATTCGCTATCGCACGCGCGACCTTACGCGCTTCATTCCGGGCGAGTGCGCCTGCGGCCGCACGCATAAGAAAATCGACCGCATCGTGGGCCGCACCGACGACATGCTCATTATTCGCGGCGTGAATGTGTTCCCGTCGCAAATCGAGCAGGTTGTGAACAGCTTCGACGAAATCACCCCGCATTACCAAATCGTGCTCACCACGAAGGGCACGCTCGACCAAATCGAGCTGCGCGTGGAAACCGCGCCCGACTTCCCGTTCGACGAGATTCGTGCGCTCGAAGATTTGAGGAAGCGTTTGGCGGCTGCCTTGAAGTCGAATTTGCAGATTGCTGTTAAGATTAAATTCTGCGAGCCGAAGACTATCGAGCGTAGTGAGGGCAAATCGAAGCGCGTTATCGATTTGCGCGAAGTGAAGCAGCAGAACTAACGAGGGGAGCACAATCATGATCGAACAGCTCACCGTTTTCATCCAAAACGAGAAGGGCCGCCTGTCTGGCCTGTGCCGCACGCTTGCCGATGCGAATATCAATATGCATGACCTTTTCATCGCCGACACGAGCGACTTCGGCGTCGTGCGCGTCTTCTGCGATACGCCCCAGGCCGCCGCGAAGGTGCTCGACGAAGCGGGCTTCCGCGCGAGCGTTACCAAGGTGCTCGCCGTGCGCGTTCCCAACGAGCCGGGCGGTTTGGCCCACTTGCTCGAGACCATCGAATCGATGGGCGCCAATATCGAATACGGCTATTGCTTTTCGCGTGGAGAGGCCACGGCCATTGACGTTTTGAAGGTTGTAGACGATACCGTTGAAGGCAAGCTTTCCGAAGCTGGCTTCGATGTTGTTTCTGCCGAGGAGGTCTATAAGCTTGATTAGGGCTTTAGCTCATCAACGCAATAGATTCGAAGCGCTCGCACCTGCGGGCGCTTCCGTTGTTTCGCGCGCGGGCCACATTCTTGCGGCGTTCGTGCTCGCTGGCACGTTTGCGCTTTCTGCGCCCGCGGCCGCTTTCGCCGAGGTGCTCGAGAGCGATGAAATCGGCAACAAAACCGTTGCCGCGCGCGGCCTTTCCGCTGATGCGTGTCCCGATATCGGGGCGACGCACGCCATACTCGTGGGCTCCGATGGCACCGTGTATTTTTCGCGCGATGTGAATGCGGAAGTAAAAATCGCGTCGCTCACGAAAATCATGACGGCAGTTGTGGCCCTTGAGAACGCGCCCCTCGACCTTACCGTGACGGTCGACAACGAAGCAGCCACGGTGGGCGAGTCGAGCGCGGGGCTTTTGGAAGGCGACACCATGTCGCTTGAGACGGCCCTGTATGCGCTCATGGTTCCCTCGGGCAACGATGCGGGCATCGCCATTGCGAAGTCGGTCGGCGCCCATATGTCGGGCGACGCCGCGACGGGCTACGATACGTTCATCGCCGCGATGAACGCGAAGGCCGCCGATCTGGGCATGTCCCATTCGGTGTACACGAACCCCCATGGCCTCGATTTCGATGCGTTCGGCGATGAAGATCTGCATTCGAGCGCACGCGACGTTGCGACGCTCGTGTCGTACGCCATGCAGAACGATACGTTCCGCGGCATCGTTGACGCGGGCTCGACGACGATAACGGTCACGTCTGCCGATGGCACGGCGCGCAATGTTGCGCTACAAACCACCGATGAGCTCATGGGCGTGTACGACGGCATTTGCGGCGTGAAAACCGGAACGACCGACGATGCGGGCTACTGCTTCGCGGGCGCCGTTTCGCGCGATGCGGGCGAGCTCTACAGCGTGGTGCTCGATTCGCCGTCGAGCGACGAGCGCTTCAGCGATACCGTGGCGCTTATGGATTGGGCATATGCCAATATCGCACAACGCTCGCTGGTCAATAGCGACCAGTATGTGGAATATCTTGGCGCCCACGTGCCGCTCGTGGCCAAAGTGGCTCATAATGATTGGGTGGATGTTACCGTCGATGCCACCGTCTCCGATCCCGATTTGGCCGCGAACGTCTTTGCCGCGTTCGGCCCTGTTCAAGCGAAGGCGACGTTCAACGAGCTTTCCGGCGATGTGCATGCGGGCGATGTGATTGGCAGCCTTGTTTTCATGCAAGACGACAACCAAATCGCGCAAACGGACATCATCGCTGCCGAAGACGTTGCTGCGCCGAATTTCTTCCAAAGCATCGGCGTTGGCTTCGATCGTTGGATTCGCTCGATTCAGCATCAGCCCACGGTGGCAGAAACGCAGGAATGCTATTACACGCAGGCTTTAAGCGATCGCTAGCGTGCGTTTGAGGAAACTATGCGCCGCCGCAGCGCCCGATGCGGTGTGAGAGATAACGAGGTGAACGCCATGACCGATGAGACCATGGGTACCGTTTTGCAGAACTGCCCGGTGTGCGGTGCGCCTGTTGCCGCCGACGCTACCGCGTGCGAGGCGTGCGGGTTCAAGCTGCTTGGCCGCACCCAGGCTTTCAAGCCGCTGAACATGCAGGCCCAGGCAAGCCCCGCGATGGCAAACCCTGCGCTGCTTTCGGAGGCGACTCTGAAAATCGTGAAGGGCCCGCAAATTGGCAGCTCATTCCGCTTGGCGGCCGATCGTCTTACCGTGGGCCGCAGTCCGCAGTGCGACATCTTCCTAAACGACATGACGGTTTCGCGCATGCATGCGACCATCGAGCGCACGCCGGCCGGCTTCCGCATTAGCGACGCCGACTCGTTCAATGGCTTGTGGGTAAACAACCTTAATGTGAAAGACGCTGACCTGCGCGATGGCGACATCGTTCAGATTGGCACGTTCTGCCTGATGTATTTGGCTACGCCAACCATGCGCTAGGCGTCCATGGGCCCGCCTAGCGGGCCTTTTTCTTATCGCGAAAGCGAGTTTTTGTACGACCCAAGGGGGATTGGATTTATGGAGCTTATTTCCGGCAACGAGGCGATTGCGCGCGGCGCGTGGGAGGCTGGCGCCACTATTGGCGTGGCGTACCCCGGCACGCCTTCGACCGAAACCATGGAAACGTTCGCGAAGCAGCCCGGCGTATATGCCGAATGGTGCCCGAATGAGAAAGTCGCCGTGGAAGTTGGCTTGGGCGCATGCGCCGCTGGTCGCCGCGTGCTCTCGAGCATGAAGCACGTGGGCGTCAACGTGGCCGCCGACCCCTTGTTCACCGCTGCCTACACGGGCGTCAACGGCGGTTTCGTGATTCTCGCGGCCGATGACCCGGGCATGCATTCCTCTCAAAATGAGCAGGATTCGCGCTTTTATGCCCGCGCCGCGCATATTCCCATGTTCGATCCCGCCGATTCTTCCGAAGCGCTTGCCTTCACCAAAAACGCCTTCGAGGTGTCTGAGCGCTTCGATATGCCGTGCATGATTCGCTCCACGGTGCGCGTGTCTCATACGAAATGCCCCGTTGAGCTGGGCGAGCGTGTGGAGGTTGAGCCGAAGCCCTATGCGAAAGATGCTGCGAAGTGGGTCATGATGCCCGCATACGCCAAGCCGCGCCGCGTGTCGCTCGATGCGCGTGTGGCTGCTGTGACCGAGTATGCCGAAACGTGCGAATTCAACCGCATTGAGCGCAACGAGGGCACAATCGGCGTTATTTGCTGCGGTGCAACCTACCAGCACGTGCGCGAGGCGCTGCCGCAGGCCGACATCCTGAAGCTTGGCATGTCGTGGCCGCTTCCTCCGAAGAAGATTCGTGAATTCGCCGCCTCCGTTGAAAACGTGTACGTTGTCGAAGAGGGCAGCGATTATTTGAGCGAAGGCGTGCGCGCCCTGGGCGTGCAGCTTTCCGAGCCTGAAGGTACGCTGTGTCCCGATGGCGAGCTTACCCCTGGCGCCATTGCAGTCGCCTTCGGCGCTCAGGCCCCCGAGCATGCCGAGATGCGCGACGATTTGCCAGGTCGTCCGCCGGCGCTGTGTCCTGGCTGCCCGCACCGCCTTGTGTTCCGCGAGCTTTCCCGTATGAAGGCCATCGTCACGGGCGATATTGGATGCTATACGCTCGGTGCGCTCGCCCCGCTTTCCGCGATGGACACTTGCGTCGACATGGGTGCGTCCATTTCCATGAGCCACGGCTTTGAGCTGGGCTTGCAGGGCCGCGAGCATAAGCCTGTGGTTGCGGTTATCGGCGATTCCACGTTCGCGCATTCGGGCATCACGTCGCTTTTGAACACGGTGTACAACCGCGGCGCGGGTATCGTGTGTATTCTCGACAACCGCACCACGGCCATGACCGGCCACCAGGGCAATCCGGTGAACGGCATTACATTGCAGCATCGTGAAAGCCGCGAGCTCGACCTGCCCGGCTTGGTGCGCGCTCTTGGCGTGGAAGACGTTGCCGTGGTGAACCCGATGGATTTGAAGGCCACCCGCGCGGCGCTGAAGGCTGCGGCTCAAAATGCCGACGAGCTTTCCGTAATTATCTTCTGCTCGCCGTGCGTGCTGCTCTCGAAAACCCATGAGCCTGCGCTCGTTGTGTCTTCCGATTGTCGCGCGTGCGGTGCGTGCACGCTTATCGGTTGCCCTGCTATTTCTCGCGACGAAGACGGCAAAGCCCATATCGATGCCAACCTGTGCGTCGGCTGTGAGCAGTGCACTCAGACGTGCGCGTTCGGTTGCATTGGCAAGGCGGAATAGGAAGGGCCGAAAATGAGCAACGATACGAAAACTGTGCTTCTGTCGGGCGTTGGCGGCCAGGGCGCTATTCTCGCCGCCGACATTTTGAGCCGCGTCGCCATGGCGTGCGGCCAAGACGTGAAGCTTTCCGAAATCCACGGCATGGCCCAGCGCGGCGGCGCCGTGACCACCGTGGTTCGTCTGGGCGATTCGGTGGCTTCGATGGTTGCTGACAAAGGTAGCGTCGATTACTTGGTTTCTTTCGAGAAGGTTGAGGCGCTGCGCAATATCGAGTTTCTCAAAGATGGCGGCGCGCTGCTCGTAAACGATGAGTTCATCAAGCCGCTGCCTGTCGCTACGGGTGCCGTGCAGGCTCCGAGCGGCGTTGTCGAATCGCTCGAGCAGGCGGGCGCCGTGCTGGTGCCGGCTGAGGCTTTGGCGAAAGAGGCGGGTAGCGTGAAGGCTGTGAACGTCGTGCTTCTGGGCGCGCTTTCCACGAAGCTCAACTATGACGAGGTCACCTGGCTTTCCGTCATTGAATCGCGTGTTCCCGCTAAGTTCAAGGACGTGAATATCGCAGCCTTCAAACTTGGACGAAAGTTCGTGGAGGAACACGAGTAAGACGTTCTTCGTTGCGGCTGAAAGCCCCCGTATGCGTTTCCGCTTCGGTCAGTCCTGCTCGCGACGAACAGCACATTAAGTGCTGTTCTGCGAGTGCGGAATCTATCGGAACCGCACACGGAGGCTTTCAGCCGTCGTTGATCGCGTTTTTGTTTCATGTTGTCCGTCAGCTCGGCCGTGCGAATCCGATAGATTCCGCACGTTTAAATGCCCTGTGTGCATTAAATCCCACTCATTTGCGCCCGAGTGGGCGTGCTGCTCATTGCAGCTGAGCAGCAATAGTGGGCTGTTTGAGCGAGCCAGGACTGACCGAAGCGGAGTCGCACGGTCGAGCTGACGGACAAACAACGGCAAACCTCTTTGAAAGGGGAACTGTATGAGCATTTCTCAGATTGGCGTGTTCGTCGAGAACCATCCGGGACACGTGGCTCGCGTGCTTGACGCGTTTGTCGAGGCCGAAGTGCAGGTGCGTGGCTATTGCATGAGCGATACGGGCGACTATGGCATTGTGCGCTTCGTGGTCGATAATCCCGAAAAGGCGAAACAAGTACTGGCCGATATGGGCTGCGCCGTAGTCACGAAAGAGGTCTTGTGCCTGCGCCTTCCCGACAGGCCGGGCGAGCTTGCCAATATCATGGGCGTGTTCGCAAGGCTGAACATCAACGTTGAATACAGCTATTCGCTCGTTTCCACCTATATCGCCATTTCGGTGAAAGATTTGGCGGCGGCCGAAGAGGCTTTGAAGGAAGAAGCGGTTGAGCTTATCGACCAGGCGCAGCTTACCGCGCTCGTCGACCTTGATCGCAACAATGCCCAGGAAGGCAGGTAGTTCCGTGGCAGACATGACCGTGAAGGGCGCCGCGCTGAAAGCGGCGGCCGAGGGGCGCTTCGATGAGTTGCCCATCCACAACCCGTCCATCGAGTGCGCGAGCCGTGAGCGCATCGAGGCTATTCAGCTCGCTCGTCTTATTGACCAGGTTGAATGGACATATAACCGCGTTGCGTGGTATCGCGACAAAATGGACGCGATGGGCGTGAAGCCTTCCGATATCAAAACGTTGGCCGATGTGCGCAAGCTTCCCTTCACCGATAAGAACACCCTGCGCGAAACGTTCCCGTATGGCCTGTTTGCCGAATCGCTCGACGATATCGTTGAATTGCATGCCTCTTCGGGCACCACGGGCAAGCCGATCGTCGTTGGCTACGACCGCGGCGACATGGATTTGTGGGCCGATTGCATTATGCGTCTGGTGCAAATGGCGGGCGTCGTGCCGAGCGACCGTGTGCAAATGGCATTCGGCTATGGCATGTTTACCGGCGGTTTTGGCCTGCATTATGGCCTGCAGCGCCTTGGATGCATGATGATTCCTGCGGGTTCGGGCAATACCGAGCGTCAGATTCAGATGATTCAAGACTACGGTTCCACGGTTCTCGTTGCCACGCCGAGCTACGCCATGCATGTGTGCGAAGTGGGCGAGAAGATGGGCGTCGACTGGGAGAAGAGCACCCTGCGCGTCGGCCTGTTCGGTGGCGAGCCTTGCACGCCTGCTCTGAAGGCCGAAATCGAGAGCCGCATGCATATCGTGTGCACCGACAACTATGGCCTGACCGAGGTCATGGGCCCAGGCGTTTCGGGCGAGTGCCTCGCGAGCCGCGACATGCAGCATATCGCCGAAGACCACTTCCTGTGGGAGGTCGTCGACCCGAAGACTGGCGAGCCGGTGCCCGACGGCGAAGAGGGCGAACTCGTGCTCACGCCGCTTGGCAAGCATGCCATTCCGGTGCTTCGCTATCGCACGCACGATCTTACGCGCGTCATCAAGGAAAAGTGCGCGTGCGGCCGTACTACGGCGCGCATGCAGAAGGTGCGCAGCCGTTGCGACGACATGCTCATCATTCGCGGCACCAATGTGTTTCCGAGCCAGGTGGAAGACGTGCTTTCCACCATCGAGGGCGTCACGCCGCATTATCGCATCGTGGTCGACAATGCAACCGGCCTCGATCGCATGGTGGTGCATGTAGAGCTTAAGCCCGAAGCCTTCAGCGACTCCTTCGAGGAAATGGACGCATTCCGTCGCATGATCGAAGAGAAGCTCAAGAGCGTCATGCTTGTGGCTTCAAAGGTGAAACTCGTCGAGCCTGGCGGCATCGAGCGCTCCATAGGCAAGACGAAGCATGTGCAAGACTTGCGTAAATAACCAATATTGATACATTCAAAGCGGGCTTGGGAAAGTATTTCTTAAGGCCCGCTTTCTATGGAAGGGCATTCGAAAGGGGCATTCACATGAATAATTTCACGTTCTGCGTTCCCACAAGGATTCATTTCGGCAAAGGCCAAATCTCGCATTTGAGCGAACTTGCGGAAAGCGGCTCGAATGTGCTGCTCGTCTATGGCGGCGGCTCCATTAAGAAGAGCGGCCTGTATGACGAGGCCACGGCGATTCTCGCCGATGCGGGTTTGCATGTGGTGGAGCTTTCGGGCATTGAGCCGAACCCTCGCATCGAGTCGGTTCGCGAGGGCGCGCGCCTGTGCAAGGAGCACGCGATCGACATGGTGCTCGCCGTGGGCGGCGGTTCGGTTATCGATGCAGCCAAGGTTATCGCGGGTGCTGCGAAATACGACGGCGACGCGTGGGACCTGGTGCTCGATCGCACGAAAATCAAGGTCGCGTTGCCCGTGTATTCCGTGCTCACGCTTGCGGCTACGGGCTCCGAGATGGACCCGTTTGCCGTTATTTCCGATTTGAGCAAAAACGAGAAGTGGGGAACCGCCTCGCCCCTGTTCGTGCCGAAGATGTCGGTGCTCGACCCCGCGTATACGTTCTCGGTCTCGAAGAAGCAGACGGCCGCTGGCACTGCCGATATGATGAGCCATGTGTTCGAAAGCTACTTCACCAATGTTGAAGGCGCCACACTCCAGGCGCATATGAGCGAGGCTCTTCTGAAAACGCTTGTGCATTATGGCCCCATTGCGCTGGCTGAACCTGATAACTACGATGCCCGTGCAAACCTCATGTGGTGCGGCTCGCATGCGATTAACGGCTTGCTCGACAGCGGCGCCGAGGTGGCGTGGTGCGTGCATCCCATGGAACATGAGCTTTCGGCGTTCTATGACATTACGCACGGCGAGGGCTTGGCTATTTTGACGCCGGTTTGGATGAAACACGTGCTCGCGAAAGACCCGAGCAAGGCAGCCGCGTTCGCCGAATACGGCCGCGCGGTGTTTGGCATTGCCGAGTCCGATGATGCTCAGGCGGCAGCTGCCGCTATCGAGCGCACCGAGGATTTCCTGTTCAACCAGATGAGCCTGCCTTCGAAGCTGCACGAGGTCGGCATCGAAGACGAAGAGAACTTTGCCGCAATGGCGAAGAAGGCTGCTGCTGGGTGCGTGGGCAGCTTCGTGCCGCTTGAGGAAAGCGACATCGTGGAAATCTACCGCGCAGCGCTGTAGGCGAATTTTTGCGAGGGCGTGCCTTATTCGGATGGCACGCCCTCGAGTGCTATTCTGTAGAACATGGAAAACAGCAACGTACATATTAAAGGCCGCTTCGCGCCTTCGCCCACGGGTCGCATGCACGCGGGCAATATTTTCTCGGCGCTTGTGGCGTGGCTTGTGGCGAAGTCTCAGGGCGGCACCATGGTGCTTCGCGTGGAAGATTTGGACCGCGAGCGTTCGAAACCCCAGTTCATCGATGCAGTTCAGCGCGATTTCGAGACGCTGGGCCTTACATGGGACGAAGGCCCCTATTTTCAGCATAACCGCGATGAAGCCTATCAGGCGGCGTTCGATTCGCTCGTTGAGCGCGGCTTGGTATACCCGTGCTTTTGCACGCGTGCCGATTTGCATGCGGCTTCGGCGCCGCACCATGGCGAGAAGCTCGTGTATGCGGGCACGTGTCGCGCCCTGACTGCCGAGCAGCGTGCAGAAAAGGCGGCCGTGCGCAAGCCTGCGATGCGGCTTGTTGTGCCCGATGAAACCATCGCGATAGACGATTTGATTCAAGGCCACTTCGAGCAGAACCTCGCGCACGATTGCGGCGATTTTCTCATTCGCCGAAGCGATGGGGCATTCGCGTATCAGCTCGCCGTTGTGGTCGACGATGGCGAGCAGGGCGTGAACAGCGTGGTGCGCGGCATGGATCTGCTGTGCTCGAGTCCGCAGCAGCGCTATCTGCAAGGTTTGCTCGGCTTGCCGTATGCGCAGTACGCCCATGTTCCGCTGGTGGTGGGCGAGCGAGATCGCCGCCTGTCGAAACGCGATCACGATGCCGCGCTTGATGCTCTGCTTGAGCGCTTTAAAACTCCCGAGGCGATTATCGGCCACATCGCGGGAATCACGGGTTTGGCTCCTACGTGCGACCCTGCAACTCCCGAAGAGCTGCTGCAAACGTTCAGCGTGGACGGCTTGCGAGATAAGTTTCCCGATCTCGTTCAGATTCAGTGGCGATAGAGCTTGGCTTCACGGTTTTTTGTGGTTTACGGAAGCATTTCGTAGTCGGCCGTATATCTGTGAAGCGTTGTATGTATCCGATGGCACGGTAAAGACTCATACTCGCATATCTATCGCAAATTCGACGTGCATGGACGTCAAGAGCTGCTCGACGCCGTGCAAAGCGAACTCGCTCATTTTGGGCCAACTGAATTCATCGATATCGAGAATTAATCGAAGCCGAATAAAACGGCTGTGTTGCGACGTATTTAGGACAACTCATGCATAGACAATATATTGAGCGATGCTTTATGCAGTAAAGTGCCCTGCTCGATTTCCGCGTTATCTTCTTTACAGCGTAAAATAAACTCCTGAACTGGCAAGAATCGCTGCAGCGTAAAATGCGCCCAAAGCGATGTTCAGGCTGCAAATCTGAGCCATGGCGCCAATGCGCGAATGTGAATTGAGCGGGTTGGCGAACAGCGCCTTCAGCAGCGGAATGACGGCGAGCAGCATGAACGGCACCACGATAAGGCCGCCCGTGAAAAACGCGCCTACGAGCACCATGATCGCCGCAAGCCACGCCACTACGAGCGCGTGATGGGCATTGCGAGCCTTCTCGCGGCCGAGTTTCGCGGGCAGCGTTTGGCGGCCAACGGGAATGTCTTTCTCAATATCGCACGTGTTGTTCGTCATCATAATCAGGCCCACGCCAATAATCTCGGGCACCGCCCACAGTAGCATGAGCCAATTCAAATCGCCCGTGAGCGCTTGGTAGCACGCAAGCGGAATAAGGCCGCCCATAACGCCGCCGCTTACGGCTTCGCCAATGGGCAGGTAAGAAACGGGTGTTTTGCCCGCGGAATACACCACCACAAACACGGCGCCCACAACGCCAATCGCCAAAGGAATCCAGCCGGCCTGCCAAATAACGTAGGCGCCCAGAAGAAACGCCGCCACCAAAAACCCAATGCCCAGCCGCAGTGCGCACGCGGGGTTCACGTTGTTGTACACGAGCGTGGCGTCGCTTATCTCAACGTCGTCGTCGGCCGAGTCGGTGCCTTTCACAAAGTCGTAGTAGTCGTTGAACGTGTTTACCGATGCCTGCATAAGAATGCAAATCGCGAGCAGCACGCACGCCATGATCGGCGAAATCGCGTATCCGGTTGCCGCTGCGGCGCTCGTCGCTACGAGCGCGGGCAGAATTGCTGCCGGCCAGGTGTGCGGAGCGGCCAGTTGCACAGCCATTTTCACGGTGAATTTTTGGTATTCGGGTTTGGTGGTGCTTTCCACGGTCTCTTCTTTCGAGGTCTTGTTAGTTCTTCTTGCGCGCGCTTTGCGCGTCGTCGCGTTCGGTGTCGATGAACGGCACGGCTTCCTTCATGCGCTCAATCGTTGCGCCCAGGCGTTCGCGCAGCGTGTGACCGGCCACATCGCCCAGGTTCTTGATTGCATGCGCCATGACTTCCTTGGTTTGGTCGTCGAGGTTTCTACCGTCGCGCATGAACGTTGCCATATTCGACATGAAGCTGCTCTGGAAATCGGCCCAGCTTTTCGCGTCGCTCGAGGTAATAAGGTCATACATCGTGTCGATGAATACTTCGCGCTCGTGCTGGGAGCAGCTGCGCAGCCAGCGATCAAGCGTGATGTCGAACATTTTCGCGCTGTTGTTCAGCGTGCGTTGCGTGCTGAAGTCGCACCCGTCCACAATCCAGGTGAACGGCACGTGCTGGAAGAAGCCCATCGCGTTCGACTGCACGATGCGGAAGTCGTCGCGGCTTTCCAAAATCATCCCGAATACGGAAGACTCAGGCACGGTTTTGTCGAGCTTCGCTTGGAATTCGGGCTCGTCGATGCGCGGCGAGGGCGCTTCCAGAAAACTCGGGCCATCGTGGTTGAACACGCGCTTGATGCGCGCGTAGCCGCCTTCGTCGATGGTAAGCGCGGCGAATTCGGCGAGGTTGCCGCCTTTCGAGTGGCCGCCCACGTATATCGGCATATCGCCGGGCAGCGCGGAAAGCACGCCCGACACGTATGCCGTGGCGGTTTTCTGCGAAGGAATCACAGGCATGTAGCTCAGGTTGAAGTCTTCCTTCCAGCCCGCAATAGTGCCGTCGGTTCCGCGGAACGCCAGGTAGGCCAAAGGCGCGCCGTCTTTCGCGCCTACGGTGAATGTGCACGCGCAGAACTGCTTCTCGATGATTTCGGCGGTTTCGTTTGCGAACAGGCTCACGCTTAAATCGGCATAGCGACGGCTGCATGCAAGTGCGCGCAGAAAGTCGGGCAGTTCTTCGGCGTCTTCGAGCCAGCCGCCCGAGAGCATGCTTCGCAGCGGCGTGAAGCGAAGAATGTCGATGACGGGCACGCATTCTGTGCCATGCACGCTTCCGTAGCGGTATTCGTCGAGGTTCAAATACACGAGCGACGAAAGCACAAGGCTGTCGACGGGGCAGAACGGCACTTCAATAAAGCTTTCCTGCGTCTCGCGCAAAAAATCGGCCATGAATTTCTGCGTCTTTTGCTTGGGCGCCATCGAGCGCATCGCTCGGGCGTTTTCGCTCATTTTTTCGGGTGCTTCCATGAGCTGCTCCTATTCGCGCGATCGCAGGCTGGCGGCGGTTTTTTCTGCCAAGTCGAGCAGCTCTTGGCGGCTGTGCACGCCGCATTTTGAGTAAATGCGGCGAAGGTGTGTGTCGGCGGTGCTTTTGGCGATGAACAGCTCCTGCGCGATTCTCTCGTTGGTGCGGCCGCGTAGCGCGAGTGAGAGCACCTCGGTTTCGCGTGCCGAAAGTGCCGCAGCCTGGGCGATGGCCTTTTTCACATCTTCGGTGTTGTCGACGGCGGCGTCAACAACACGGGAAAGCGCGCTGAAGTCGCGCTCGGTGAACAGAAACACGTAGGCGCACACCATGGCGAGGCCCGCGGTGGCCATGGCGGCATAGGGTGTGGTGTTCAGCGAATTCGTAGCGTCGAGGCCGTTCGCGAGGATAATGCCGAGTGCTTCGCCGCCGTAGAGCACGGCAAACCCTTGTGCGAAGGCGAGCGCGCAGCTTGTTCCTTCGAGCTGGGCGCTCGCGCAAAACAGCGATGCGAAAGCTGCACACAGGCCCAGGTAGCCTGCAAGTACAATGGCGTCGCCCGTGATATCGACATCCACGAGCACGGGCGCGAACAAAAAGCCGGCGAGCATGAGCGTGAACGCGATGCGGTAGCTCGCCGAGAATGTATCGCGCTCACCTGAGGCGCGCAGCGTTTCCAAAACGCCGCCGCAGAACAGAGCCACGATGAACATGGCATAGGGGAGTGTGGGCGTGGAAAGCGAGCCGGGGTCGCTTCGGTAGGTCTCAACGAAGCCCGCAGCCAAGCCAAAGATAAGAGCACCTGCGAGCATGCGGGCGGAAAGCGTGCGAGCGCGAGCTGGTTTAATGGGGGTTGGGTGCATCGTTTCCGACGTGGCGCCGCTTTGCTCGTGTCGGGCGATTTCCATGAACGCCACGCCTGCGAATGGCAGCACGCACCGAAGTGCCAAACCGATTTCCTCTGGCGCAAACCACAGCGCGAAGCAGCATGCCGCGGCAATGCCTGTAGCGGCGAAGATTTCGGTTGCGGCGAGGCGCGGCGGGTTTGCGCCGAGCGTTTTGCCCCAGGCCATAAGCGTGAGCGCCATAGGAGCGCCAATGAGCAGGCCTTCTGCGGCAACTTCGGCTGCGGTGGTGCCAGGCGCGGCCGAAATGGCGGCTCCGGCGCTCATGAACGCCGCGAACGCGGCAAGCGTGCCGCTGCGCGACAGGGCTCGCTCGGCCACATCGGGCGCGAGGCGCTCGCCAATGAAGGCTGCGACCATGAACGCGAGCGTGAGCAGCAATTCTGCACGTTCCACCGAAAAGGGACCGAGTTGCATTTGATGGTTCGTGCCCAAATAGAATGCGGCGTATACAAAGCCCTGGTAGCATGCGAAGCCGGCGATGCGCGCCCATGACGGCTTCGGGATATTTTCTTGGGTTTTGCTCACGCGCGCGCCTTCCTGAATATGCTTATAGGGAGCTTTTATAATAGCGCGACCGTCCGCCAGATATGGTGCGCTTTGGGAGAATGCGCACGCGTTTCACGTTGCTTCGGGTGCTTGTCGTATGCTAAGCGCGTATACGACAGAAAGAAGGAAGAGCTCATGCCCACTAACGCCCAGCTCACCGATGAATACCTCGCGCTTGTCGCTGAACGTGGCGGCGACGCGCAGGGCCGTCTTGCCGCGCGCGAGCACATGAACAATTCGACTGCGATTTATCACCACGAGGTGGTGGACTCATCGTACGTGCCGCGCCTGTATAATCGCGAAACGCACGAGCGTTTTGCGTATATCGCCGAAACCACCTATTCGATTTTGTCGAAGGTCATGCGCGAGTATTTGGAAAACCCCAGCTATCGTCACGTATACGATATTGATCCGCGCTTGGTGGAGCTCATTTTGCTGCCGCGCGGCTACGACGCGCTGCTGCCGTTTGCGCGCGTGGACTTGTTCCTGAACGAGGATGACATGTCGGCGCAGTTCTGCGAATTTAACGCCGACGGTTCTTCGGGCATGAACGAGAATCGTGAAATCACCGCGAGCATCGCGAATTCCGAGCCTTTCAAGGCGTTCGCCGCAGCCCACCAGGTTCGTACGTGCAATGAAGAGCTGTTCGCCGGATGGGTCGACGAGTTCCTCAAAATCTACGACACCTACGATTTGAAGGTCGTCAATCCGCATGTCGCAATTGTCGACTTCTTGGAAAATGCCATTACCGAAGAGTTCAAGATTTTCGCCGGCCTGTTCGCTGAGCGCGGCATTGAGTGCTCGGTGTACGACGTGCGCGATTTGGCGTTCGAGAGCGGCGAACTTATTGGCAAAAAGGCATTTTATGGCCGCGACAATGCGAAAATCGATGCCATTTGGCGCCGCAGCGTGACCAACGACATCATCGACAACTGGGAGGCGTCGCAGGCGCTTATCTCGGCCGTGCGCGAGCGCAAGGTGGCGCTCATCGGCAGCTTCGCGGGCCATTTGGTGCACGACAAACAGATTTTCCAAGTGCTTCATATGCCCGAAACCCAAGCGCTGCTCACCGACGAGGAAAACGCCTTCGTGCGCGATACGGTGCCGTTCACCTCGTTTTTGACGAGCGACGTGGTGGCCGAACGCAACGTGAAGGCTACGCGCGAAAACTGGATTATCAAGCCGACCGACGCATACGGCTCTAAAGACGTGTTCGCTGGTTCGAATTACACCGATGAGCAGTGGGTCGAAATCGTCGACGCCCACGTTGATAGCAAGGCGGGCGCGCCGTTTTTGGTCCAGCGCTACTGCACGCCGTTCAAAACGCTTGCCATTCCGCTGTATGGCACCGAGGCCGATGTCACGGTAAAGCCTTCGCCGTATAACAATATGGAGGGCCTTTACATTTACAACGGCCGCTTCACCGGCGTATTCAGCCGACTGGGGCCTGAGCCGGTTATTTGCAAGAAAACGCACGGCATTACCGCTGCGACTATCTGGGTGGATGAATAGCATGGCGAAAAGCGAGTCTTCGTCGCGCATCGTGACGGGCGTTGTGGCCGTGATTTCGGCGGCGGCATTGGCCGTGAGCCTTATTGCGGCCGGCTTTGCGGCGTGCGCCGTGCCCGACGTTTTCACCAAGGCGCTTGCGAGCGCTTATTCGACCGACGACGCCTCGCCGTTCACGAAAGACGAGCTCGTCGCGGCCGCGGTGCAAACGAAACACTACACCATCGACGACAATGATAAGGCCGCGGTGTACGCCACCATCGCCGCGATCAACGCGCAAGAGGCGCTCGCCGGCACGGCTGGCAAGGGTGCTCCGAAAATCGATGCGACGGCAAATTATGCCGCAGGCGAGCTTTCTGGCGAGCAGGTCGCGGCGCTTGAGACGGCATTCGACGCGGCGAGCGAGCGCTACGTGCTCACGCCCGACGCCGTAAGCCATCTCGACGACGTGTTCGGCGTGGTGCAGGCTGCGAAATGGTGGCTTCTTGCCGCCGTGGTGGCCGCGTGCGTTGGCTGCACGGCTACGGCGTTTCGCGGCGGAAAGCGCCTGCTCGGGCGTGTGCTTGCAGGTGCGGGCGTTTCCGTTTTGGCGGTGTTCGCGCTGCTTGCGGCGTGGGTTGCTATCGATTTCGACGGCTTCTTCGCGCAATTCCACTCGCTGTTCTTCGCGGCCGGCACATGGACTTTCAGCTGGGATTCTTTGCTCATTTGCATGTACCCGCCTGAATTTTGGGTGGGCATGGGCGCTATTTGGCTCGTGGTCACGGTTGCGTGCTGCGTTGTTTGCATTACTATAGGAAGGCTGCTGCGCAAAGGGTCAACCCAAAAGCGCTAAGAGACTATTGGAAGGATAGATTCGTATGGCAGATTCGACCTCTGGCGTGCGCGTTCGTTTCGCGCCTTCGCCCACGGGCAAGCTTCATATCGGCGGCGCCCGCACGGCTATTTACAACTGGGCGTTTGCTCGCGCCACGGGCGGCACGTTCGTGCTGCGCATCGAGGACACCGATCCCGAGCGCTCCACCGAGGAAAACACGCAAATCATTCTGCGCGCTCTGCGCTGGCTCGGCCTCGATTGGGACGAGGGCCCCGAGGTGGGCGGCGATTTCGGCCCCTACAAGCAAACCGAGCGCTTCGACACCTACAAGGCTGCTTTGGAGCAGCTCAAAGAGCGCGGCGCGGTGTACCCGTGCTTCTGCACGAAGGAAACGCTCGACGCCAAGCGCGAGGCTGCCGAGAAAACCGAGGGCGGCTATTCGGGCTACGACCGCACCTGCCGTTCGCTTTCCGCCGAAGAAGCGCAGGCGCGCATCGACGCAGGTGAGCCGCATGTGTGGCGCCTGAAGGTGCCCGAGAACCATGGCCCCATCGAGTTTGACGACGCCGTGTATGGCCACATGAGTTTCCCGGCCGATGTCATGGACGACATGATTTTGGTGCGCACCGATGGCACGCCGACCTATAACTTCGCCGTGGTCTGCGACGATGCGAACATGCACATCACGCATGTGATTCGTGGCGACGACCACCTGTCCAACACGCCGCGCCAGATTCTGATTTATGAGGCATTGGGTCTTGAGGCTCCGACGTTCGCGCACCTCTCCATGATTTTGGGCGCCGACGGCAAGAAGCTCTCCAAGCGCCATGGCGCCACGAGCGTCGAGGAATACGCTGCGCGCGGCTATTTGCCCGACACGATGGTGAACTTCCTGGCTCTTCTGGGATGGAGCCTCGACGGCGAGACCACGATCATTCCTCGCGATGTGCTGTGTGAGAAGTTCGGCCTCGACCGCATCACGAAGAAAGATGCCGTGTTCGATGAGACCAAGCTCGATTGGATGAACGGCCAATACATCAAGACCATGCAGGCCGGCGAATGGGTGAAGCTGTCCACGCCGTGGCTGGCGCAGGCCCGCGCAGCCGGCATGGCTGCCGCCGAGGGCGCTGTGGTGGTTGACGCCGCCGAGGCTGAGCCGTTCGCGCTTTCCGACGATGAGCAGGCTGCTGCCGTTGCCGAAACCGCTGCCGACATTGAGGCGCGCCCGGCGTTCTACGAGGCGCTTTACCCGTTGCTCGCTGAGCGCGAGACAAGCCTGAGCGATGCTGCCGAGAAGCTGCCGTACATGTTCTGGGGCAAAAACGTCGTGCTCGACGCCAAAAGCGTGAAGAAGGTTCTGCAGAAGGAAGGCGCCCGTGCCGACGAAGCGCTGCGTGCGTGCCGCGAGGTGCTTGCCAACGCCGAGGCTTGGGAATGCGACCCCATGCAGGAAGCATGCCGTGCGCTGTGCGAGCCTATGGGCATCAAGCCCAAGCTCATGTTCCAGCCGCTGCGCGTTGCCGTGTGCGGCAACATGGTGAGCCCTCCGTTGTTCGAGAGCATCGAGCTGCTGAATCGCGAAGACGTGCTCGCTCGCATCGACGCGACGCTTGCCGCCGCATTTTAATACTTCGCCCGTGCCGGCAATGTGCCCGGCGCGGGCGCTCTGCGTTGTTAAGGCTGCTTAAAGGGGGATTCTTGCAGCGATGAAAGTTCTCACGATTCCTGAACATTGCACGCGTACGCACGGCGCGAATTGCACGCGCTGCCAGCTTGCGTGCCCGGCCAAGGCAATTTCGTTCGACGAGGCGGGCGCGCCTGTTATCGATCGTGATGCGTGCACGAAGTGCGGCGTGTGCATGGGCGTGTGCGACGCGTTTTCTTCGAGCTCGGCGACGGCTCTGCGCCTGTATGACCACTTGCGCAAAGTGGCCATGCGCGGAGAAATCGTATACCTCACCTGCGAAGAGAACGTTTTCCCTGGTTTTGAGCCGGCGAAAAACGTCACGGTTCTGCCGTGCTTGGCGTGTGTGCCTCCCGAGCTGTGGACGCTTCTGCTTGCCCAGAACGTTCCTGTGTGCGTGGCGTGCGATTTGAAGTACTGCGAAGATTGCCCGCGTGCCGCGCAAATTGGCGAGCTCCTTTTCACCAAGGCCATTGAAATCGCCGAGGCGCAAACGGGCGAGAACGTTCACTTCGATCGCGAGATTCCCGAATATGTGCCTCCCGTGGAAGCTGTGGTCGATGACGAATTCGACCGTCGTGCCGCGTTTGACAGCGTGAAAGACGATGCGTTTGACATTATTTCTGGTCGTCGTCGCTTGAAGCAGTCCGACACGCTGAAGGAAGCCTACCGCAAGAAGGAACGCGAGCGCATGCGCGAGGCGTTGAACCTGAGCGAGGGCGAGTATTTGAGCGACGCGCTCGAGAAGGGCAGGGCGACTCGCGTCATGCCGCCTCGTCGTCGTATGTTGCTTGAGGCCTATGCCGCTAAGCCCGACATTGCCGAAAATGTCGAAGTTGCCGTGAGCGCGACCGATCATGATGCTTGTGTGGAATGCCTCGATTGCGTGGCGAGGTGTGCGAGCGGCGCGCGCATCGCGACCAAGGAAGGCCACCTGGGCTACGACGCGCGCTACTGCGTCGGCTGCGGCGCGTGCGAGGCGGCCTGTCCGCGCAACGCGATTGCGCTCGTGGAAGCGACTTTCGCCGACCTTTTGCCCGAAGGTCCCGGCAAGCCTGCCATTGAGCCCAATCTGGCCGATTACGAGTAGTCGTGCAAAAGTGGGGTAGGAGGCAAGCCTTCTGCCCCACTTTTTTGATGAGGAACTGCTGGCTTCCGGTTTTGCATGCGGGATAGGGAATCACCTCTGTCTCGCTTTGACGTACGAGGGGAGTGCATGTGGAAACGATGGCTCGCGACCGCGCCCGACTGATTGCCGACATTGAAGCCTTTGAGCCGTTCAATGAGCAGGAATCGGTCGATAAACAGGTGATTCTTCGTGCTCTCAAAAGCGACCCCAATTGTTTCGAGCGTTCTGCGCAGGCGCATATGGCGACATCAATTTGGACGGTTGATGCCTCTTTTGAGCGCACACTTCTTGAGTGGCACAACATCTACCAGTCGTGGTCGTGGATTGGTGGCCATGCCGACGGCGTGGCTGATTTGCGTGCGGTAGCGCTTCGCGAACTCGAAGAAGAGACCGGCGTGCATGGCCGCATTCTTCCGTATGGCTGCGGTATTCCGGTCGAAGGCGAGCTTGCTCGAGGGGATGGCGTTCTGGAAGGTTCGAACCTTCCGCTTGAACAAGACTCGTCGTGCGAAGACGGTTTCGCGCAGGGTTTTGAATCTTTCCCACGAGCCGATTTCCGCTCCAACGGTGGCGACGTTTTTTCGCTCGAGGTGCTCACGGTGAACGGCCACGAGAAGCGCGGCGCATATGTGGGTTCGCACTTGCATCTGAATGTGACGTATTTAGCCCAGGCAAATCCCGATGAGCCGCTGAAGGTGAAGCCTGACGAGAATTCCGCTCTGAGGTGGGTGCCGCTCGACGATGCCGTCCGCCTGTCGAGCGAACCGTGGATTCGCGACCGCATCTACCGCAAACTTATTGCTAAAACCCGCGCCTATTGCCGCTCGAACCTGTTAAATGCTCGTAGCATTTAACAGGTTACTCTGCCTCCAAGATTCCGTTGACGCCTCGGGTCATTGCTTTTGCGACGATTCGGGCGATTTCGCTAAAAGGCACGTCGTCGCCCGAGTTGTACCAGCTTTCATAAGCTTCGAACATGCCGCCCAGAATGAAGCGTGCATAGTACTCGGTGTTTTCCAGGGGCTTAAGGCCGTGCGCCGCGCGTTCGCGCTTAATGGCTTCGACCCAATAGGGCGTCATAGCCGAAATAAGGTGCTTAATAGGGAGCTTTTCCATGAATATCGGGTTGAACAGGCGCGTTTGGCGATAGCTTTCACCAATCTCGTGCGCAACGCCATCGACATCGAGCGGCACGGTGTCCAAAACTCCGTTTGCCTTAATGCGCTCCATGGTTTTTTGCGCGTGTCGTTTCGTCATGGTGTCGAGCACGTCGTCGACTGAGTCGTAGTGCAAATAGAACGTTTTGCGATTGATGTTGGCTTCTTTCGCCAAAGCGCTTACGGTGATTTTGTCGTAGTCGGTTTTCAGGATGAGGCTCGCCAAGGCCTCCTCTATTGCTTGGCGGGTTTTCAATACGCGCCGGTCGATCTTCTTCGTGCCGCTTTCCTGCTCCATATTCCCTTGCGCCCCCTTTGAACCCGAAATCAACAATTCGGTAAAGTTAACCCCAAATTAAAAGCCTCTGTTGCTTATGCGCCACCTGTAGCAATACTGGCAATTGCCCCCTTTGCTTCAATTCATAATAATGCACATATGGGCATAAAACCACACATGTAGAAAAATATTGAAGCGTCACGTCGCTAAAACGCAGCGAGAAAAGGGGAATGTTATGGTCGCTTTGGATTCCGTGAAACATGCAGCATTGTGCAAAATGGTTGATTACCTGTTTGAAGACCCTGAAACAAGGTTTCCAAAGGCGATGGAGATGGTCGACAAGGCCGCTCCTCGCAACCTTTTCCCTTCGCAACGCGAGGCATTTCGTAATGCGATCGATGAGAAGAACAACTGGTATCAGCTGCTCATGAAAATTGCCCATTTGAACCCCGACGTGCGAAATCGCCTGGTGAAATCGTTTTTGATCGACTCGAACCTCATGGTGTGGGGCGAGCAAGAGAAGAATCGCGACAAATACCAGTGCAACATTCCGTGGGCGATTCTGCTCGATCCCACAAGCGCGTGCAACCTACATTGCACGGGTTGCTGGGCTGCGGAATACGGTCATAAGCTCAACTTGAGCTACGACGACATCGACTCTATCATCGAGCAGGGCAAAGCCTTGGGAACGCACGTATTCATCTATACGGGTGGCGAGCCCTTGGTGCGCAAACACGACCTCATCAAGCTGTGCGAGGCACATCCCGATTGTGCGTTCCTCTGCTTTACGAACGCTACGCTTATCGACGAGGCGTTTTGCCAAGACATGATTCGCGTAGCGAACTTCGTGCCCGCGATTTCGGCTGAAGGCTTCGAGGAAGCCACTGATGCTCGCCGCGGTGAAGGTGTGTTCCAGAAGGTGTCGAAGGCCATGGCGCTGCTTCGCGAGCACGGCCTTCCGTTCGGCGTTTCATGCTGCTATACCGCTCAGAATGCGAACTCAATTGCGTCCGAAGAATATTTCGATTGGCTTATCGACCAGGGCGCATTGTTCGCGTGGATCTTCTCGTTCATGCCTGTAGGCCACGGGTCCACGCCCGACCTTATTCCCAATGCCGCACAGCGTGAGCACCTGTACAACTTCGTGCGCGAGATGCGCCAGACGAAGCCCCTGTTTACGCTCGACTTCCAAGACGACGGCGAATTCGTGGGCGGCTGCATTGCTGGCGGGCGCCGTTATTTGCATATCAATGCTGCCGGCGACGTGGAACCGTGCGTGTTCGCGCACTACTCGAATGCGAACATCCATGACGTAAGCCTGCTCGACGCGCTGCGTTCGCCCATTTTCATGGAGTACTACTATGAGCAGCCCTTCGACGGCAACTACCTGCGCCCGTGTCCCATTCTGGAGAATTCGGGCATGCTCGCCGACATGGTCGCACGTTCCGGCGCGAAATCGACCGATTTGCAGCACGAGGAAACCGCCGAAGAGCTCTGCTCGAAAACCAAGGCGTTCAGCGAGGAATGGGCGCCTGTGGCCAAGCGTTTGTGGAATGACCCGCGTGATCCCATGCATGGCAAGCGCATGACGAAAACTCAGGGCATGGCCGAGGCCGACATGCGCAAGTTCGAACGACTGCAGAAAGAAGGCCGAACGCTGCATTACAACGGTGGCCTGCGTTCATAATCGCCTGTTCGTGTCGTTCTCGTGTGCGTAGGCGGCCTGGTTCGCCGTGCTGTCGATTTCGGCTACTATGTGTAGCTTGTGCGCCAGGCGCACCAGTATTTATCAAGATCCGGGGAAGAGGGTTGGCTCGTCGATCCCGGTACCAACCGGGGGCAACACCCACGGTGGTCCCGCCAACAGCGATGAAGAAAGGAATTCTGAATGTCCAACGAGAATGCTACCTACCTGTTCACGTCTGAGTCGGTGACCGAGGGTCATCCCGACAAGCTGTGCGACCAGGTTTCTGATGCCATTCTGGACGCGATTCTCGCTAAAGAAATCGAGCTCGAAAAAGCCGGCTACATTTCGCCGAGCGGAAAGCCTGCCGACGTGTCGCAGGTTCGCTGCGCGTGCGAAACCGTTGCCACGACGGGCACGGTGTTCGTGACGGGCGAAATTCGCACGCAGGCCTACGTCGACGTCGACACCATTGTGCGTGATGTTGTTCGCTCCATCGGCTACGACCGCGCAAAGTATGGCTTCGACTGCGACACCTGCGGCGTAATCAACGCCATTCACAGCCAGAGCCCCGATATCGCGCAGGGCGTTGATGAAAGCTGGGAGGCCCAGCACGGCGAAGCTGCCGATAAGGAAGACGAAACCGGCGCGGGCGACCAGGGCATGGTGTTCGGCTACGCCTGCAACGAAACGAGCACGCTCATGCCGATGCCCATTTATCTGGCGCATCGTCTCTCTGAGCGCCTGACCGAGGTTCGCAAGAACGGTACGCTTCCGTTCCTTCGCCCCGACGGCAAAACCCAGGTTTCGGTCCGCTATGTCGATGGCAAGCCTGAAGCCGTCGAGAAGGTGCTCATTTCTACTCAGCACGACGAGGGCGTTGAGCATGACCAGCTCGAGGCCGCGCTTATTGAGCATGTGATTAACCCTGTGCTTGCCGCTGAAGGCCTGAAGGCCGCAAGCGACATGGATATCTATGTGAATCCCACGGGTCGTTTCGTCATCGGTGGCCCTATGGGCGACACGGGCCTCACGGGTCGCAAGATTATCGTCGACACCTACGGCGGCATGGGCCGCCATGGTGGCGGCGCGTTCTCGGGCAAAGACTGCACGAAGGTCGACCGCTCCGCAGCATACGCTGCGCGCTGGGTCGCCAAAAACGTTGTGGCGGCTGGCCTGGCCGATCGCTGCGAAGTGCAAATCGCCTACGCCATTGGTATGGCTCGCCCGGTGAGCATCATGGTCGATACTTTCGGTACCGAGCATGTGCCTGTGGCCGATATCGAGAAGGCTGTGTCTGAGGTCTTCGACCTGCGCCCGGCCGCGATTATCGACGCGCTCGACCTTCGCCGCCCGATTTATCGTCTTACCAGCAATTATGGCCACTTTGGCCGTGAGCTTCCCGAGTTCACGTGGGAGCGCCGCGACAAGGCCGAGGCGCTGCGCAAGGCATGCGGCTTGGAGTAGTTCGCCCGCGCGCATTTCGCAAACACGAACATATGTTGTATTTTGAAAGCGAGTCTCATCCGGGGCTCGCTTTTCTTATATACTCGCCTGCATGAGAACCGTTTCCTTAGTTTTGGACATACAAACCCAGTCGCTCGACAGCCTCTATACCTACGTAGTTCCCGCCGATATGGTCGGCGTAGAAGTGGGTTGCGCCGTGCTTGTCGAATTCGGCGCGCGTCGCGCGATTGGCTACGTCATGGAGGTTTGTGAGCGGCCCGATTCCGAAATTGATCCAACCTCGGTTTCGCGCCTCAAGCCGCTGCTCTCGGTGCTTTCTTCGCCGTACTTCGACGAAGACGGCGCAGCGCTCGTCCAATTTATCGCCCATGAATACGTGGCGCCGCTCAGCTCGTGCGTGCATTTGCTCACGCCCGTGGGCCGTGCGCCGAAGGTCGTGAAACGCGGCGATGTGTGGGAGTTGCAAAAGCCTGCACGGCGTAGGAAGAAGAAGGGCGAAGCCGAGGCTCCTGCGCCGCTCGATGAAGACATCGCCGAGGCCGCCGAGGCACGTGAAGGCTTCGCGCTCACCGAAGGCCAGGCGGCGGCGCTTGCGTGCGTCGATGCGTGCATTGACCGCTGTGCCGGCGAGGCGTGCGTGGTCGATGGCGTGACGGGGTCGGGCAAAACCGAGGTGTACCTGCGTGCGATTCGCCATGCGCTCGAGTTGGGGCGTGGCGCCATTGTGCTCGTACCTGAAATTGCGCTCACTCCTCAAACGGTGTCGCGCTTCGAGGGCCGCTTCGGCGATACCGTGGCGGTTATGCACTCGCGTATGACGGCGGGCGAGCGATTCGACCAGTGGGAAGCGGTGCGCCTAGGCAAAAAACGCGTGGTCGTGGGTGCGAGAAGTGCGCTCTTTTGTCCTATGGCAACGCTTGGTCTCATCATTATCGACGAAGAACACGAAAGCACCTATAAGCAGGAAAGCGCGCCGCGCTACCACGCGCGCGATGTGGCCGCATGGATGGCTCAGCGCACAGGCGCCGCGCTTGTGCTGGGCAGCGCGACTCCTTCGATCGAGACGCTGTGCCGCTGCAAGGTCGACGATATGTGGCATCGCGTGGTACTCCCGACGCGCGCGAATGGCAAGCCTATGCCCGAGGTGCGCATTATCGACATGGCGAAGGAATTCGGCCGAGGCTCTCGTTCCATGTTCGCCAAAGAGCTGCAGGAAAACCTGTTCGCCGCGGTCGATGCGGGCCGCAAAGTCGTGCTCATGCTCAATCAGCGTGGATTCGCGAACTTCTTGCTGTGTCGCGATTGCGGCTATGTGCCCGAATGCACTACGTGCTCGGTTTCGCTGACCTATCACGAAGTGGGCCGAAAGCTCGTGTGCCACCATTGCGGCAAAACCTCCCAGGCACCTGTAACGTGCCCGGTATGCGGGAGCCCCTATTTGAAGAAGTTCGGCGCGGGAACGCAGCGTGTGGAGATGGAGCTGCGACGCGTGCTCGACGAACACGCGAGCGCAACTGGCCGGCCGCTTCCGCGCGTGGTGCGCATGGACTCCGACACCACTGCGACGCGCGATGCGCATGAAAAGCTGCTCGCCGAATTTGGCCAGCCTGGTGCGGCGGTGCTTTTGGGTACGCAGATGATTGCGAAGGGTCTCGATTTCGACGATGTCGTGCTCGTGGGCGTGATCAACGCCGACACGCAGCTACGCTTGCCCGATTTTCGCTCGGCGGAACGCACGTTCGACTTGGTGGAGCAGGTTGCAGGCCGTGCGGGCCGCGGGCACTTCGAGGGACGCGTGCTCGTGCAAACCTATATGCACGACGCGATGGCCATTCTTGCAGCTGCGCATTACGATCGTAAGCGTTTTCTTGCCGATGAACTGCCCAAACGCAAGATGCTCGGGTACCCGCCGTATGCGCGCTTGGCGAATATTTTGGTATGGGGCGCCGAAGAGGAGGCCGTGCGCGCCGAAGCCGAGGTGCTCGCGAAGCGCGTGCAGGAGCAGATTGACGATATTGTGGGCGATGGCTGGCAGAGCCTGGGCGCGGCTCCGTGCGCCATCGATAAGCTGCGCGGCCAACACCGCTGGCACATTTTAATCAAGGCGCCTGCAGGGGCCGACATCTCAAAGCTCGCCGAACCGGTGATTCGCAAGCGACGCGCGAACAAGAAAGTCAATGTCGCCGTCGACGTTGACCCGTATAGCTTACTGTAGTTTGCGCGAACTCTGCCCCCGTGCGTCGCGCTGGGGTGATGTGGCACCTCGCCCAATCTGCCACTCGCCAAGCGCGCATGTGCCGTCTATTGCCGCCGTCCGCGTATTTGTGTGTACCATCTGCGCATTTGTCGGCCTAGACGCCACTCTTTGATATACTCTCGGCTGCAAACTTTGCTTGTTGAAACGGGGCCTGATTCGTGGCCCTTTCGATAAAAGGAACTGAATATGGCTTTTGACACGCTCCCGGTGGTGGAATACCCCGACCCCATTCTTCGCCAGGTGTGCGAGGAGTGCGACATCAAAGACAAGAGCTTGAAGAAGCTCGCGAAGCAAATGGCGAAAACGATGTACAAGAACAACGGCTGCGGCATTGCCGCACCGCAGGTGGGCGTGCTTAAGCGCATCATCGTGATTGACTGCGACCAGGAAGATGGCCGCCAAGACCCCATCACGCTCATCAATCCTGAAATTCTTGAACTCAAAGGCGAATTTGTCACTGAAGAGGAGGGCTGTCTTTCATGCCCCGGCATCTCTGTGCCTGAATGTCGTCGTGAATACGCCGTGGTGAAATTCACCGACTTCGACGGCGAAGACTACATCATCGAAGGCGACGGCCTGCTCGGTCGCTGCCTGCAGCATGAAATCGACCATTTGAACGGCAAAACGCTGTTCGAAAGCGCTGCGCCCGCTGCACGCCTCAAGGCGCTGCGCGATTATGAGATCGCGCGAGCGGCAGGCGCCAAGCCGGGTGAAACGAGCATCGACTAGCAAACACTTTCGAAAGGCGGTGATTCCATGCGCGTTGTGTTCATGGGAACCCCCGATTTTGCGGCGAGCATTCTTATCGAGTTGAAGGAACAGCACGATGTCGTCGCCGTGTACACGCGCGCCGATGCGGTGCGCGGCCGTGGCAAGAAGCTCGTGCCGTCTCCGGTGAAGGAAGTCGCTCTTGGCGCGAACATTCCGGTGTTCGAACCCCGCACGCTTCGCGACGAAGCTGAAGTCGAACGCCTTCGCGCCCTCGATCCCGACGTTATTTGCGTCGCCGCGTACGGCATGATTCTGCCGCAGGCTGTGCTCGATATTCCGAAGCATGGTTGCTTGAACGTGCACGCGTCGCTTCTGCCGAAGTATCGCGGCGCGGCCCCCATCGAGCGCGCCATTCTGAATGGCGACGACGAGGCGGGTGTGTGCATCATGCGCATGGAGGCAGGTCTTGATACGGGCGATTACTGCATTTGCCGTTCTTGCCAAATCGCGGGCATGAATGCTGAGCGTTTGACGGGCGAACTTGCCGACAAAGGCGCGTATGCACTGCTTTCGGCTCTCTACGATGTGGAGCATGGCGTACAGCGTTGGGTCAAGCAGGTTGAGGAAGACGCTACGTGGGCGCCCAAAATCGAAAAGGGCGAGTTGAATCTGAACCCCGCAATCGAGTGCGTCGATAACCTTCGCCATGTGCAGGCTTCGGGCGTGCAGCACCCTTCGAAGTGCTCCATCGCGGGCAAAGGCGTCACGGTGCTTTCCGTGGCAGCGCTTTCGCAAGACGATTCATGCTTCGAGGCCGCATCGGGCCTTGCGCAGGGCAAGGTATTGTTCGCGCAGAAACGGTTGTTCCTCGGATGCGTCGATGGCGTTTTCGAGATTTTGGAAATAAAGCCTGACGGGAAAAAGGAAATGGATGCTCGTTCGTTCGCTGCGGGCGTGCAGAACATCAAGTCGGGCGAGATTGAGTGGGAGACATTGTAAATGGCATACGATAACAAGGGCGCAGGCGAATCTCGCGGCAACCGACCGAACAACAACCGCGGTGGCAACGGCCACGGCAACGGCGGATACCGCGGCAAGGGCGGCGACTCTCGCGGACGCGGCAACGGCGACAAAGGCGGCTTCCGTGGCTCGAAGGGCCAGGGCGGCTACAAGAAGCGCGACGGCGAGCGCAAATTCGACCGCGACGATAATCGTGGCGGCTACAAGGGTGGCAAGCCTCAGGGCGGCTACAAAGGCCGTGGCGATCGCGACGATCGCGGTGAAGGCCGTAAGTTCGACCGCGACAATCGTGGCCCGAAGCGCGATTTCAAGCGCGACGATAATCGTGGCGGCTACAAGAAGCACGACGGTGAGCGTAAGTTCGATCGCGATGGCGACCGCGGCGGTTACAAGGGCGGCCGCGACTTCGACCGCAAGCCTCGCGGCGATCGTCGCGACGGCGATCATGATTTCAAGAAGGGCGGCTACAAGAAAGACTTCAGCCGTGACGAGCGTAAGTTCGAGCAGGGCGAGCGCAAGTTCGACCGCGACGATCGCGGCCCGAAGCGCGAGCGCTCCTTCGATGGCGACAGGCGCGACGACCGCCGCTTTGACAAGCGCGATGGCGGCAAGTTCGAGGGTCGTGGGGACCGTCGTTTCGACGACCGCCCGAAAAAGCGCTTCGGCGACGACAAGCGTGGCTTCAAGCCGCGCCGCGACGACGATCGCCTCGATGCTCAGGTTGACGACGATGCCCCTCGCAGCGAATACCGCGAACGCCGTCGCAAGGGCGAAGGCTATCGCGGCACGGGCGGCGGCTACCGCAAGCCTAAGGGCCAAGTGCACGTGACGCCTGCTCGCCAGGCTGCCTGCGCCATCGGTCGCGTGGTGCGTGAGCGCAACGCCTATGTTGCCGAAGTCACGCCTGCCGTGCTCGCCAAATTCCAGGGCATTTCTCCCGAAGACGCTGCGTTCGCCACGAAAATCGCGCGTGGTGTAACCGCGACGGTGGGCACGCTCGACGAGTTCATTAACCGCAACATGAAAACCCCGAACGACATCGACGAGGTCGTTCGCGACGCTATGCGCGTGAGCGCCTATGAGCTGCTGTTCCTCGACAAGCCCGCCTATGTAGTTGTTGACCAGGGCGTTGAGCTCGTGTGTTCCGTTGCCCCCAAGGCGGGCGGCCTTGCTAACGCCGTGCTGCGCCGCATGTCGGAAAGCGCGAAAACGTTCCCGTTTGGCAATCCGAACCTGAGCCTGCAGGTGCTTGCTCGTTCGCAGGCCTTCCCGATGTGGCTCGCCAAGCGTCTCATGAACGAAATGACGCTGCCGAAGGCGACCGCATTCATGCATGCCTGCAACACCGATGCTCCGGTGTTTATCGCCGTGAATTCCGTGAAGGGCGATTTCGAGCAGATCGAAGAGGCTTTTGACCAGGCCGGTTCGCTGCTTGAGGCGTCGGAAGACGTGCAGGGTTGCTATCGCGTGAAAGAGGCTCGTTCGCTGCGCAGCGCCGACGTGCGCGCGCTGTTCGAGGCTGGCGAGCTGCTCGTGTCCGACGAGGGCGCGCAAACCGTGGCGCAGTTGGCCATGCCTGCTGAAGAGCCCGCAAGCTTCCTTGAAATTGGTTCTGGCCGTGGCACGAAGACCATTTTGCTCCAGAGCGCCGCGCATCGCGCATTTGGCCATTGCGTGCCTATGACCTCGGTCGACGACCATGAGTTCAAGGGCAAGATTCTTGGCGAACGCTGTGCCGCGTATGGCATCGACACGGTTGAGCCTCTCACGGCCGACGCGCGCACTCTTTCGCAAAAGCTGCCCGAGGCAAGCTTTGACGCCGTGCTGCTCGATGCTCCGTGCTCGGGTGTGGGCACGCTGCGTCGCCACCCCGAGATTCGTTGGCGCTTGAAGCCTGAAGATATCACCAGCATGGCCTCCATCAATCTCGACTTGCTCATTGAAGCGACCAAGATGGTGAAGCCGGGCGGCGTTATCACCTATGCCACCTGCACCGTTTTCCCTGAGGAAAACGAGCAGGTTGTCGAGCGCTTCCTGAAGACGAAGTTCGGCGAGCAGTTCGAAATTGAGGAGCAGGTGCAAACCACGCTCACGACGAACGGTCCCGACGCCCATTACGCCGCGCGCCTGCGTCGTCGCGCATAACGAATTGCCACGCTTGAGCGCGAACGCATAAGAAGAGAGCCCCAATCGGGGCTCTTTTCTTGTTCTATGGGCTGTCTTCGCATGGGCAATACGCGAGGTTGGCGTTCGTTCGGAGTTCATCGGGTATGCGCATACCGTCTTTCGGCGGTGCGTGTCGGGTTCGAATACCGTGCGTGATGCCCTTTGCAGTCTTGCTTTGACCGAATCGCTCGTTTTCGTGTTGCTTGACCTATTTCATTTTCGAGGTATCTATGCCTTCGAGATCGAGTAGGTATTTCTTGATTTTCACTCCGCCCGCGTAGCCCACGAGCTTGCCATCGGCTCCAATAACGCGGTGGCACGGCACCACAATGGGCAGTGGGTTTTTGTTGTTGGCGAGCCCTACCGCGCGAAAGCCTTTAGGGCTGCCAACCATTTCGGCGATTTCCGCGTACGTGCGCGTTTGGCCATAGGGAATGGTTTCAAGGGCTTTCCATACCTTGAGCTGGAATTCGGTTCCGTGCGGCGAGAGGGGAATGTCGAAGAAGCGGCGCTTGCCTGCGAAATATTCCTGCAGTTGCGTAGCCGCCTTGTTCGTAAGCGCGCTCGGGCGGCGCGGGCCATCGTGTGCAACGTCGCCAAAAGCAATCGCGCAAATGCCCGCCTCGTCGGCGGCGATGCTCAGTCGCCCCATGGGCATGGCGTATACAAAATAGTTCGTGCAGCGTTGCATGGTCATCCTTTCGTGTGTTCTTCGATTATAGGCGGCAAGCGCTGCGGCTGCGTTAGAATGGATGAAAAGGCAGGGGCCTCGCCCGAAATTCATGCATGCAAGGAGCCAATGTGTTCACCGAGCCGAAAATCGCACCATCAATTCTGTCCGCCGACTTCATGAATATGGCCCGTGATGTGGCCGAAATCGAAGAAGGCGGTGCCGCCTTCGTGCATGTTGACGTCATGGACGGTCATTTTGTGCCGAACCTTACGCTCGGGGTGCCGTTTGTCGCCGGCTTGAAGAAGATCACGAAGCTGCCGCTCGACGTGCACTTGATGATTTCCAACCCGCTCGAACAGCTTCCCTGGTATCTGGAGCATACGCCCGATATCGTCACGGTGCATGCCGAGGCGCTCAACGCCGATGCCGGCCAGTTTGATTTGGCAATCGATATGATTCACGACGCCGGCTGCAAGGCCGCCATCGCCATGAAGCCCGATTACGATGTCGAGCTCATCAAGCCTTACATCGCGAAGCTCGACATGGTGCTGCCCATGAGCGTGTTCCCGGGCTTTTCTGGCCAGAGCTATATCCAAGGAACCGAGGCCAAGGTTGCCCGTATCGTCGAGATGGCTCGTGAGGCGGGCGTCTCGCCGCTCATCGAGGTCGATGGCGGCTTGAAGGCGAACGATCCAACGCGCGCAGTGTGCGCGGCGGGCTGCGACGTGCTTGTTGCGGGCAGCGGCGTGTTCGGCGCGTCCGACCGCGCGGCTGCGATTGCGGAAATGAAGGCGGTCGCCGCCGAGGCCCAGAAAAACGGTTTCGTGGCTCCGTGGACAAACGACGTGCAGGCATAAAAGGGGCATGCAAGCAATGCAAACCAAGCGCATATATTTGGACAACGCGGCAACCACGCCATTGTGCGATGCGGCCGCAAAGGCCATGGCGCCTTATATGGAGTCGGGAACGCAGGCGCCTTTCGGCAATGCGAACTCGCTTCACTCCATTGGCCGTGAGGCGTTCTCCGCGCTCGAAGACGCGCGTGCTCGCGTGGCTCGCGCCCTGAAGGCCCATCGTCCCGACGAAATCGTATTCACGGGCGGCGCTACCGAATCGGACAATTCGGCAATCGTGGGCATGGCGCTTGGCGCGCGCGAAAAGGCTCGTTTGGCGGGCAAGCATGGGCCGTTCAAGGTGGTGACTTCGCGCATCGAGCATGAGGCTGTTCTCGAAACGAGCCATATGCTACGCGCGCTCGGCTTCGAGTTCGAGCTTGTCGACAACGATGGCTTGGGCAGGGTAACGCCTGAAGCACTGAAGCGCGTGGTTGATGAAAACACTCTGGTGGTAAGCGTTATGGCTGCCAACAACGAAGTGGGCACCATCGAACCTGTGGCCGAGTTGTGCAGCGTGGCTCATGCCGCCGGCGCACTGTTTCACGTCGACGCCGTTCAGGCGCTTGGGAAAATTCCCGTCGATCTGAAGGGCTGGGGTGTCGATGCGGCTTCGTTTTCCGCGCACAAAGTGGGCGGTCCGAAGGGTGTTGGCGTGCTCTATCTTGCGGCGAAAACGCCCTATGTGGCGTATCTGCCTGGTGGCGGTCAGGAAAATGGGCGTCGCAGCGGCACACAGAACGTGTGCGGCATCGCAGGTGCTGCGGCGGCCATTGAGTTCGCTGTGGCTGAGCAGCCTGCTTATGCGGCGCGCGCCCGTGCCATGCGCGACGATTTGTACGCGCGTTTGGACGCCATTAAACGCGTGGTGCCGTCGGTTTGCGTGCCTTGTGGCAGCGAAGAGTTCTTGCCCAACATCGTGAATGTATGCGTGCGCGGCTTCGAGAGCCAAACGCTTATTTTGCAGCTCGACATGCGCGGTATCTGCATTTCGGGCGGCTCGGCCTGCGCATCGGGGAGCCTCGATCCTTCGCACGTGCTTTCCGCCCTCGGCGTCGAACGCAACCTTGCCCAAGGCGAGCTGCGCGTATCGATTGGCGTGGAAAACACGCAAGCCGACATCGATGCGTTCTTCGAAGCGTTCAAGGAGGCGATTGCATGACCGAGCTCATAACGATGCACACGCACTCCACGTTCTGCAATCATGCCAAAGATTCGCTCGACGACATGGTGCAGGCGGCGGTCGATGCGGGCATTGCCCATATGGCGGCGACGGAGCATTATCCTATTCCCGATGAGCTCGACCCGTCGAAGCGCTCCACCATGCCGGCAGAGCGGCTTGAGGCCTATATCGACGCTGTGCGGGAGCAGCAGAAACGCGACGATATCGACGTGCTTTTGGGCTGTGAGCTCGATTGGCTTGGCAAAGACGAAACGCGCGCTTTGCATGCGAGCGATTTTGACCGGTTCGACGTTGTGCTCGGCTCGATTCATTTCGTTGACCGTTGGCTTATGGTGAGCCATAAGAATATGTCGCGTTGGAAGTCGGTTGACCTTGAGGCGTTCTGGAACCGCTATGTCGAGCTTTGGTGCGAGGCTGCGAAAAGCGACATGTCGTTTACCGTGATGGCGCACGCCGACGTGGTGAAGAAGTTCAGCCCGAAGCCCGAGTTCGATCTTGAGCCTTTGTATGAGCGCATGGCGAGGGCGGCGCGCGAGGGTGGGCGCATGGTCGAGGTGAATACCTCGGGCGCGTATGCCGAGTGCTCCGAGTACTATCCATCGCCGTCGCTTTTGCAGGCGTTTTGCGCCGAGGGCGTTGCGTGCACGGTGGGCACCGATGCGCATTGCAAGGAGCACATCGCGCGCGATATCGAACGCGCTTACGATTACATGCGTGCTGCCGGCTATACGCAGCTCGCCGTTCCTACGCGTCGCCGTGGTGTGCGCATGGTCGATTTGTGATGTTGACGAGCCGCCTTTCGGGGCGGCTTCTTTATAGCGCGCGGCACGTGCTTACGACCTGTTAAACGCTACGAGCATTTAACAGGTGCGAATAACCAATACGGCTCGAAAGACAAGGAGGCCGATTATGGCGAATGAAGAGGAATACGAGATTGATGAGGAACAGCGGGGGCTGCGCCATGTGGGCCGTGGGCCTCTTGCGGAAAAGGGCACGCAGACACCTGCGCTGGTGGGCGAGCTCGTCTCCGCCCTGAATCGCATGTTTCCGCCGGCCGACGCTGAACCATGGGATCGAACCGGCCTGCTCGTGGGCGACCCTTCGGCAAAGATCGAAGGCGTGGCCTGCGCGCTCGACCCTACAGTGTCTGCCGTTCGCGAAGCCGCGCAGCTCGGCGCGAACGTGCTCGTGACGCATCATCCTGCGTTTCTCGACGCTCCCGATGAGTTCATGCCGCTTTCGGCTCGTGCCTGCGTGCCGGGTTCGGTGGTGTTCGAAGCGGCGCGCTTGGGAGTTGCGCTTGCGAATTGGCACACGGCGCTCGATGTGAGTGCGCCTGCGCAATCTATGCTTCCCGGCATGCTGCGCTTGAAGCCCTCGGCTGTGCTTGAGCCGCTTGCTCGCGACGAATCGCTCGGCTATGGTCAAATCTGTGCCATCGATGCCAGCGAGGGCCTCACGCTCGGCGACCTATCGGCTCGTTGCATGGCGGTGTTCGGTCGGGCACCGCGCGTGTGGGGCGCCATGGATACGTCTCTTTCCACGGTATGCACGTGGACGGGCGGCGCCGGCGATGCAGCTTCCGAGTGCGTGAAGCGTGGGATTGACGTGCTTGTGTGCGGCGAAGTGAAATACCATGCCGCGCTTGAGGCGTCGCAGCAGGGCCTGTGCATCATTGAGCTTGGCCACGATGTGTCGGAATTGCCTTTTGCGCGAATTCTCGCCGAATCGTGCGCTCGCGTGGGCGTTGCACGTGAGAAGATAACGTTGCTCGATCAAAACGATGCGTGGCAGCATCCCGAAACGAGGAGGGTCTAGTGCAGGTAACCCAAGAGCAAATCGCGGCGCTGTTGAAGCTTCAGGCGATCGATTCGGAATGCGCGCGACTGAACAAGCAACTCGACGAGCTTCCCCAGAAAATGGCGATTCTCGACGTGCGCCATAAGAAGGCGGCGCTCGCCGAAAAACGTCGCACCATTGTGGGCATGCATAAAGATACGCAAACCCAGCTTGCGCACGCCGAGGGCGAAGATGCCGATTTGGCGCGCAAATCAAAGGTGGCGCAAGACCTCATCGATACGGCAGGCGGTGACTACCGCTCCATTACGCTGCACAGCAAGGAGCTTTCGGGCTACCAAAAGCGTCGCGACACGCTCGTCGATGAAATCGCCGGCTATAAAGAAAAGCTTGCTCAAATGGAGAAACTCGAGGGCGAAATCGACACCATTGAGGCTTCGCTGTGCGCGAAAGAGGAAAAGCTCATCGCCGAATACCGCGCGAAGGGCGGCGAGATTCTGGCGAGGGTGAACCAGTTCAAGCCCGAACGCGATCGCATGGTCGCATTCGTCAACGACTCGAAACTGCTTGCGACTTACGAGCGCATCGCGAAGGCGAAGGGCGGGGTGGCGCTTTCCGCCTTGAACGAAAATGCTTGCACGGTATGCCGCACGACGTTCGACCACAGTCGCGTGCTGGGGCTTCGTGCCGAGTCTCCGCTTTCGGTATGCCCGAGTTGCGGCCGCCTTATGGTCGTCGATAAGAAGTATCGCGGCTAGACATTCGTTGCGTGGCCTTAATTAGCTTCTTTGCTATCGGAACCTGTTAAATGCTTGTAGCGTTTAACAGGTTCCTGGGTTTTAAAACACCAGGGATGCATCCTCGTTCGTGCGGGCCTGGTTTTTCCTCGCGAGCGCGAGCCGTTCGGATGCGAATCGGAAACCGTTTGTAGGTTGCCGTTCACGTTTTCGACACAGAACACAAGAAGTCACAACTTTTCTTGTGTGACCTCTAATCGTGTGTTATAGTAATCAAGCTTTTTTGCCTGTAATCAGAGATTATCTGAAGTAATGGAGTGAGAGAAATGTCCCAGGTTTGTGAAATTTGCGGTAAGCACCCCGTGGCCGGTCGCAGCATCAGCCACTCCCACCGCGTAACCAATCGTACCTTCCGTCCGAACATTCAGAAGGTTTCCGTCGTCGTTGACGGCAAGTCCCGCAAGATGAATGTCTGCACTTCCTGCATGAAGGCCGGCAAGGTCGTCCGCGGCTAAAGCGCGACAACTGCACAAACGCAAAAGCCCGCTTCTGCGGGCTTTTTTGTGTGCAAGAGTACTTTGAGTATCAAAGTATCACCGCGCCTGCGCTGAAACGGGTATACTTAATGTTTGTCTCGCAGTCGTGGGAAAGGACGATTTCATGACGCAAAAGATTTCCGGCAATCTTCACGTATCTAACGACGTGCTGGCCGACCTCGCTGGTACCGCCGCCCTCGGCTGCTACGGCGTCGTTGGCATGGCGGCGCCTTCTTTGCAAGACGGCATCGCGAAGATTCTTCCCGCCAACCGCCTGCGCCGCGGCGTTATCGTGGCGCCCCGCGAGGCTGGCATTCACGTCGATCTGTATGTGGTTATCGAATACGGCACCAACATCACCGTCGTTTCGCAGAACCTTATCGACAACGTTACCTATGTGCTCAATGAGTTTGCGCAGGTGCCGCTCGATGGCATTGAAGTGCACGTTCAGGGCATCAAAGTTCGCAAATAGCGAGCTTTGCTAAAGGTCATCGAGGAGACACCACCTAATATGAGCAACTATTCTACGCATGAAGTTCTGAACGCGATCGCTGCTGCCCAAAAGGCGCTTTCCGACCGCAAAGACGAGGTCAACCGCCTCAATGTGTTCCCCGTGCCCGATGGCGACACCGGCACGAACATGTCGCTCACCATGCAAATGGTCGTCGACAACCTTGCGAAGCTTCCGATTGGCGCTTCGAGTGCGGAAATTCGCAAGACCATCACCACGGGTGCGCTCATGGGCGCCCGCGGCAATTCCGGCGTTATTACGTCGCAGATTCTGCGCGGTTTGTGCGAGGGATTCGAAGGCTTCGAAGAAGAGGGCATTACCACCGCGTCTCTCGATTCCTGCTTCGCTCGCGCGACCGAAGTGGCGTTTCAGGCCGTGCGCAAACCGGTTGAGGGCACCATTCTTACCGTAATCAAAGATACCGCGGCCGCCGCGAAGAAGGCTCGCAAGAAGAAGCTCAGCACCGAAGAGGCGCTCGACTTCATCGTGAACGGCGCATATGAATCGGTGCAGCGCACGCCCGAGTTTCTGCCTGTGCTGAAAGAGAACGGCGTCGTTGACGCTGGCGGCTTTGGCCTGGCTATTCTCATCGACGCGTTCGCCGCAACCCTCACGGGCAAGGAGGGCTTCGCTGGCGACGCGCTTGCGATGTCTCGTCCTGCTCCGAAGGCGGAAATCGAGCAGATTGACGACTGGGACGTCGATTCCGCGTTCCGTTACTGCACCGAATTCCTCGTGCATTCCAACACGGTTGACGTTGATGCTGCGAAAGACTTCCTGCCTACCATGGGCGACTGCGACCTCATGGTCGGCATGCATCCCAACTTCAAGGTGCACGTGCACTCCAACCGTCCCGACCAGGTTCTGGGCTGGTTCCTTACGCACGATTGCCAGATTTCTGAAGTGCATGTCCACAACATGAAGCTGCAAAGCGACGAGCGCAACGAGAAAATCGAGGCGCAGCTCGAGGCAGAGCACAAGCCGCTTGGCGTCGTTGCTGTGGCTCCCGGCTCTGGCACGGCCAAGATTCTCGAATCCCTCGGTGTCGATGTCGTTATTTCCGGCGGTCAAACCATGAACCCGTCCACGGCCGACATCCTTGCTGCCGTCAACAAGGTCAACGCCGACTCGGTCGTCATTCTGCCCAACAACAAGAATATCATCATGGCCGCTCAGGCCTGTGTCGAGGTTTCCGAGAAGCCGTGCGCGGTCGTTGCCACCACGAGCGTGCCGCAGGCGTTTTCTGCGATGTTCGGCTTCGATGGCGAAGCTTCGCTCGAAGAAAACGTCGAGGCCATGACGGAGGCTTTCGCCGAGGTGAAAACCGGCGAAGTCACCCATGCCATCAAAGACTCGAAAGACGCCCACGGCAATCCCATCAAAGATGGCGACGTCATTGGCATTGCCGATGGCTCCATTGAGGCTGTTGGCTCCGACGTCTCCGACGTTGTGCTCGCGTTGCTTGAAACCATGGAGGCCGACGACGCCGATACCATGACGATTCTTGCTGGCGAAGATTTCAGCGACGAAGACCTTGAGGCGCTGGTCGCTCGCATCGGAGAGGCCTACGAAGACCTTGAGATTGACCCGCACCGCGGCGAGCAGGCGCTTTACCCCGTCGTGTTCTCGCTCGAGTAGCGCAACAACTGCATCATGTCTGACCGCTTGGCCGCCACCCTGGCTCTCGACGCACCCGTGACTTCCATTCCGGGCGTTTCGTCGGGCAGGGCGGCGGCTTTGTCGCGTTTTGGAGCCACGACAATTCGCGGCGTGCTCGCGCATTACCCCAAGCGTTACCTTGATATGTCGAATATCTGCACCATCGGACAGGCGCGCATTGGCGAAAATGCCACTATTGTCGCTACGGTGCATGAGGCTGTTCTCAAGCGCCCCAAGCCGAAGTTCGATCTGGTGGAAGTCACGCTCGTCGATGGCACGGGTACGCTTATCGTCACGTTTTTCAAGCAGCCCTGGCTTGTGAAAACGCTTACCTCCGGCATGCGTGTAAGCGTTGCGGGCAAAGTTGAGTTCAACTACGGTTTCTTGCGCATGACCATGCCCTTCCTCGATAAGGTCGATGGAGACAACGTCGAAGAAGTCACCGGTCAGGTAATTCCTGTGCATGCCGCATCCGAGAAGGTGCCGCAAGGCCAAATGCGTCGCATCGTGCGTGGGGCGCTCTCTCAGCTCGGGCGCGTGTACGATCCGCTGCCCGCTTCGCTTCGCGCGAAGTATCGCCTTATGCCGCGTGCGGAAGCATTGCGCGCGATTCATTTCCCCGTCGATATGGCCGAGCAAGCCCAGGCGCGCCGTCGTTTGGTGTATGAGGAAGTGCTTGCGCTTGAAATGCATTTGATGCGGCAGGCGCAAGCGGAACTCGGTGATGCTTCGCCGCGCACGCATGCCGTTGACGGCCCGGCCCGCAGGGCGTTTGAGGAACATTTGCCCTTCTCTTTGACGGGCGACCAACAGCGTGCGGTTGCCGATATCTCGCAGCGCATGGCGGCCCCCGAGCGTATGCGCCATATGCTTTTGGGCGATGTGGGTACGGGCAAAACCATGGTTGCGGCGTTTGCACTCGTTATGGCGGCCGATTCTGGTGAGCAGGCCCTCATGATGGGCCCCACCGAGGTGCTCGTCGACCAATATGCGCAAGGCTTGGGACCCCTTCTCGAAAAATCGGGCGTGACCTGGGCGAAACTTACGGGCTCGACGCCCGCTTCAGAACGCGAGGCGATTCTCGAAGGTTTGGCCTCGGGCTCGATTTCGGTGTGCTTTGGCACGCATGCGCTGCTTGTGGATGATGTGGTGTGCCGCAATTGCGGGCTCGTGATTATTGACGAGGAGCAACGTTTCGGCGTTGACCAGCGTGAAGCCCTTATGGCGAAGGGTGCGGCGTGCGATGTGCTCGAAATGACCGCGACGCCCATTCCTCGCACGCTCGCCCTGGCGCTGTATGGCTCTATGACGCAGTCGTATTTGCGCGAGATTCCCTTCGAGCGCCCGCCACGCACGACGAAGGTGTATGCCTTTCGCGAGCGTGGCCGCGCTTACGACGTGGCGCTTGAGGCATGTAAAAGGGGAGAACAAGCTTATATCGTGTGCCCCTTGGTCGGCTCCCAGGGCGGCGCGGCTGCGCAAGCTTCTGGGCCGCGCCCTAAAGAGCGCTCGCGTTTCGGCTATTCCGGAACCGCCGGAGAGCAGGATGAGCCGGTGTATATCGATTCGTTCGTCGATTTCTCGGGCGATGACTCGAAGGCGGCCGAGGCTCAGGCGAAATTCCTACAGGCGAAAACATTTTCGGCATATAGGGTGGGGCTTTTGCACGGTCGCATGAAAGCGGCGGCGAAGCGCGAGATCATGGAGCGCTTCCGTGCAGGCGAGATCGATGTGCTTGTGAGCACGACGGTCATCGAGGTCGGCGTTGACGTGCCCAATGCAACGGTGATGATTGTGGAAGACGCTGATAAATTCGGCCTTTCTCAGCTTCATCAGTTGCGTGGACGCGTGGGCCGCGGTGAAAAACCCGGTTTCATGTGTTTGATTTCAGCCACGGGCGATAAGGCGGCATGCGAACGCCTGTCGGCTATGGAGAAAACCGAAGATGGCTTCAAGCTCGCCGAATATGACTTGTCACTTCGCCGTGAAGGCGATATTTTAGGCAATCGCCAACATGGCGCCTCGGTGCTCAAGCTTGTGAACGTGGTTCGCGACGGGGCCGTGATCGAGGCCGCTCACGCCGACGCGCGTGAATATATGGAAACTCAGGTTCGTGCGAATACGCTTGAATCAAAGCTTTATCTGCGCGAAGTGGATGCGGTGTTTTCCGCTGAAGCGCAGCGAAAGACGCACACAGCGAAAAAAGGAGGCGTGCGATGAGGGTTATCGCAGGAGATTTCAAGGGCAGGAACCTTAAAGCCCCCACGGGAATGGATACGCGACCGACTACCGATCGCGTGAAGGAATCGTTCATAAGCTCGCTCATTTCGGCCTATGGCTCGCTCGAGGGTGCACATGTGCTCGATGCCTTTGCGGGCAGCGGCGCCCTTGGCATCGAATGTCTCTCGCGCGGCGCCGAATCGGCGGTGTTTTTCGAACGCGACAAGGCTGCTCTCGAAGCATTGCGCTCCAATATCGATATGTTGAAGCTTTCGCAGGAGCGCGCTCGCGTTCGCCAGGCCGATGTGCTTGCCACGCCGCCCGTGTACGGTGCGCCTTTCGACATCGTGATTTTGGACCCCCCGTACGCGTATCCTACCGAAGAAGTGTGGGCGTTCGTCCAAACGTTGCGTGAGCGTGGTATGCTCGCGCCCGATGCAGTGATAACCTACGAACACCATTCGAAGGTTGACGTAGCGGGCTTCATCGAGCAAACGGGCGAGTCCGTTGAGATTCATGCGAACAAAATCTTTGGCAAGTCCAAGGTTGGCTTCGTGCTGTTTTCGTTTCAGGAAGACGCTGAGCCTGCGGAATAACGCAGTGGAAGGGAATGCGTTTCCCATATAAGGAGGATTATCGTGAGAAGAGCGTTGGTTCCGGGTACATTCGACCCTATTACCAATGGGCACATCGACGTCATTGCCCGCGCATCTCAGATGTTTGACGAGGTTATTGTGGGCGTTGCGAAAAGCGACAAAAAGCGCCCCTTGTTCACGCTCGAAGAGCGCGTCGCGCTCGCGAAGGAAGCCACGGCCCGCCTGGACAACGTTTCGGTTGTGGGCTTTGACGACTTGCTCGTGCATTTCGCCGAGGAAATTGATTGCAAGTTCGTCGTGAAAGGCCTGCGCGCCATTACCGATTTCGAATACGAATTCCAAATGACCGCAGCGAATTATCGCTTGAATGATTCGATCGAGACCGTGTTCATCATGTCTCCGCCGCAATATATGTACCTGTCGAGCTCCATCGTGCGCGAAATCGCTTCGTTCCATGGCAATATTTCTGAGCTTGTGACGCCTGGTGTGGAGAAAGCCTTGCGCGCTCGTTTTTCATGCTAGAATAGTTTGACTTGCGATAAGGTGCCAAGTATCTTATCGATTGCAATGAAAGCAACCTGCGGCCTTCCGCAGTGTATTGAAATGCAGCATATTCGCAGCAGGCATGAAAGGGATGCAATGGACGAAACAGGAGTTCTCGGTCTCATTGAGGAACTCTCTATCCTTCTTGAGGATTCGAAACCGGTGTTCGGCAAGAACAATCTTCGCCAAGTCGACATCACCGCGGCTTTTGAGATTATGGATGAAATCCGCGATACGTTCCCGGGCGAATTCGCGCAGGCGCGCCAAATCGTTCGTGAGCGCCAGAGCCTCCTCGACGATGCGGAAGCCGAGAGCTCTCGCCTCATCGAAGACGCTCGCAGCCAGGCTATGACGATTGCCAGCGAGCAGGAAATCGTGCGCATCGCGCAGCAGCAGGCCGACACCATCATGGCCGACGCCCGCGAGCTCGAGCGTCAGACGCGCGCTGGCGCCGAAGACTACGCTGACGAGGTGTTTGGCCACGTCGAGCAGAGCCTCGATACGCTTATCACGAGCGTTCGCCGTTGCCGCGATCGCTTGAACAACCAGGGAATCGGCCGCTAATGGCTGCGACCGTGGAAAATAATCCGCTGGTCATAGACGTTCCTGCAGAGCTCTTCGCCCCGGCGGAGAGCTCTTCTTTCGAGGGAACCTATGACATGGGCGAGTTTGACTTCGGCCCCGACCATTACCAAACGGTTGGCACCATGCAGTGGAACGCTTTTGTGAGCAATGTTGGCGGCGCCTTGCTTGTTACGGGCTCCATCACCGGCGTTGTTGCGACTGAATGCTCTCGCTGCCTCGATGAAGTCGAATACGATGTGAATGGCGAACTTGAGGCATACCTTATTATTCCAGGCGAATCGGAAGCGCCCGAAGATATGGATGAAGACGAGTTCGACTATCTTCCCGAGAGCAACCAGCTCGATTTCGAGCCTATCCTCAGGGCTGCCGTGCTGGTCGATTTGCCCTATGTGCCGTTGTGTGCTGAAGACTGCAAGGGTTTGTGCCCGCAATGCGGTGCGAACCTCAACGACGGCCCTTGCGGCTGCAAGCCCGTCGAGGACGATGTCGTGCGAACCGATTCCGGCAAGCCGAGTCAATTCGCCGCGCTTAAGAATTTCAAGTTTGAATAGAAAAAAGGACGCGTAAGCGTCCTTTTTCATATGCGCCTTTGTTGGATATTTGGGCGAGCGGTTCTGCCTTGCGGCGGCTTCCCCAAGGCCATGGCTCGCTACCGTTCGCTGCGCTCACTATGCGCTCGCCTGGCTTCGTTTAGCTTTTGAATAAAAGCATGCATGAACTCAGACGGCCCTTGGGGAAGCCGCCGCAAGGCAGAACCGCCGTGACCAAGCTTGTTCGTGTATAGCGAAACGAAACCTCCTCGCTATTCCGCGAGATAAAATTCGACGACTTCGCCTTCGATGATCATGCGTATCGTCCCGCAATGCACGGCATGCACGAGATGGGCGAGCGTTTCGCCGAGCGAGAAAAACTTCTGCTCCATTGCCCAGCTTTCCCAATTGGGGTATTTCCAGCTCGCGCTGCTTGTGATGTCGATGATGTCGTGATGGCCGGCGCGCACAAGGTCTTCCATTTCGGTAAGGCGTGCCTCGTGGTGGGCGATGAGCTCGTCTACGCGTCGCGCAAGCCCGCAGAAGGGCTCTCCATGGCCGGGGAGCGCCAATTTCACGTCGTAGTCGCGTACCTTCCGCAAACTCGCAAGGAAGTCGCCGAGCTCGTCGGTCTCGAGCATGAATGACGAGATGTTCGGGGTGATGCGCTCGAGCACATGGTCGCCCGTGAGCATGATTTTCGATGCCTCGTCATAGAGGCAGATATGCGTCATATGGTGGCCAGGCGTTTCGATGACTTGGAAGCGGTAGTTTCCGCGGCGGAAGATGTCGCCATCTTTCAGATAGGTCACGGGGTAGTCGCCCTTCACGGCGGAAAGGTCGGTCGAGAATACGCGCGAGGGCTGGCGTTGCGATTCGGCGCACAGGGTCACCGCATCGACGATGGGCAAAAACGTGCTGCTCTGCAGCTTATTCATGATGCGCGGCTCTTCGAATGAATGCATGTGAGCGTATACGCGCATACTCGGACGCCAAATGCGATCGAGATTGCCCACATGATCGGGGTGGCTGTGCGTCGCAAGCACATCGATGTCTTGGAAATCGAGGCCAAAATCATCGAGGGCTCGGCGCAATGCCTGCTCGCACTCTATGCGGTTGAAGCCGACGTCCACGAGCGTGGGACGGTCTTCATCGAGGATTAAGTAGGAATTCAGCTGCTTGAGCGGGTTTTCGGGCAGGGGCACCTTGATAAGGAAAATGCCCGGTGCGATTTCGCATGAATGCTGGTTGTCCGCCACGTGAGACCCCTTTCGATATGCGCCTTAGGTGTGGAATGCTCGTGTGCGCCCTTGCGCCTTTAGTTTCTGACGTATACTTTACTGCCGTACAGAAAGCAGTTGGGTCCATCTGGGCTTGCCGCATCAAAATTCCATGCTAAGTGGTGTTTTATGCTTGCATGCACCGTGATGCTTTGCTATCATCTGCTTTCGTCTGAATTCAAGCATTTGAAGCGTTTCGGCTGAAGGTCGGCCGAGATCGATAAGGAGAAGTGACAACCATGGCAGTGCCTAAGCAAAAAACCGGTCGTGCTCGTACCCACTCCCGTCGCAGCGCCAATGACGTTTGCGCTATGCCCTCTCGCTCTGTGTGCCCGCAGTGCGGCGAGGTCAAGTTGCCCCACCGCGTGTGCGGCAACTGCGGCTACTACAAGGGTCGCGAGGTTGTCGAGACCGAGTAATCTCGCTCGATAGCACATGCACGGTCAATATGCCGACTCAGTTTTGGGTCGGCATTCGTGTTTCTAGGACTTTTTCAATGCGGAGCGCAGCCTTTTATTGTAAGTCGTTTTCGAAACGGGGCTGTCGTATTTTCGCGTTTGTTACCACAATGACGAAAGGGGTTCATCGATGCCCTTAACCGAAAACGTTACCATCGCAGTCGATGCCATGGGCGGCGATAATGCGCCTTCCGTTGTGCTCGATGGTGTTGCCGCCGCTCTCACCGAAGACGAGAACCTGCAGGTCGTGCTCGTTGGTCCCGCCGATGTCGTGGAGCCGTTCGCAAGCACGCACAACCGCTGCACCGCCGCAGTCGCGACCGAGGTCATTGGCATGGCCGAACATCCTGCCGAAGCGGTGCGCAAAAAGAAAGATTCCTCCATTGTGATCGGCTGCAAGCTGGTGAAAGAAGGGAAGGCGCAAGGCTTCTTTTCCGCTGGTTCTACAGGCGCATGCTTGGCGGGTGCCACGCTCGGCATTGGCCGCATCAAGGGCGTTTCTCGTCCCTGCTTGTGCAGCGTAATCCCGTCTCCTGTGGCGCCGGTCGTTATGGCGGATATCGGAGCGAATGCCGATTGCAAGCCCGAATATCTTGCTCAATTCGCCCAGATGGCCTCCATTTATGCCGAGAAAATCGTTGGCATTAAAAGCCCGAAGTGCGCATTGCTCAACATTGGCGAAGAAGACACGAAGGGCTCCCAATTCGCGCAGGCCGCATTTGCGCAGCTTAAGGAAAAGGTGCCGAACTTCGTGGGCAACTGCGAGGGCCGCGATATTATCGCCGCGAATTACGACGTCGTCATCACCGATGGCTTCACGGGCAATGTCGTGCTCAAGACCATCGAAGGCACTTCGAAAACCCTGTTCAAGTCGGTGAAGAAGGTCTTCCTTTCGAACCTCGCCACGAAGCTTGGCGCGCTTGCCATCAAGGGCAAGCTTTCCGAGCTCGCAAATAGCATCAACCCCGACAAATTCGGCGGTGCGCCGCTGCTCGGCGTCAAGGGAGCCTGCATTGTGGGCCATGGCTCAAGCAATGCCGATGCTATTAAGAACGGCATCCATGCATCCAGCAAGGTCGTGCGCGAAGATGTGTGCGGGCTTATTTCCCAGGCGGTGTCCCGATGACATTTACCGAAAACCATACCGAAGAGCAGAAACAGAAGGTTGAGCTCGCCCAGAAGATTTTGGGTTACGAGTTCAAAAACCCCGAAATTCTGCTTGCAGCAATCACGCATCCTTCCGCAACCGAGGGCAAGCCGGTCAAGTTCTCGTATGAGCGCCTTGAATTCCTTGGCGATTCCATTTTGGGCGCCGTGGTGGCGAGCGAGGCGTTCCACACCTACCACGAAATCGATGAAGGCGGCCTTACGCGCATCAAGGTGGCGCTCGTTTCTGGCGCGAGCCTCTCCGATGTCGCCGAGAAGCTTGGCTTCGCCGATATCATCGTATTCGGCTCTTCCGAACGCGGCACGGGCCGTCGCGGCTTGCACTCGGCGCTTGAAAACGTGTACGAAGCCGTTGTCGCGGCTCTGTATCTCGATGCCGGCATCGAAGGCGCGCAGCTCTTCATCGAACGCACGCTTATTCCGCGCATGAGCATCGATATGGCGAAGGAACCCGAAAACCCGAAGAGCGCCTTGCAGGAAAAGCTGCAGGAAGAGGGCATCACGCCTACCTACAAGCTTATCGAGACTCAGGGTCCGCCGCACGATCGCACCTTCGTGTCGCAGGTATTCGCGGGCATGAAGGCGCTTGCTTCGGGCATGGGCCGCACGAAGAAGGAAGCCGAGAGCCAGGCGGCGAAAACCGCGCTTGACGAAATGAACTCCAAGCAAGCCGCGAAGGCGGAAGCCAAGGCGGCACGCGAGCAGGAAAAACGTGCGAAGCGCGAGAAGCGCGAGCAGGAAAAGCGTGCGAAGGCAGCTGCGAAGCATAGCCAGGAGTAGGCATACATGCATCTGAAATCCCTGATCCTGAAAGGGTTTAAGTCGTTCGCCGACCGTTCCGTGATTTCGCTCGAACCGGGCATCACGGCAATCGTCGGTCCGAATGGTTCGGGAAAATCGAATATCTCCGACTCCGTGCTGTGGGTGCTTGGCGAGCGCAATGCGAAGAATTTGCGTGGCCAGGCCATGGAAGACGTCATTTTTGCGGGCTCTTCGGCCCGCAAAAGCGTTGGCGTGGCCGAAGTCGAACTCGTGCTCGACAACTCCGACGGCACGCTGCCCGTCGATTTCAACGAGGTATCGCTTACTCGCCGCATGTACCGTTCCGGCGAAAGCGAATACCTCATCAACGGCGCGCCCGCCCGCCGCATGGACTTCATGGACATCCTGCACGACACCGGTCTTGGCACGGGCGCGCATTCCATCATCAGCCAAGGCAAGCTCGATGCTATTCTCGCAAGCAAGCCCGAAGACCGCCGCACGCTTATCGAGGAAGCTGCGGGCGTTCTGAAGCATAAGCAGCGCAAAGAACGCTCCGAGCGCAAGCTTGCGAGCATGGATGCGAGCCTCGCGCGCGTGAAAGACGTCACGGCCGAGGTTGAGCGCCAGCTAAAGCCGCTTGCTCGCAAGGCGCAGCGAGCCAAGCAATACCAAGGCCTGGCCGACGAGCTCGCTCGACTTGACCTGGTGCTTGCAGTCGATGACTTGCGCACGCTGCAGGACAAGTGGAACGCAACGCTGAAAAGCGAGAACGAAGCCGCCGCAGGCATCGATGTGCAGAAAATCAAAGCCCAGAAAGCCGAGGAAGAACTCGAAGCGCTGCAACTTGCACTTCAGGAAAAAGGCCTGTATGTGGGCGACCTCACCGCGCAGCGCGGGCGCTTCCATATGGTGGTCGAGCGTTTTGAGTCGGCCGATATGCTGCTTTCCGAAAAGGCTCGTTCGATTCGGTCCCGTCGCGAGCAGGCCGAAAACACCGCGATGGGCAGCGCTCGCCGTATCTCGAATTACGAAGAGGAAGTAGCTGCGCTGCAAGAGCAGCTCGAGGAACGTACGGCTCGCCGCGATGCGCTGGCCACGCAGGTTGAAGAGCTGAAGGCGCAATTCGATGAAGCGAAGGCCGAACGCCAGTCGCGCGACGTTGAGCTGGCTGAAGTGCAGCGCTCCCTGCGTCAGCGCGAGCGCGAAATCGACGAGAAAACCGCGAAGCGCGCGCGTTTGCAAGACGCCCTTTCTGGGCGCGTGTCAACCAAACAGCTGCTTGAGTCGAAACGCGACGAAATCGATGCCGAGCTCGAGAGCGCAACGGTTGAGCTCGATGAGAAATGCAAGGGTCTCGATGAAGAAACCGCCGCGCTGGCCGAGCTGCTCGAGAAGAGCCGTGCGGCTACCGAAGACGTGACAGCCGCTGAGCGTGCTGTGGCCATGGCAACTTCCACGCTCGACGACAAGCGCAAAGCTGCCCAGCGCCTCGAAGGCAAAATCGCCGCTCTTGAGGAAATCAACCGCGGCATGCTCTCGAAAAACGATGCGTCGGCATGGGTTGCCGAGCATGGCGAGGAATTTGACGCGGCTATCGCGCCACTCGCCGCAGAGGTTCGCGCCCCTCAAGACCTTGAGGCTCTTGTTGAGCAGCTTCTTGGCGAAGACATCGCGAGCATGTATGTGCGCGAGGCTGCTTCTGCGCAAAGCATTGTGGACGCCCTTTCCCAAACGGGTGCAACCGGCACCGCATCGGTGCTCGTCGCCGGTAGCGCGCCCGAGTCCATTTCGTGCGACAAGCCGCGTCTGCTCGATTCGCTTGAATACCCCGAGCACGTGCGGGGGCTTCTGGAGTCGCTTTTGGGTGACGTGTTCTTGGTCGACTCGCTCGAAGAGGGCCTTGGGGCCCGAGCGGAAAGCGCTCGCGCTCGTTTCGCGACCAAAGATGGGATCGTCGTGTGGCCGGGCGCGAAAATCACGGTGCGCATGGGTACCGCCGGCGAAGAGAGCATGCTTGCCCGCGAGAGAGAACTCGACGATTTGCGGGCGCAGCTCGAGGCTTCCAATGAGGAGCAGGCTACGGCGCAAATAGAGCTCGAGCGCTTTCAGGGCGATTTGGAACGCAAGCGCGCCATGAGCTTGGACCTTTCTCGAACTCATGCACAGCGTGCGGGTGCTCAAGCAAGTGCTCAGGCCGAGCGCGAGCGCCTCGCGAAACGCGTGGGAACTCTTCAGGCGTCGCAGAAAAGCGTTGCGGAAGACTTGGCCCGCGTGAATGTCGAGCTCGCTAAAACCGAGCCTGAAGTCGTGGAACTTGGCCAAGCCATCGAAGCCTTGCGCGTTTCGCGCACCGATGCCGAAGAACGCATGAGCGACATTTCGGGCGCTCGCGCCATTGCATACGAACGCGAACAGGCTCTTTCGAGTAAGCTTTCCGAAAGCAAGCTCGAATTCGCCACGGCGAAGGAGCGCTCGCTTTCGCTCACGCGCGAGCATCGCGAACGCGTGCGCGATTTGGAGCGTGCCCAACACGCGAAAGAGCGAGCAGAGCGCGAGCTCGTGGTGCTCGATGTCGCGAGCAAGCGCATCGAGCCGTTGCACGACGTGCTGCAAAACCTGAAAGAATCGGCCACCGCATGGGTGAACGATCTTGCGGGGAAAGCGGCGCTCGAGCAGAGCAATTCCGCCTCGCTCAATGCTTCCATCAACGAGGCGCGTGCTGCCTCGCGTGCCGCCCATGACGAACTTGAGGCGACGCAGGCGAAGCTCAATGAGGTCCGCATTGAGAAAGGCAAACTCGAGGTTCAGGTAGAAGCCGCGATTTCGACCATCGTCGACGAATGCGGCACGCCGCTTGAAACTGCGCTCGAGATTCCCGCGCCGCAAGATCGTGCCGCGGCCGAGGGCGAGGCGTTCAAAATGCGCCGCCGCCTGAATTCCATGGGCACTATCGATTCTTCGGCTGCCGAGGAATACGAGGCCATGAAGGAGCGCTACGACTTCATGGCCGCTCAGTTGGAAGACATGGAAGCCGCGCGTCGCTCGCTCAAGCGCATCGTCGCCGCAATCGACGAGCGCATGCAGCAGCAGTTCGATGTAACGTTTGAGCAGGTGAACGAGAATTTCAAGACTATTTTCGCCCAGCTGTTCCCGGGTGGCTCCGCTTCGCTTTCGCTTGTCGGTGGGGAAGAGGGCCAAAGCTCGCTTGGCGTCGAGGTCGAGGCACAGCCGCGCGGCAAGAAAATCTCGAAGATGACGCTCATGTCGGGCGGCGAGAAGTCGCTCACGGCTATTGCGTTGCTGTTCGCGGTGTATCGCATTCGCCACGCTCCGTTTTACATTCTCGACGAGGTGGAAGCGGCGCTTGACGACAGCAACCTGAGGCGCCTTATCGCGTATTTGGTCACGCTGCGCAACGAAACGCAGCTCATCATGATCACGCATCAGCGTCGCACCATGGAGATGTCCGATGTACTTTATGGCGTATCGATGCAAGCCGATGGCGTGACGAAGGTCTTCTCGCAGCGTCTGAAGGATGCGCTTCCGAACGCTGATTAAATAAAGCCCGCCAGCTTGCGCGTTGGCGGGCTTTTTGCTGTGGTAGGCTAACAAGGTTGACTTTTCCATTCGCATGAAAGGGCATTTTCATGGGATTCTTTGATCGAATCAGCGAGGGTCTTTCTCGCTCGCGCCAAAAATTCACCGAGCAAATGAACGTCCTGCTCGATCGCGGTCCTAATTTGGACGACGATTTTTGGGACGATCTGGAAGAAACGCTCATTTTGGCCGACATGGGCGGTTCGGCAGCGTCGCAGGTTGTCGAAAACCTTCGCGACGAAGCCACGCGCAAGGCGCTGCCCGATGCCTATGCTGTGCTCGATCGCCTGAATGATGAGCTTGCAAGCACGTTTGCCACCGCCGAGGCCGATCCGTTTGGCGGCGATCCCGCATGCGTGCTATTCGTCGGCATTAACGGCGCCGGCAAAACCACCACAGTCGGCAAGCTCGCCAAGGAAGGCGCCGATGCCGGTCGCAAGGTTATTTTGGGTTCCGCCGACACGTTCCGCGCTGCCGCTATCGAACAGCTCGAAGAATGGTCCCGCCGCGCGAACGTTCCCATCGTGGAACGAGAGCGCGGAAGCGACCCAGCAAGCGTGTGCTACGACACCATCGAACGCGCCGAGGCCGATGGCTGCGATTTGGTGCTCATCGACACGGCGGGACGCCTGCATACGTCTGACGACCTTATGCGCGAGCTGCAAAAGGTCGTGAATGTGGTGCGCAAGCGCTCGAAGGCGCCCGTGTTCACGGTGCTCGTGATTGATGCGACCACCGGCCAGAATGGCTTGTCACAGGCGCGCGTGTTCGATAAAGCGCTCGATTTGGACGGCGTGATCGTGACCAAGCTCGATGGTACCGCGAAGGGCGGCATTGCATTGGCCATGAGCCACGAGCTCGGCCTGCCCATTTATAAAATCGGCGTGGGCGAGGGCCTGGGCGATTTGAAAGATTTCGACGCGCACGATTTCGCGCGAGCGCTCGTGGGCGAATTCGACGAACGCGAAGCGCGATAGCAAGGAGCTTGTATGTTTGAGAACCTCTCCGATCGCCTGCAAGGCATTTTCAGCGGCCTGAAATCGAAGGGCCGCCTTACTGAAGACGACATCAATGCGGCCATGCGGGAAATTCGCATGGCGTTGCTCGAGGCCGACGTGAACTTCAAGGTCGTTAAGAGCTTCATCGCGAATGCGAAGGAGCGCTGCCTGACCGCCGAGGTGCTCGATTCGCTCACGCCGGCGCAAAACGTTGTGAAAATCGTGCTCGACGAGCTCACGGCGCTGCTCGGCCAAACCGATTCGGGACTCGTGCTCTCGAGCCGCATTCCCAACGTGATTATGCTCGTCGGCTTGCAGGGCTCGGGTAAAACTACCGCCGCCGCCAAGCTTGCGTATCTGCTGAAGGGCAAAGGCCACAGCCCCTTGCTCGTGGCTTGCGACGTGTATCGTCCCGCTGCGGCCGATCAGCTGCAAACGCTCGGCGACGAGATGGGCGTGAAGGTCTATCGCGGCGACGGCCAAGATCCGGTGAAAATCGCGAGCGAGGGCGTTCGTTTCGCCATCGATAACTTGCGCGACGTGGTCATCGTCGACACGGCGGGTCGTTTGCATGTCGACGAAGAGATGATGGAAGAGGCCGCCAACATCAAGGCCGCCGTGAAGCCCGACCAGATTCTCATGGTCGTCGACGCCATGACCGGCCAAGATGCCGTGAACGTGGCTCAGGCCTTCGCCGAGAAGGTCGATTTTGACGGCGTGATCATGTCGAAGATGGACGGCGACGCCCGTGGCGGCGGCGCGCTGTCGCTCAAACAGGTCACCGGCAAGCCGATTAAATTCATCAGCGCGGGCGAGAAGCCCGATTCGCTCGAGTCGTTCCATCCCGACCGCATGGCAAAGCGCATTTTGGGCATGGGCGACGTGGTTTCGCTCATCGAGCACGCCTCGAAAATTCAGGCTGAAGAGATTGAGGCCGAAACCGCCGAGCGCGTTCAAAAGGCCGACATTAATCTGAACGACTTCCTTGAAATCAAGAAGCAGGTTTCCAAGATGGGCGGCATCTCGAAGCTCATCAGCGCGCTGCCCGGTGGCGATAAGGCCATGGCGCAGGGCCAGGTCGATACCGGCGCGCTCGACCGCATGGAGACCATCATCTTCTCTATGACGAAGGCCGAGCGCGAAAAGCCCGAGCTGCTCAATGGCAGCCGCCGCCAGCGCATCGCGGCCGGCTCCGGCACTTCGGTTCAGGAAGTGAACCAGGTCATGAAGCAGTTCAACGAAACGCGCAAGATGATGAAGAAAATGATGCCTGCGGCCGCGAATGCGGGTCGTCCCACGAAGAAGGGCAAGAAAGGCAAGAAGGGCAAGAAGTCCCGTTTCGGCATGCCTGGTTTGCCGGGCATGGGTGGCATGAAGATGTCCGATATGAAGCAGCTGCAGGAAATGATGCAGAATATGGATATGAAGTAGTTGCGTCGTTCTGACGAACGACGCAACCGCTCGACGCTGCAAACGGCCCCGGCGGAGCATTTCGAGTTCAGCCTTCGGCTCGCGTACCGAAGTACGCGTCGCCTTGGCTTCACTCGAACTGCACTCACCGGGGCCGTTTTCGCTGTCTTTGGGGCGAGCTTGTCATTCCCATGTCCGCGAGCGGTGCTTTTGGGCCGCTCGCCGTGCTTTTGGGCCGCTTTTTGTTGTCCTTTTATCGCTCTCACCTATAATTCGAGACAGTAATGCACCTAAGAAAGGGGTTTGCACATGGCAATCAAGGTTGGCATCAACGGCTTTGGCCGTATCGGTCGTCTCGTCTATCGCGCGATGGCGAACGATCCCGAGCTCGATGTTGTTGCGGTTAACGACCTGGGCGACATTCCCACGATGGCCCATTTGCTGAAATACGATTCCGTCCACGGCCGCGCATTTGACACGGTTGAGGTTACTGAAGACGGCTTTGTGGCCGACGGCCATGCCACCAAGGTGCTCTGCGAGCGCGATCCCGAGAACCTGCCCTGGGGCGAGCTCGGCGTCGACGTCGTTATTGAATCCACCGGTATTTTCAAGACGGGTGAACTTGCTTCCAAGCATATCAACGCTGGTGCCAAGAAGGTCGTCATTACGTGCCCGGCCAAGGGCGAAGACATCACCATCGTCATGGGCGTGAACGACGGCGATTACGACAAGGAAGCGCACAACATCATTTCCAACGCTTCGTGCACTACGAACTGCCTGGCTCCTGTTGCCAAGGTGCTGCTCGAGAACTTCGGCATTGAGCGCGGCTACATGAACACCATTCATAGCTACACCAATGACCAGAAGATCCTCGACCTTCCGCATAAGGACCTTCGTCGTGCCCGCGCTGCCCAGCTGTCCATGATTCCGACCACCACGGGCGCCGCTCGTGCCGTGGCTCTGGTTCTTCCTGAGCTCAAGGGCAAGCTCGACGGCTTCGCGACTCGCGTTCCCACCCCCGACGGATCCATGGTTGACCTCACCGTGCAGCTTTCTCGCAAGGTGACCAAGGAAGAAATCAACGCCGCCATGAAGGCTGCCGCCGAAGGCCCGCTCAAGGGCATTCTCGCCTACACCGAAGATCCCATCGTTTCGGTCGACATCGTGGGCGACGACCATTCTTCCATCTTCGATTCGGGCCTCACCATGGTCATGGGCGACGATTCTGACCTGGTCAAGATCGTTTCCTGGTACGACAACGAGTGGGGTTATTCCAACCGCGTGAAAGACCTGGCCAAGATTCTTCTTTAGGCTATTGGGAAAAGGCCGGACTTGCTTCCGGCCTTTTTTTGTTTGTATGACCTGCCCGGTTTCGCTCGGGCGGATGCTTCCGCGGAAGACGCGTTCGGCTACCGCTCGCCTCGCTCGCTTCGCGCCTCACTCCTTCGCTTCGTTTTAATATGAAGAACTCGTTTGAAGCTCAGAGGTCTTCCGCAGAAGCCTCCGCCCGAGCGAAACCTCCGTTTATTAACCTGTTGAATGCTCGGAGCATTTAACAGGTTCCATGTATCGAAATTGACTGATGAGGAGTTTCCTTATGGCCGACATCAAGACTATCGAGGGCGTTGACGTCGCGGGCAAGCGCGTGCTTGTGCGCGTCGATTTCAACGTGCCCATCAAAGACGGCGTCGTGACCGACGACACGCGCATTCGCGCGGCGCTGCCGACTATCGAATACCTCGTAAAGGGCGGCGCGAAAGTCGTGCTCATGAGCCACTTGGGCCGTCCGGCGGGCGAGGGCTTTGAGGAAAAGTTCACGCTTGCGCCTGCCGCTGCTCGTTTGGGAGAGCTTATCGATGCCCCCGTTGTCTTTGCCGCTGATACCGTGGGCAATGACGCAAAGGCGAAGATTGCAGCGCTTTCCGACGGCGAAATTGTTGTGCTTGAAAACCTCCGCTTCGACAAGCGTGAGAAGAAAAACGACTCCGAGTTCTGCAAGATGCTTGCCGAGCTGGGCGATGTGTATGTGAATGACGCGTTCGGCACCGCCCACCGCGCTCATGCTTCCACGGCCGGCGTTGCTGCATTGCTTCCTGCATACGCGGGCTTCCTGCTGGCTGGTGAAGTGAAGACGCTTGGCGGCATGCTCGACGACCCCAAGCGCCCATTCGTTGCAATCCTTGGCGGCTCGAAGGTATCCGATAAGGTCGGCGTTATCGACGCTCTTATCGACAAAGCCGACACAATCATCATCGGTGGCGGCATGTGCTTCACCTTCCTGCTTGCTCAGGGTTATGAGGTTGGCACGTCTCTCAAAGAAGAAGATTGGGTCGAGCGCGCTGGCGAGATGCTTAAGAAGGCTGAAGAGCGCGGCGTGAAGATGCTGCTTCCGACCGATGTGGTTGTTGCCGATAAATTTGCCGAAGACGCGAATACCGCGACCTGCGCGGCCGATGCGATGCCGTCCGACATGATGGGCCTCGACATTGGCCCCGAAACCGAAGCCGCTTACGCTGCCGCTATCGCTGAAGGCAAAACGGTGTTCTGGAACGGCCCCATGGGCGTGTTCGAGATGAAGGCGTTTGAGCATGGCACGAAGGCTGTGGCCGAAGCGGTTGCCGCTAACAAGGAAGCCGCGACCATCATCGGTGGTGGCGATTCCGTGGCTGCTGTGAATAAGTTCGACCTCGCCAGTGAGATGACGTTTATCTCCACGGGCGGTGGCGCATCCATGGAGCTCGTTGAAGGCAAGCCCCTTCCCGGCGTCGAAGCGTTACGATAATCCTACCGAGGGTCTCGGTGTGCACCTGGTGGCGGCGTGATACCTGAGCTCGCGCGAACAGCCCACTGGGCTGTTCGGCTCGTGCGGACGGCCGTCACCAGCCGCACGCCGAGACCCAACGCATGTCATTTTTTGTCGCAATGTGTTGCACTGCATCGCTCCTTTTGGGCATGCCTTGCTTTTCGACCGTCCGCACGAGCCGGAAGCCACATAATGTGGCTTCCGCGCGAGCTCAGGTATCGTGTCGGAAAGCAAGGCATGTCCAAAAGCGTCTGCGATTCAACGAAAGGAATCCTATGTCTCGCAAGCCTTTAATTGCCGGCAACTGGAAAATGAATAAGACGCCTGCCGAGAGTGTGGTGCTTTCCCAAGGCATTTCCAATCGCTATTCTCGCAAGTGGAACAAGGTTGACGTGGTGTTGTGCCCGCCGACAATCGATTTGCGCTCGGTGTTCACGGTGCTCGATTTCGACAAGTCGAACATTGACGTGGGTGCTCAGAACTGCCATTGGGAGCCTTCGGGTGCTTTCACGGGCGAGACGAGCATTCCCATGCTCAAGGATGTGGGAGCCGCTTGGTGCATCGTGGGGCATTCGGAGCGTCGCGAATATTTCGGCGAAACCGATTCCATGGTGAACAAGAAGGTTCGCGCGCTCGCCGAATCGAGCTTCAACGCCATCGTGTGCGTCGGTGAGAGCCTTGCCGTGCGCGATGCGGGCGATGCCGTTCGCTTTGTGTGCGACCAGGTACGCGCCGCGCTTGCCGGTCTTGACGCTCACGAAGCTGAGTATTGCGCCATCGCTTACGAACCCATTTGGGCTATTGGCACGGGCCGCACGGCGACTCCTGAGCAGGCTGAAGAAATTGCTGCGGCAATTCGCGCTACCGTTGCCGATTTGGTAGGCGAGCGGGCCGCAGCGAATATGCGCGTGCTCTACGGTGGCTCTATGAAGCCCGAAAACGCCGACGGTTTCATGGCGTGCCCGAATATCGATGGCGGCCTTATTGGCGGCGCGTCGCTTAAAGTTGAGGATTTCTGCGAGCTCGTCGAAATCGCCTCTGGCTACGCCGAATAATTCGATACCACTCTTTGAAAAACGAGCAGAAATCCCGGCGCCTTTGCGGTTGCCGGGATTTTTGCAAGGGGGATAAGGCAGTCGCGGCCCGTTGGCCGCAATGTGATACGCGCTTTTGCGCGGGAAAGAGGAACTATGCAAACGCTGCATACGCCAGCCCTGCTTGTGATTATGGACGGCTTCGGTTTGGCGGAGCCTGGTCCGGGCAATGCGATTTCCCTCGCGAATACTCCGTATTTGGATGCGCTTTTAGGCGAAGTCCCCATGTGCAAGCTTGAAGCATCGGGCGAGGCTGTGGGCCTTCCTGCAGGCCAAATGGGAAATTCCGAAGTCGGCCATTTGAATATTGGCGCTGGCCGCATAGTGCACCAGGAGCTCTCTCGAATCAATATGGCATGCCGTGAGGGTTCCATTCGCGAAAATGCCGTGATCAATGCGGCGCTCGATGCCGCGAAGGTTCCTTGCGCCGCGCTGCACCTCATGGGCTTGCTCTCTGATGGTGGCGTGCATTCCTCTAACGAGCATCTGTATGCGCTCATTGAGCACGCGGCTGCTTATGGCGTGAGCGATATTCGCATCCATTGCTTCATGGATGGCCGCGATGTGCCGCCTGCGAGCGGCAAGGGCTATATCGAGGAGCTTGAACAGTTCATCGCTGAAAAAGGTCTTGCGAGCGTGGCAAAAATCGCTTCGATTTCGGGGCGCTATTACGCAATGGATCGTGACAAGCGCTGGGAGCGCGTGCAAAAGGCCTTCGACGCCATCGTGTGCGCCGAACCGTGCAGCGATATTTCCGCCGATGCATTCATGCAAGCTTCCTACGATAGCGACGTGACCGACGAGTTCGTGGTGCCGGGCGCCCTCGATGCGCGTGGCGTGCTCGATGGCGATGCGGTTGTGTTCTTTAACTTTCGCCCCGATCGTGCCCGTGAAATCACGCGTGCGATTGTCGATGCCGATTTTGACGGGTTTGTGCGTGCACGCGCACCTAAGGTGAGCTTCGTGTGCATGACGGAATACGACCCTTCGATCAACGCCCCCATCGCATTCCCGAAAACATTCCCTGAAAACGTGCTCGCCGATGTGCTTTCTGCCGCTGGTTTGCGCCAGTACCATATCGCCGAAACCGAGAAGTATGCGCATGTCACGTTCTTCTTGAATGGTGGCATTGAAGCTGAAAAGGAGGGGGAACAGCGTACGATTATCGCGAGCCCGAAGGTTGCGACCTACGATTTGCAGCCCGAGATGAGCGAACCCGCTGTTGCCGACACGCTTGCCGCAGCGATTGAAAACGACGAAGCCGACGTGTATATCGTGAACTTCGCAAACCCCGACATGGTTGGACATACGGGCGTTATTCCCGCTGCGGTTGCCGCTATCGAGGCGGTCGATGCGGGTGTTGCGAAGGTCGTTGAAGCAGTGAAGGCCAAGGGCGGTTTTGCGCTCGTTACCGCCGATCACGGCAACGCAGACAAAATGATCGCCGACGATGGCACGCCGCATACGGCCCATACGACGGCACTCGTTCCGTTCGCTCTGGCAGATGGCACTGGTGCTGGCCTCAAGCTTAATGGAGAGCAAGGTGCGCTGTGCGATATTGCGCCGACGCTTTTAGCTGCTCTGGGTATGGAATCGCCGAAGGAATTTACGGGTCGTAGCTTGCTGACGTAAGGCACTGAGCGCTGCCGTTCCCGCCGGAGGCATGTTGCAGGTGCGGCTCGCTGCCGGTCTCTTAACTACGTTCAATTTTGAAATGAAAAGCAAGCATGAGCGCAGACGCCCCGGCATGCGGCTCTGCGCCTGGGCGCAGCTCGCTACCGCTCACTTCGTTCGCTATGCGCTCGCTTGGCTGCGCTTAACTAAATAAAAAGAACAAGTTTCAGCGCAGACGCCCAGGCGCAGAGCCGCATGCCGGGGCGTCTGCGCTGCTCGATCTTTTATGGCTCTTGTCGAATTCCGCGCATGGATTCGCGATTCCTCTTTCACTCTATCGTGCGATAGTGCTATAGTGGTGTAACCCGCTTGCAACACCTTTGATGCCGAGGCTGCCCGCTTCGGCATCTTTGTATTATGGAAGGATTCCGCGCATGATCGCAATTGTCAAACCTGGAACGCCAAAAGAAGGTGTGGCGCAACTCTGTGAAATCATCGAGAGCAAAGGTGTCTCGACGTCGGTTATCGAAGGCGCGAATCAGACCATCATCGGTTTGGTTGGCGATACGACTCGCATCGACCCGTATTTGCTTGAATCAAACAGCATGGTCGAAGCGGTTCGCCGCGTGTCCGAGCCTTTCAAGAAGGCGAATCGCAAGTTTCATCCCGACGATACGGTCATCGAGGTTGGCGGTGTGGAAATCGGCGGCAAGGGCAATTTCGCCGTCATGGCCGGTCCTTGCTCGGTCGAAAGCGAAGAGCAATGCATGATCATTGCCGAGCAGGTCAAAAAGCACGGTGCCGCTATTTTCCGCGGCGGCGCGTTCAAGCCCCGCACGAGCCCTTATTCCTTCCAGGGCTTGGGCAAAGAGGGCCTCGACATTCTCTCGAAAGTCAAGCGCGAGTTCGACATGCCTATCATTACCGAAATCATGGACGCCCGCGACCTCGATCTTTTCGATGATGTCGACATTCTTCAGGTGGGCGCGCGAAACATGCAGAATTTCTCGCTGCTCAAGGAACTCGGCCGTTATGGCAAGCCCGTACTGCTCAAGCGTGGCATGTCGGCTACGATCGACGAGCTGCTTATGAGTGCCGAATATATCATGAGCGAAGGAAACGACCAGGTCATGCTCTGCGAGCGCGGCATTCGCACGTTCGAGACGCGTACGCGCAACACCTTTGACGTGAGCGCCATCCCCGTGCTTCGCGAGCTTACCCATTTGCCCATTATTGCCGATCCGAGCCATGCGACGGGTTATACCCGCTTCGTGACGCCCGTGGCATGCGCCGCGACCGCCGCTCAGGCCGATGGCCTCGAGGTCGAGGTGCACCACGACCCCGCCCATGCTGCCTCCGATGGTGCTCAGGCGCTTTTGCCCGAGCAGTTTGAAGATATGATGCGTCGCGTTGGCATCATTCGCTCTGCTGTTACTGCGGAATGGTAGGCCGCGATGTTTGAAACTGATCGAACCCCTAAACGAATTGGCATTGTCGGCCTGGGCCTTATTGGCGGCTCGTTCGCCAAAGCATATGCCGATGCTGGTATTGAAGTTTTTGCTGCCGATATCGACGAGCGCGCCATGAACGCCGCTATGGCGGAAGAGACGGTCGCAGGTCCGTTGGATGAAGCGACAATTCCAACGTGTGAGCTGCTGATTCTTGCGGTGTATCCTCAGACGATTATCGAATGGGTGCGCTCGCATGAGCAATTCATCTCGCCTTCAACGCTCGTTATCGACTGCGGAAGCGTGAAGCGCAGCGTGTGCCCGGTGTGCTTCTCTATCGCGGAGCGTTGTGGCTTTACGTTCATTGGCGGCCATCCCATGGCGGGTCTGCAGTATTCGGGCTATCGCCATGCACGTGCCGATTTGTATGCCGGCCAGCCCATGGTGCTCGTGCCGCCCGAGATTTATGACCCCGATATTATTCTGTGGGCCGAGGAAGCCTTGTCGCCTGCGGCGTTCGGGTCGTTTTCGATTACCACTGCGGCAAAGCACGATCAAATTATCGCGTACACCTCGCAGCTCGCCCATGTGGTGAGCTCCGCGTTCATTAAAAGCCCGACCGCACAAAAGCATCGCGGTTTTTCCGCTGGCAGCTATAAGGATCTCACTCGCGTCGCCGAGCTCAATGCCGATATGTGGACCGAGCTGTTTATGGACAACGCCGACAATCTTACCGAGGAAATCGGCGTTGTCATAACGGAGCTTGAGCGCTATCGCGACGCGCTATCGCGCGGAGATGAAGCCGAACTGCACACCTTGCTCGAGCAGGGGTCGATTGCTAAACGCAAGGCCGATGGCCGGTATTCTGACGCGCGCGAAGGCGGCGTGCGATGAGTGTGATCAAAGTCGATGCCGCGTCGCATAGCTACGATGTTTTCGTCGATGAATTCACGCTCGATCAGCTTGGCGAGGTATGCCGAGACGTGAGTGGGGGAGACGCCTGCTGCATTGTGAGCGACAGCAATGTCGCCCCGCTCTACCTTCCTCGCGCGAAAGCGAGCCTCGAGGCGGCGGGCTATACTGTATCGAGCTTCGTGTTCGAGGCGGGTGAGCAGTCGAAAACGCTTCAGACCTATGCTCAGGCCCAACAGGCTTTTGCGCATGCGGGCCTTACGCGCTCGTCGCTCGTCGTCGCTTTAGGCGGCGGCGTTGTGGGCGACTTGGCGGGATTCGCGGCTGCCACTTACATGCGCGGTATTCGCTGCGTTCAGGTGCCTACCTCGCTTCTGGCCTGCGTCGATTCGTCGGTCGGTGGCAAAACGGCGGTTGACTTGCCCGAAGGCAAAAATCTCGTGGGCGCGTTCTTCCAGCCCGATGCCGTGCTCATCGATACGTCGCTTCTTGCAACGCTTCCTGAGCATTTCCTCATTGACGGTTGCGGCGAGGTTTTGAAATACGGCGTGATTTTCGATAAAGAATTGTTTGCGCAGCTTGAGGCGTGTTCTGCGAGCGATATGCGCCTGCCCGAGGTGATTGCGCGCTGCGTTGAGTTGAAGCGCGACGTGGTGGCTGCCGATGAAAAGGAAGCGGGCGCTCGCCAGCTGCTCAACTTTGGGCACACATTGGGCCATGCGATCGAGAAGCTGTCGAACTTCACGGTGACGCACGGGTTTGCCGTCGCGTGCGGCATGGTGCTCGTGGCGAAGGCGAGCGTTGCACGCGGGTGGCTTTCGGCCGCCGATGCCATGCGAATCGAATCGACCGTGCGCGCGTGGGGGCTTCTTGCTGAAACTGAAGAGCCCGCGAGCGCAATATACGAGGCGGCTCTTGCCGATAAGAAACGCCATGGCTCCACGATGAACGTCGTCGTGGCGAGCGAAATCGGAACGTCGCGCATCGAGACCTTGACGCTCGACGATTTCCGTGCATTCGTTCATGATGCATGTGTATAGCGATTCAAACCTGTTAAATGCTCGCAGCGTTTAACAGGTCAAAGTGATACAGGGCGAAATGGAACAACGTGCCAGACGGCACCAACGATAGGAAGGCGGGGCGCATGGCTTCGCGCATTGGAAAAAATATCAGCGTGTCAATTTTCGGGCAAAGCCACTCCGCCGGCATCGGCTGCGTGGTTGAGGGCATACCTGCCGGAAAGAAGATTGATCTCGATGAGCTGCAGGCGTTTCTTTCGCGTCGAGCGCCAGGCGGCATGCCGTGGTCGACTCCCCGCAAAGAAGCTGATCTTCCTGAATTTTTGGGCGGCTTGGTCAATGGCGTCACGTGCGGCGCGCCGCTTGCGGCCCTCATTCGCAATACGAATACAAAAAGCTCCGATTACGACGAGCTGCGCCGCGTGCCGCGACCGGGCCATGCCGACTACGTGGCGAATATGAAATTCCACGGCGCGCAAGACGTTTCGGGCGGCGGCCATTTTTCAGGTCGCCTTACCGCTCCTTTGTGCATCGCGGGCGGCATTGCGATTCAGCTGCTGCGCGATGAAGGGGTCGAAGTCGGTGCGCACATCGCGCGCATCGCGGGCATTGCCGATGATTCGTTCGCGCTTCATGGCCTCTCGTCCACCGACGTTCATGCGGCGCATGCGAAGACGTTCCCTGTTCTCAACGACGCTCAGGGCGAGCGTATGATTGCCGCCATCGCCGAAGCGCGCGAGGCGGGCGATAGCGTTGGCGGCATTGTCGAATGCGCTGCCACAGGGATACCCGTCGGCGTAGGCGAGCCGATGTTCGACGGAGTCGAGAACGCCGTCGCCCGCATGCTGTTCGGTATTCCCGCGGTAAAGGGCGTTGAATTTGGGCGCGGCTTTGATGTGGCTGATATGCGTGGCAGCGAGAACAACGACGGCATGCGCATCGAAGATGGACGCGTCGTGTTCGAGTCGAACAATGCCGGCGGCGCGAATGGCGGCATTACGACGGGCGAACCTGTGGTGGTGCGCTGCGCGTTTAAGCCGACGCCGTCAATTTCGCGCACTCAACACAGCATTGATATGCAGGCGGATGCGAATGAAGACCTTTCTGTACATGGCCGCCACGATCCGTGTGTTGTTGTGCGCGCGGTGCCGGTCGTTGAGGCCGCGGTCGCGCTTGCTTTGTATGATTTGCTTTTGGAATCGAGGATGGACTAATGACCTCGCAGGAAACGAACACGACGCCCGTCATCGATCTTTCGGTTTCGCGTGCGCGCATCGATGAGATTGACGCGCAGATTATTGAGCTGTTCGAACGTCGCATGCATATCGCCGCCGATGTAGCGGCTTATAAGCGCGCGACGGGCAAGCCTGTGCTCGATAAAGCGCGCGAGGCGGCGAAAATCGACAAGGCAACCGAGCTTGCGAGCGATGAGTTCAAGAAGTTCATTCCGCCTTTGTTCGGCATGATGATGGAAATGAGCCGCGCCTATCAGCACTCACTGCTTGATGAGGTCTCGGAAGGCGTGGTGCCTGCTGCTATCGACGAGGTTGCCGAACTTCCCGCTGCCGCGCATGTGGCGGTGCAGGGCGTCGAGGGCGCCTATCAACACATTGCATGCCGCGAGCTTTTCGACGATCCCGATATCGTTTTCGTGCCCACGTTCGATGCCGTGGCCGACGCTGTGGAAGATGGGCGCGTCGAATATGGCATTCTGCCGCTCGAGAATTCAACGGCGGGTACGGTCGATCGCGTATATGACCTGCTTTACAAGCGCGGTTTGTACATAGCGCGCGCCATTACGCTGCGCATCAACCACGATTTGCTCGCGAAGCCTGGCGTTGAGGCGTCGGATATCGTCGAGGTGTTTTCCCATGAGCAGGCATTGCGCCAGTGTACCGATTTCATCGCGCAAATGCCCAATGAGGTAACCTCGACCGCCTGCCGCAACACGGCGATGGCGGCGAGTTCTGTGGCGAACAGCGAGCGACGCGATGTCGCGGCGATTTCTTCGACTGCCTGCGCCGAGCTTTACAGGCTCAACGTTCTTCAGCATGCCATCCAAGACGAAGCCGATAATTTCACGCGCTTCATTTGCGTGGCGAAAAAGCCGCAGCTCGTGGGCGTGCCGGAGCGAAGCTCGCTTCTGCTTATCACACCGCACGAGGCGGGCGCTCTTTTCCGTGTGCTTTCCCGCATCGCGGCGCTTGGAGTGAATATGCTGAAGCTCGAAAGCCGTCCCATTCCCGGCAGCGAATTCGAGTTTATGTTCTATGTCGATATCGAATGCACGCCGAACGATGCCGCGTTCGACGAAGTAATTGCCCAAATCGAGCCGCTTTGCGATTCTCTCGCTTATCTTGGCAGCTATGCAGAGGTGTCGGCGTAAATGGTTGACGATATTCTTTCTATGGCGCTGGGCCGATACGTGTTTTGACGCCCGCGTGGATTCTTTCGGCTCCCGCGCGGGCACGTGGCGAAACATAACGCCGCCGACCAATGGTGAAATTCGCGCCTTGTTGCGGCGCGTTCTATAAAGGAGTACAAATGGCTGCCTCTCAAACGAAACCCGTATACGGATTGCTTGGTCGAAAGCTCGGCCACAGCTACTCGCCGCGCATTCACGCGATGCTGGGTGACTATGAATACCGTTTGCACGAAGTTGAGCCCGACGACGTCGCCGCCTTCATTCGTGAAGGCGATTTTGCGGGGCTGAACGTGACGATGCCGTACAAAGAAACCGTGATGGATTTGTGCGACAAGCTTACCGATGCTGCTAAGAAAATCGGAAACGTGAACACCATCGTCCGTCGCGAAGATGGCACTTTGCTTGGCGATAACACCGACTATTACGGGTTCTCTCATTTGCTTAATGTCGGCCACATGAACGTGACCGACCGCAAAGTCGTTGTGCTTGGCACGGGCGGTGCAGCGAAAACGGTGCATGCCGTGCTTACCGACCGCGGCGCGTCGGAAATTGTCATGATCTCGCGTACGGGCGAGAACAACTACGAAAACATCGCACAGCACTACGATGCGCGTTTCATCGTGAACACAACGCCCGTGGGCATGTTCCCTAACTGCCCCGATTCCCCTATTGACCTCGAGCCGTTCGCGCGCACGGGCGAGCTGCGTGAGGGTCGTGCCGATGGCTTGTTTGGCGTTGTCGATGTGGTGTATAACCCGGCTCGAACGGGCCTCATGCTTCAGGCCGAAAAGCTCGGCGTTCCCCATATAAGCGGCCTGCCCATGCTCGTCGCTCAAGCGAAGGCGGCAAGCGAGCTGTGGCAGCACAAGCAAATTAGCAATGAAATCGTTGACGAGATTGTCGAGAAAATCACGTTCGAAGAGGGCAATATCGTGATTATCGGAATGCCTTCGGGCGGCAAGAGCACTATTGGCTCGCTGCTCGCCAAGCAGCTCGGCCGCGAATTCGTCGATATCGATGACTATATTCCCGAAGCGGCCGGTAAATCTATTGCTGACATTTTTGCGGAAGATGGCGAAGAGGCGTTTCGCGTCATCGAGACGCAGGTTACGGGCGATGTGTGCAAGCGCAGTGGTTTGGTTATCGCGTGCGGCGGCGGGGTCGTTACCAAGGCGCGCAATTACGACTTGCTGCATCAGAACGGCATCGTCTTGCTGCTGAAGCGGCCGCTAGAACTGCTCGTGTCCGACGGACGGCCCATGTCCATCACCAAGGGCATCCCTGCTCTTGCGCGAGACCGTGGCCCGAAATATGACGCCTGGGGCGATATCGTGGTTTCCAACGACGCCGACCCGATGATCGTGGTGGGACGCGCGCTCGAAAAGCTGCAGAAGTAATTCATTTTGGCGGAGAAAATCGACATTATTAGAGATGGGGCTCCTGTGTGGCATGGGGCCACGGAGGGAACTTCCGCGCGAGCCGAAAGCAACCTTACGTGGCTTTCGTGCGAGCCGGCACTTATTTTCCGCTTTAGTTCCGTGCCGCGCAGGAGCGGTGAGCAGAGGAAAACTCATGAAAATTCTTGTTATGAATGGGCCGAACATCAATATGCTTGGCGTTCGCGAGCCCGATATCTACGGAAAGCAAGATTACAAGGCGCTCTGCCAGCTCGTGCGCGATACTGCGGCCGAGCTGGGCGACGAGGTCGAGCTTTTCCAGAGCAACCACGAGGGCGCGCTGGTTGACCGCATTCAGGAGGCGTTCGGAAAGACCGATGCCATCGTCATCAACCCCGCGGCATATACGCATACTTCGGTAGCTTTGCTCGATGCATTGAAAGCCGTCGGCATTCCGTATGTTGAGGTTCATATTTCTGACGTGACTAAGCGAGAGGATTTCCGCCAGGTTTCCTTCGTGCGTCAGGCTGCGCTTAAGACCATAATGGGGCAGGGTATTGAGGGTTATCGGCAGGCTATGCTGTTTTTGCACGACTATCTTGCGAAATAACGTATTGCTGGCTAAAATATTCAGGTTGCAATTTTCTGACCCCTATAAAGGAGAACGTCAACGTGAATCCGTTGCTTATTTTGGTCCTTATCGTCTGGGCTGTTTCTGGTGTTGGCCTTATCGTGTTCGTGCTGCTGCATTCCGGCAAGGGCACCGGCGTTTCCGACATGATCGCCAGCTCCCTGTATTCCACTCAGACCGGTACGAACATCATCGAAAAGAATCTTGACCGCATCACGATTATTTTCGCGATTGTTTTCATGTTGTCGCTGCTCGCGCTCATGCTTCTGTATCCGCAGGGCACGATTTCTCGCTAGGTTTCGAAATTTCTTCAAATTGGGTCTTGCTCAATTCGGAGAGTTCCGTATAATACCGATTCGCTGCTTGCAATACGCAAGGAACCACGTCGGAGTGGTGGAACGGCAGACACGCTAGCTTGAGGTGCTAGTGCCCACATACCGGGCGTGCGGGTTCAAATCCCGCCTCCGACACCATCGAAACTTGAAAGCCACCCAATCGGGTGGCTTTTTTGTATGTGGAAGCTCCGCAGGCATTTGGGTTGGGGTCTTAACTGGAAGAGGCGGTTTGGCAGAGCGGTCTAATCGTGTTTGTAAGAGGCTTAGGCTTATAGGAGAGTCGGAGGCGAGCCCTTACGAGTCTTCGCGAAGGTTGATTTGAACCCATGGATTGTTTTACGAGCATGGGCTTGAAAGACAAAGACGTGCGAGGCTTATGGCATTGCTCGTGCGGGAAAAATTTCTAAAAAATAGTTCTTGCATTCAATAGACGTTCCTGTAAAATACTTTTTTGTCGCTTGCGAGGGGCAACCCAAACAAGGAACCACGTCGGAGTGGTGGAACGGCAGACACGCTAGCTTGAGGTGCTAGTGCCCACATACCGGGCGTGCGGGTTCAAATCCCGCCTCCGACACCATCGAAACTTGAAAGCCACCCAACCGGGTGGCTTTTTTGCGTCTGGCTGATATTTTTTGTCCCAGGCAAAGCCAGGTTGATGCGTAGGGTCGGGCTTGGGCTTATGCCTAAGCTTATGGGGCAAGATTGAACTTGGGCCCTTGTGCTGTAGGACCGTAGGGCTATGGTGGCCAATGGGACCATGGGACTGTTGGATCGTAGGGTCATGAGCCGTGATCCATGGGCCACGGACCATGGGGCTGCGAGGCAAACGCCCCCCTTTGACTTGTTATTGTGTTCTGGGAAGTCTGTTGTGCCATGAAAGGCCTGGTATGGCAGAAAATGGCGCAATGGGGCCTCTCTGCAGCTCGTCGATCCTTCTTTGAGCCCTGGATTGAGGCTCCGATCGTACCTTAAGGTTCGATTTCGGGTTCAGCACGGCATTTCGGTTCGAAAACCGAGGCCCCATTGTCGTATTTTCTGACAAAGCGCGCTCGATTCTGTGCACTCGGGCCCCATTGCGGCGATTTCTGCCATCTTCCATGGGATATAATCAAAGGCCAGGGAAGCGAGGAAATATCATAGCTGGATATATTCGGAATACCATTAGCCTCTGACCTGCGTTAATTCAGTTATAGTAGGCATAAGGGCAAAAAAATCGAAAAAAGTTCTTGCATTCGCCTGGGGAAGTCTGTAATATACCAACTCGCGCGGTTGAGCGGAACGGAAACGATTCGAACAACCAAACGAAGTGGGCGGTTAGCTCAGGGGGAGAGCACTACCTTGACACGGTAGGGGTCACAAGTTCAAATCTTGTATCGCCCACCATTTATATATGCGGACATGGCTCAGTTGGTAGAGCACCACCTTGCCAAGGTGGGGGTCGCGGGTTCGAGCCCCGTTGTCCGCTCCAGTTCATTCGAAGCCCGTTTTCGGGCGGGCTTCTTTTGATAATGGCGAGATGGCCAAGTGGTAAGGCAGGGGCCTGCAAAGCCCTCACCACCGGTTCGAATCCGGTTCTCGCCTCCATATTTGCGGACATGGCTCAGTTGGTAGAGCACCACCTTGCCAAGGTGGGGGTCGCGGGTTCGAGCCCCGTTGTCCGCTCCAGAAATACTGCAGCCGAGGAAAGCGCCTCGGCTGTTTTCGTTTTCGAGCACGGAGCGGGGCTCGAACCGATGAGGTGGAATTCCGTCGAGAAAACCGCCCAGTGGGCGGTTTTTAGGAATTCGCCCGAAGGCTTTAGCCTGAGGGGTAGGGGCGCGCGAAGCGCGTCCATGAGCCCCTTATGTCCGCTCCAGTCTTTATTGCGCCGTTCTGACGAACGGCGTTTTTCTTTTAGGCCGACGCGTGAACCCTCCAGCATCCATTCACCTTTGATGCGCGTCTTCCTGCGCGATGCATCGTAGGTTGCTCTGCTTTCTTTTCTGTGTCGTGATAATATGCTCATTTGCCGCATAGATGGTGCGGCGAAGCTTCTCGAACAGAAAGGTTGAGAGTGGATACGTTTTTCAAGATTTCCGAGCGCAATTCTTCGGTCGGAAATGAGGTCATCGGCGGCCTCACGACATTCCTTGCGATGTCGTACATCATCGCCGTTAACCCGCAGATGCTTGTTGCGGCGGGCATGCCGTTTGAAGCGGCGCTTACCGCAACGTGCATCGGCGCAGCCGTCATGACGATTGCTATGGGCCTTATCGCCAACCGTCCTGTTGCTTTGGCGTCTGGCATGGGCATTAACGCCATCGTCGCCTATACCCTGTGCCTGGGCGGCGTGAACGTCGACTGGCGTGTTGCTATGGCCATTGTTATGCTCGAAGGCGTGGTTATCTTCATCCTGGTTGCGTGCGGCCTTCGTAAGGCGGTCATGGACGCTATTCCTGCTAGCTTGCGTCACGCTATTGGCATCGGCATTGGTCTTTTCATCGCATTTATCGGTCTGAAGGGTGGCGGCGTTATCGTCTCGAGCGAATCGACCCTTCTTACGCTTGGTGATTTGTCTTCGCCTGTTGCAATCGTTTCCCTTGTCGCTATTGCGATCGCGGTTATTCTGCAGGTGCTCAACGTGAAAGGCGGATTGCTCATTTCCATCGTTGCCGCGACAATCGTCGGCATTCCGCTGGGCGTAACGCCGCTGCCGACGTCGTGGAACTTCGGCTTGGACTTCTCGGCTTTTGCCGCCCCGTTCCAAACCATTCCGGGCACCGACACCATGGCAATCGTTCAGGTGCTCCTGCAGCCTGCCTTGCTGCTCTTCGTGTTCTCGTTGCTTATGAGTGACTTCTTCGACACGATGGGCACGGTTGTGGCCGTTGGTCAGCGTGGTGAGTTCGCCGATAAAGATGGCAACGTTGAAGATATTCAGCCCATCCTCATGGTCGACTCCGCGGCCGCTGCGGTAGGTGGTTTCTGCGGCGCGAGCTCTATCACCACGTTCGTCGAGTCGGCTTCGGGCGCTGCAGCTGGTGCTCGTACGGGCCTGTCCAATATCGTCGTGGGCCTGCTGTTCGTTGTGTTCGCGTTCTTTGCGCCCGTGATTGGCATGGTGTCATCTTCGGCTACCTGCGGTGCGCTTGTCGTTGTGGGCTACCTCATGCTTTCCGATGTGGCGCATATCGATTGGGAGAACATTGAGCATGCGTTCCCGGCGTTTGCATGCATCATGGGCATTCCCATGACGTATTCCATCACGAACGGCATTGGTTTCGGCTTTATCTCCTACGTGGTCATTATGCTCGTGACTGGTAGGGCGAAGGAAGTCAAGCCGCTCATGTGGGTTGCCTCGCTCGCGTTCTTGCTCATGTTCATTTTGGCGTAAATTCGATTTGTCCATGACGAAAACGGCTCCCTCTACGGGGGCCGTTTTTTGCTGGGATGAATACCGCGTTAAACTTTTTCATGTCCTGAGCGTTTAGCGGGTTTAACACCGCAAATGCAATTGCGGTCGTGTTTTCTGATTCGTTGAGCCTTGATACGTTATTGATTTGTGCTGCGGTGCGTGCTAAATGCCCTGAGCGTTTAGCAGCTTTGTAGTAGTCCAGAACGCCTTCCTCCATTGGGTGAGATTGCTCAATACGGCGATCATTAGCGGGTTGGATTTTGAGACGGCGTGCGAATGCTCATTCCTTAGAACGAACCTGTTAAATGCTACGAGCATTTAACAGGTTTTTCGTCAGCGAAAGCTCATGGTGGGTTTCCGCTCGCTGCAACTTTGCGTACGGAGTGCGCGGCGCCTTTGGCCTGTCATGATGTCAAAGGGGCGGCCCGCCATCCTTTGAGAGGCTGACGGGCCGTAATTGTGTTGTGCTGTGCATTGTTTAGAGCAGAATGCGGTGCGTAAAGGTTTTGCCGTCGAAAATGCCGAAGCTGTGCGACCCGTCTTTGGGAATGGCAACGCTGCCCGGGTTGAAGAGCCATACGCCGGAGTGATGCGCGTCGCGCTCGTTTACTTTGATATGAGTGTGTCCGAACAGGAATGCGCTGCCTTTCGGCAATTTCGGCATATTGTTGACGCTGTTGTGCAGCCCGCTTCCGAAAACATGGCCGTGCGTGCAGAACAAGCGCATGCCGTCAGCGAAGACGAGCGCGTAATCGCCCATGCAGGGAAATTCGAGCATCATTTGGTCGACTTCCGCATCGCAATTGCCGCGTGCGGCCACAATGGAACCTGCGCGCTCATTGAGCATGGCGGCAACGCTTTTGGGGTCGTAGCCCTCGGGCTCTTCGTTTCGTGGTCCGTGATACAAAATGTCGCCGAGCAAAATAATCTCGTCGGCTCGCTCCTCATCGGCCGCTTTCAAGAACTTTTCGCACCATTTCGCAGAGCCGTGAATGTCTGAAGCGATTGCGAGCCTCATGAGTGTTCCTTTCGTTGTCGAGAGGTGAGTTGCCTTTTCATTATGCGCATTAGACCGCCGCTTCGGGCTCACGATTTCGAAGCGGCGGCTGGCGCGCGTGTTTTTCGGTGACGTTCGGGCATACTGCCGAAGGGTGGCGTTTCCGCTCTATTCCCTTGTGTCGCGTTTCGCGAAAAAGCCAAGCGGCCTTTCCGCGTTTGCGATTGGCCTTTATTCTTTCGTGCCTCGTTTCGCGAAGGGGTTGAGCGACTTCTTTTCCTCTGCGATATTCCATTCGCTCACGAACGGGTCGTTGTCGAGGCCATTCATAATGCCATCGAGCTCGGCGTCGATCTTGGGCAAGTGCTTCGCCTTGTATTTCACGGGCTTGCCGGCCATATAAACCTGTTCAACGTTGCGCAGTGCGCAGAGGTCGTCGAGCGGGTTTGCGTCGAGCACGATTAAATCGGCGCTCTTGCCCGTTTCGATAGAGCCGGTCTCATTGTCTACGCCCAGGAGCTGGGCGTTCTTGAGCGTTGCGGTATGCAGTGCGAATTCGGGCGTTACGCCGGTATGACGCTGGAAATACACCACTTCGCGCCACATGTCGTAGTGCGTGACGAACGGGCAGGCGGAATCGGTGCCCAGACCTACGGGAATGCCGTTGGCAAGCGCCTGACGCGTCGCGGTGGCGACGCCTTCGTAGACGACGCGGCCGTTGACTTTCTGCACATGGGTAGAGTGCGTTTTCTCGGGCGAAAGCACCGCGAAGGGGAGTGCCGGCGAGAGCGTGCAGGTAAGCGACGAGGCGTTGCCGAGCCCATTTTTCTTGAACAGCTTCAAAAGCTCGTCGGTAAGGGGTGCGCCATGTTCGATGGTATCGACGCCCGCTTTCAAGCCGACCTCGACGCCTTCGGTGCTTTCAATATGGGCCGAGGTGCGAAGCCCGAGTTTATGCGCTTCGTCGCACACTGCTTGCGCGATATCGAGGGGCATGCGCAAGACTCCCGGCTCGCCTTCAACCTCGGCATCAAAAACGCCGCCCGTGATGAAGAGCTTGATTTGATCTGCTCCATTGCTGAAGTGCTCATGGACGAGCGCGCGACCCTCTTCGGGAGTTGTCGCTTTCTTCGCAAACAAGCGCGCATGGCCCTCGGGAACAGTGATGCCGCAGCCCGATGCGATAAGGCGCGGACCTTGGAACTTGCCCGATTTAATTTGATCGCGCACTTGGATATCGGCATACCCGGGGTCGCCAACGCTGCGCACAGTGGTTACGCCGCTTGCGAGCTGGTTTTTCAGCGACGCTTTCAGCATGTGACGCAAAATCGCCATGCCAACGGGGTTGCCCGTGACTTTTTGAACCGCTCCTTCGGCGTTACTCGAACTGCGGGGCGTGCCGTCGCCAACCAGATGCACGTGCATGTTGATGAGTCCAGGCATGAGGTACTTGCCTTGCAGGTCGATGATCTGTTCGCCGCCGCGCATTTTTACTTTTGCGGTGGGGCCGACTTCGACGATTTTGCCCTTGTCATCGACGAGAACTGTCGTGTCGAGCATGGGCTTCATTTTTTCCGTGCCGTCGAGCACCGTGGCGTGGATGAATGCGTAAGACATAAGCTATCCTCCTTGAATCGCGTTACTCGGATTGTATCCCCTGCGGCATATTGTTGCAGCGATGAACTATCGTTTTTGCCTTTTCGTTGCTCTCTTCCCAATTAATACCTATAAACCTATTGCATAAATAGGTAAATAGAATAATAATGCAGAACCATCCTAATCAAAGGAGCCTCGGCTCCATGTTTCAAAGGGGGACGCTATGTCGTTCGAAACCGTCGCGTCGACGGTGGTGGTGCTTGCGATTCTCGTCGGCCTCATCGCCTTCCTCGCATTTTTGAAGAAGAAGGACAAGAGCTTCACGTTCCGCGTGTTCACGGCGCTTGGTTTGGGCGTGGTGTTCGGTGCGGGCATTCAGATTGTGCTCGGGCTTGGTACCGATGCGACCAAGACTGCGCTCGATTGGATGAGCATCGTGGGCCAGGGCTACATTAACTTGCTGAAGATGCTCGTTATGCCTTTGGTGTTCGTGGCGATTGTAGGCGCTTTCACGCGTGCTGAAGTGACCGATAACCTTGGCAAGATTGGCGCGGTCGTGCTCGTCGTGCTGCTCGCGACGGTCGCCATCGCGGCAATCGTTGGCTGGGCGGTTATCGCGTTTTCCGGCCTGGCGGGCGCAAGTTTTGCCGATGGCACGGTGGACCCGACCAAGCTTGCAACGCTTCAGGACAAACAGGAAACCGTTGCCGCGCTCACCATTCCGCAGGAGCTGCTTAGCTTCATTCCGACGAATGTGTTCGCCGATTTCACTGGAAGCCGCTCTACGTCCACTATCGCGGTTGTCATTTTCTCGGCAATCGTGGGCGTTGCGTATTTGAAGTTGCGTGATAAAGACTCCGAGCAGGCGGAGTTCTTCAAGAAGTTTATTGACGCTCTTTACGGTATCGTCATGCGCATTGTGAACATGGTTCTCTCGCTTACCCCCTACGGCGTGCTCGCCCTTATCGCGAACTTCATGGCGAAAAGCGATTTCGCGGCCGTACTTGACCTGGGCAAGTTCGTGATCGTTTCCTATATTGCCCTGGTCACGGTTTTCTTCGTGCACCTCATTATCGTGGCGGCAAATCGCGTGAGCCCGATTACCTATGTGAAGAAGGCATTCCCCGTTTTGAGCTTCGCATTCGTTTCTCGCACGAGCGCCGGTGCGTTGCCCATGAATATCGAAACGCAGCGCCATGCGCTCGGCGTCGATTCCGCTACGGCGAATTTCGCGGCAAGCTTCGGCATGTCAATCGGCCAGAATGGCTGCGCGGGTATCTACCCCGCAATGCTCGCCACGATTATTGCCCCGACGGTCGGCATTAACGTGTTCTCGCCGGAATTCGTGGTCATGCTCGTCGCGGTTATCGTTGTGAGCTCCTTCGGCATCGCCGGCGTCGGCGGCGGCGCGACGTTCGCTTCGCTCATCGTGCTGGGCACGCTAGGCCTGCCTATCGAGATTGTGGGCATTCTCGCTTCCGTCGAGCCGCTTATCGATATGGGTCGCACGGCGCTCAATGTGAGTGATTCTATGGTCGCGGGCATTACATCGTCGCATGTCAATGGCGGTTTCAATCGTGACGTCTTCAACGATTCCAATGCTCAAGTGAGCGCAGCGGGAGAGATTGAGGCGTAAAATCATTCTTTATTTTGTTAGGTGAACGTTTGTTGACGCCGCTTTGCCCCGTCCGGAGTTTTCCGGGCGGGGCTTTATAATTCCATGTGTTTATGCTTTTCGCTCCCTAGGGGCGTTGAAAGGGGATTTTCGCTTCGTTATGTCGAACGTATTTGTGAATAACGTGCTCACCAGGACTATTAGCCAATGGTGGAACCGCTTGCTCGGTGCCGCGAAAGATGGCTCCTTTTCCGATCAGGACGAGATGTATGCATCGCATCGCACATCGCGCGACTACATTTGCAATATGTTCGGCATTGCCACATGGGGCATGGTTTTCCCTGTGCTCACCGTCGTTATCACGCAGCTCACGAATGCCGAGCTTGCGGGTATGTTTTCGCTCGCGTTCATCACCGCCACGCTGCTCATGATGATCGGCAATTACGGCGTGCGTACCTATCAGGTTTCCGATATCGATGAGCGCCATTCGTTTGCCGATTATGAGGTGAACCGTTTCATTACCTGCGCGCTTATGATGTTTGTTGGCGTGGGGTACTGCATGGTGCGCGGCTATGGCGGAGACATGCTCATCATTTCAATCGGCGTGTATTTCTATCGCATGATCGATGCTCTCGCCGATGTATACGAAGGTCGTTTGCAACAGCAAGACAAGTTCTATCTTGCGGGCATCTCGCAGGCCGTGCGCTCCGTGCTTGTCGTGCTATTTTTCTCGCTTGCTTTGCTCATTACTCGTAATGTCGGTGTTGCGAGCATCGTCATGGCCGTGGTTGCGGCGCTGACGTTCGTTTTCCTCACTTTCCCTTTGGGGCTTATCGAAACGCCGAAATCGCCCCGCTGCACCTTTGAGAGCGTTGTGGTGATTTTCAAGCAGTGCTTCCCGCTGTTCTTGGCGGTGTTCCTGTTCAACCTCATCGAGAGCATGCCGAAGTTCGTGATGGAAGGCGTGCTCCCTTACGATAGCCAACTGTACTTCAATGCGCTGTATTTTCCAGCGCAGGGCATTATGCTCGCGATTCAGCTTGTGTATAAGCCGCTGCTCGTGCGTCTTACGAAGGAATGGGCCGATCCGAGCCGACGCAAGCGCTTCGATTTGGCATTCTTGGCCATGATGGGCGTTGTTCTCGCATTCACGGGCGTGACGGCCGTTCTTATGGGCTGGATTGGCATACCTCTTATGAGCTGGATTTACGGTTTGGATTTCGAGCCCTATCGAGGATTGGCCTATGTCATGGTTGCTGCGGGCGGCGTGACTGCGGCGGTCGACTTCTTGTATCAGGTCATTACCGTGCTGCGCCGTCAGGGCGACGTTACGAAGCTTTATTTCATCACGTTCGGCTTTTCGGTTTTCGTGCCCATCTTGCTCATCAATTTCACGGGGTTGCCGGGTGCCGTAATTGGCTACCTCATCGTTATGGCGATCCTGCTCTCGTTGCTTGCCATGGAATACATAACGATTCGCGTGCAATTCAGCCATGGCGCGGTGTGGCAAGAAGACGACGAAGATTCGGGTCGTACGCCGACGTTGCCTGTGAACCCTGCTATGTCGGGGCGCATTGATATCTCCCAGGCGGACGCACTGCGAATTCGCCAGAAAACGAAGAAGGCCATGCACAGCGCCCGCGAGCAGGTTAAAACGGGCAAAACGAACGTGGTTCGCTCGCGTGGGTCGTACGCGGAATCGGCCGATGGGCCGGCTCGAACGACTCGTGTGCACGGCAATATCGGGCAAGCTTCGCAGCGTGCGCGTGTTTTGGGAGCTACCGTCGCCTCGACGAGAGTTTCTTCCGATGCCGAGGCGCGTGAGCGCGAGCGAAAGGCGCGCGTTCGCGCCCAGCTTATGGAACAGGCTGCGAAGGAGAAGCAACGCGCTTCCGAAGTGAGAGAATATGAAGACGACACGCAGGCGCTCGCCGGCAGGCACGCATCGCGCCAGCGAGTTGTGCATGCGCGGCCCTCGAAGAACGCATCGAGCCGCGGTCGCGATACACGCGGCAAACATCAGCGTTAAATGCGTAAGCCTCGCAGGAAGGAACATATGATGGCTTATATTCCCGTAGCGCAAAACACCCCCTGGCAGCAAACCGATGAGTTCGATATGTCGAAAACGGCTGTGCTCGTCATCGATGTTTTGGGCGGCGAAGGGGGAGCGACTCCAGGTCTTGAGGACATGGCGTCAAACAGCGTGAAAATCGTGAAGGCTGCTCGCGCAAAAGGGTTGCCGGTCGTGTTCTCGTGCGATGCCCATATTCCTGGCCTTGATAAGGAATTGGAGCTTTGGGGCGAGCATGGCATTGTTGGCAGCGATGCGGCACAGCCTTTGGCTGATTTTGAGGTGCAGGAAAGCGATTTCGTAATTTCGAAGCGCCGCTACGACGGCTTCTACCAGACCGATCTTGATTTGACGCTGCGTGAGCTGGGCGTCGACACGCTTATCGCCGTTGGCTGCGACACGAATATCTGCGTGCTGCAGACGCTTGCCGGTGCGTATTTCCGCGGGTATAAGACCATCGTTCCCGCCGACGCTACCGCGACGTTCCTCGTGGGAACCCAGGAAGGCGGCCTGGAGTACTTTACGCGTTGTTACGACTCGCGTGTGACAACAACCGAGTCTGTTCTGGAAAAGCTCCAGTAACAAGCAACTCGTCAATCGGATTTCAGATTCGGATAATAGTCCGCAGGCGTGCCCGCTATTGGGAATGCCTGCGGGCTTCTTTTTTTCGAGCCGAATGGCCGCTTCCATTAAAAGTAAGCGTCGGCTCGCGCCAGCGCCTAAGCTCGAACATGCAGGCATTCTCTAGGCTTTTATTTTTCCAATCCCGCTTCGTAGAGGGCGAGGATTTCAGCACGATTATGCGTGCCGCATTTGCGGTAGATATTGCGCACGTGCGTCTTCACGGTCGCTTCTGAAATGAAGAGATTCTCTTGAATGTATTTCAGCCCATGGCCCGTGAGCCACATTTCGCACACTTCCGATTCTCGGGGTGACAGTCCGTAGTGCTCGCAGAATTCGCGAATGGCGTCGCGCGAATCTTCAACGGGGGTTTCCTCAACGTGCACGCTGCTTTCGTCTGCCTCGATGTCGAAGTCGAGCACGAACTGGCCATCCGAGAACATAAGCCCTACAGTCAGAACAATGAACATGAGCACAGCGGCGACAAAAATGGTCGACTGGCCTGCGCAAAGCGGTGCCACGATATGTCCCGAAACGTTGCCGGCGCATTCTGCGAACCAGCCAATGATGAACACGACCATAGGTTTCGCCGGGCTTTTCTTCGCGATAAGCAGGAGCATGATCCACATAAGCACGTCTGCCGTGATGAAGCCAGAAAACACCATCGACAGCGGCACGTTTTCGGAATTGGAGAACAGGAAGACGAGTGCCGCGAAACTCGCGAGCATCACCTTGTAGAGAATCGTCATATCGACCTTGCTGCGCAGCGTGAGTGCGCTTACGGCGAAGAAGACGAAGATGATAACGGGAATAATGAGGAATTTGATTCCGAAATCGAACGGTGGCTCGCTTGCCGGCATAAGGGCTCCGATGGACCCTAGTGCGAAAAAGGTGACGAAAAGCCCTGCGAGCGTGCGCCATTTCACGGATGCTTTGATATTGTCGATGAGCGAATGGGCTGCTTGTGCCGCGGTTTCTTGTTCGCCTGTTGTGGCGTGCGGCTTTTCAACAAGGGAATGGGGCATAAGCGCGAACGACGCGATCGGAAGCGCTGCGAGCAACAATGCGGAGATGTCGATCGGAACCGCCGCTATTACGAGGCATAAAATCGCTGCGATAAGAAACGAACATCCCGCAAGAAGCACCACATCGCGTGTGCTTAAGCAAGCGTAATTCTCGAACCACGAAGCGACGATGCCGATAAAGCAAAAGCCCGAAAGCAACAGGCCGAGCAGGGCAACGGGCGACGATGGGAACATGGGATACGCGTAGAGAAGCGTTCCGATTGAGGCGCCCAGGGCAAAGAGGAACGAAAGCGCCTTGCGGCCCGCGATTGTTTGCAGTTTGGGCGAAACGAGCAGCAGTATAAGGCCGCAAAGGGCTCCCGAAAGCATCGAGCCGCTTACGACAGTCGTTGAATCATGCGCGCCAAAAAGCGGCACGAACAGCAGCATGAACGACCATGCGTTCGTGAGGCCGTATCCTATGAATCGAATGTGGCGAATTGGGTTCGCCATCATCTCGTTGTGTTCCATGTTCCCTCCAATACCCAACGAGACATTATGCCATATCGTTGGTTTTCCTCATTAAAGCAAAGCTGCCACCCCGTGTCATGCGAGAGACGGGGTGGCAGCATAGTTTGGCTTTGAACATCGTGAGAGACTGGTTTTGCGTAAAGCGCCCTAAATAACGTAATTGTCGCCCGATTGGTACGGCGCAATCAAATCGGCCACGGTGATTCCGTCAAGGTATTCATTCACGACCTCATCGAGCCCTCTCCATAACGAAATCGTGCGGCAATCAAACATACGGGGGCATGACTCGGCGTTCGCCTCGAGGCAGGCGACGGGTGCGAGCGAACCTTCGGTCAAACGAAGCACTTCGCCTATGGTGTATTGGTCGGGTTCGCGGGTGAGGCGGTACCCGCCGCCTTTGCCGCGCAGACCAACGAGCATATTGCTCTTCACGAGCGACTTGATAATGCTTTCCAGATATTTCTCGGAAATGTTTTGACGTGACGCAATTTCTTTCAGTGGAATGTATCCGTCGGTCTGGTGCTCCGCGAGGTCGATCATAACGCGCAGGGCGTAGCGGCCCTTGGTTGAAACCATCATGGCAAGCCCTCCTTACGGGCGTAGAGTGAATGTGGCGTTTCATGTATTAATCCTATTATATACAGGGTTGATAGGATTATATGAAAAATGTTGAGATGCTTTTAGCCGATAGAAAAAATTCGGGTTGGTGCTTGACACGCGTTTCTCAAATCATAAAATACCGTTATACCTACAGGAAAGGTGGGAATATGGAAATGAGGCATTGGAAGAGGGATGGCGTGGCGTCGTGCGCCGGCGAGCGATGTCGATGTTTGCGTGCCAGCGAACGGTAAGTTCGCGCTCGTTTTGTTTTCACCCCACTTTTTAAAAGGAGATCCCCATGGCTGTATACACTTCCATTGACCAGCTTATTGGCAACACGCCGCTTCTGGAGCTCAGCAATATCGAGAAGAACCTTGACCTGAAAGCGAAGGTGCTCGTAAAGCTCGAGTATTTCAACCCCGCGGGTTCTGTGAAAGATCGTATCGCGAAGGCGATGCTTGACGATGCCGAAGCTGCGGGCAAGCTGAACAAAGATTCTGTGATCATTGAGCCTACGAGCGGCAATACGGGTGTCGGCTTGGCTTCGGTTGCTGCGGCTCGCGGCTATCGACTCATCATCACGATGCCCGAGACCATGTCTGTCGAGCGTCGTTTGCTCATGAAAGCTTACGGTGCTGAATTGGTGCTTACCGATGGTGCCAAGGGCATGAAGGGCGCTATTGCGAAAGCGGAAGAACTTACCGCCGAGATTCCGAACAGCTTCATCGCGGGCCAGTTCACCAATCCGGCAAACCCTCAGGCCCATATCAAAACCACGGGTCCCGAGATTTGGAATGATACCGAGGGCAAGGTTGATGTCTTTGTTGCGGGCGTTGGCACGGGCGGCACGGTGACCGGCGTTGGCAAATATCTGAAATCTCAGAACCCCGATGTGAAGGTTGTCGCCGTTGAGCCTGCGAGCTCTCCCGTGCTTTCGAAGGGCACTGCTGGCGCCCACAAGATTCAGGGCATTGGCGCAGGCTTTGTGCCCGACACGCTTGACACGAGCGTCTACGATGAGATTATTGCCGTTGAAAACGACGATGCGTTCGAGACGGGCCGTCTGGTTGGCCATTCCGAAGGCGTTCTCGTGGGCATTTCGTCTGGCGCCGCCGTCTGGGCTGCGATTGAGCTTGCCAAGCGCCCCGAAAACGAGGGCAAAACCATCGTTGCCCTTCTTGCCGACACGGGTGAGCGTTACCTCTCCACTCCGCTGTTTACTGAATAGCTGCCGTTGAAACGAAATGAAAGCCGCGATTGCTTATCGCGGCTTTTTGTTTGCCGAAATGAATTATGCTTGCTGCTGAAATTCGACACCGTGGCGCGATGCTTTGCTTTGCGCATTCGATTAAGGATTACCATGCAAGAGCCTGTTTGCAATGCTTATTTGGATAATGCTGCAACCACACCCGTTATCGATGAGGCGATTGAAGCGATGAATGACGTGTTGCGCCATGCATGGGGCAATCCATCTTCGTCTCATAGGGTGGGCTATGCCGCGAAAGAGGTGCTCGAACAATCGCGTGCCACGATCGCCGAATGCCTTGGCGTCGACGCCGACGAAATCTTCTTTACCTCCGGTGCGACCGAGGCCAATAACCTCGCCGTGCGCGGGGCTTGCATGGCGCGCAAGGACGAATCGCAGCGCATTGTGACGTCTTCCCTCGAACACGCTTCTGTTACAAGGTCGGTTCGTGGCATGCGGCGCGAGGGCTGGGATGTTGAGCATATTGAAGACGTCGCGGGCGATTTTGACATGGAGCAGCTGCATCGCGCTTTGCTCAAGCCCACGACGCTTATTTCTGTGATGCGCGTTCAAAACGAGCTCGGCTGGCTGCTTCCCGTTCCCGAAATCGTCGCTGCTCGCGACGAGCTCGCCCCAAGTGCGCTTGTCCATTGCGACGCGACGCAATCCTTCGGAAAGCTGCCAACGCTTCCCCGCGATTGGGGAGTCGATCTGCTTACCATTGCCGGCCATAAAATCGGCGGGCCGCGCGGCATTGGCGCGCTCTATGTGAAGCGCGGCACGCAGATGTTCACCAACGCATTTGGTGGGGGCCAGGAGCGGGGCCTGCGGTCGGGCACTGAGCCGGTGTTTTTAGCTGCGGGATTTGCGGTTGCCGCAAAAAAGGCTTGTGAGAATCGCGAGGCGAATCTCGCTCACGCCTACGGATTGAAAGTGCGTTTTGTCGAAGGACTGCACGATGCCGCCCCTGATGCCATCGTAAACTCCCGCGACGATGGCTCGCCTTATATCGTGAACGTGTCGCTGCCGAGCCTCTTCAGCCAAGATTTGCTTGACTTCTTGGGCGAGCGGGGCATTTTCATTTCTAAAGCTTCCGCATGTACCGAAAACCATACGACCGTTCCTAAAGGCACATGGCGTCCGAAGCACCCCTTGAGTCTCCAGGCGGCCGGAATTCCCTTGAAGCTTGGTAAATCGACGATTCGCGTAAGCTTTGGCTTCGATACCACGGTTGAAGAGGTTGACCTGCTTTTGCAGGGGATCAAAGATTTTTCGAATATGGGCTAGCTAATGCCGCGTGTATCATAGGTCAAGGGAAGATGAGAGGGAAATCATGAAACTTAATCCTGAATATGTCAAAGTCGCATCGAAGATGATCGATGAAAGCCCCTATCTCAAGCTGCTTGGCACCACGACCGAACTGCTTGATGCCGGCCATTATCGTTGTCGCATGGAGCTTGACCGAAAACATACGAACATGTTCGGTGGCATTAATGGGGGAGTGAATGCTGGGCTGCTCGATTCTGTGACGTATTGGTGCCTGTTGTGCTGCATGCCTGAAGACGTGGGCTACACCACCATCGACCTTACGGTGAACGACATGCACTCCGCCCACAGCGGAATCATTTATGCCGAGGGTGAAGTTATCAAGCACGGCCGAACTATAAGTCTTACCGAGGGGCGTATCACCGACGAAAAAGGAACCCTCATCGCATATGGCACGTCGAAATTGTTTGCTTCGCCCACAATTCAGCCCATGTCGCTCGCTGCGGAATATCTTGGAATTGGCACCATGCCGCCGAAGTTTATCGATTAATTCGTCATTTCGCTTTGTTAAATGCACGGGCGCGCTGGCACTTCGATTCGTTTGGAAGCCTTGAATAACACTTGGCAATTTTTCCCATGTGCGTCGACGAGCGTACCTTTGCTTTTTTCGATTGAATTCTTCATGCATAGAGCATTGATTTTATGCGGTGCCGGTGTGGTGGCGCTTTGTGCGTCATGCGTCGAAACGATAACGGGCATAGAAACATTCTTGCAACAGAACTAAAGTGGCTCTATTACAGGTCTCGTTTGTTGGGGGAATGCATGGTGTCGAACGCTTTCGTCGAATCGGTTGAAACGCAGGCGGCCATAGCGCCCCAGGCGATTGCTTTCGAGGCCGATTCCTGCTGCATGACGTATGGCGAACTCTCGTCGGCGTCGAACGCCATTGCCGCAAAGCTTCGCGAAATGACGTCTGATCGCTTCCCGGTCGTGGTTTTCGGCCATAAGGATTTTCGCATGGTTGCAAGCTTCCTTGGCTGCTTGAAAAGTGGCCATGCCTTTGTACCCGTTGACGTGGAGCTTCCCGCATCGCGTATTGGCGATATCTTATCCCAGCTTGATTCTCCCTTCGTCGTGTGCGCTGCGCCTTTGTCTGGGGCGTTGGCTCCCTATGTCGCCACCGATCGCGTGCTCGATATATCCGGCTTTTCTGACCCCGCCGCGCTTATCGACGCGTTTTCTGGCTGCGGCGCCCCTGCGAGCGATACATGGGTGAGCGGCGAGGAAACGCAATATATCATCTTCACGTCGGGCTCTACAGGCAAGCCGAAAGGTATCGAGATTTCGGCGAACAATGTGTGCAATTTCATGCAATGGGTGCGCACGTTTCCTGTAATTCGCGAGGGCGGCCAGGTGTTTCTCGACCAGCCGCCGTATTCGTTCGACCTTTCCGAATACGAATTGGTCGGCGCGCTTTCGACGGGCGGCCGCATGCATGCCGTTTCCCATGAGCTCACCGCTGACACGCGCTCGTTGTTCGCCGATTTGGCGAAATCTGACATGTCGGTATGGGTTTCGACCCCCTCGTTCGCTGATTTGTGCCTGGTCGACCCTTCGTTTTCCGAAAGCATGCTTCCAAGCGTGAAGCTCTTTCTTTTCTGCGGCGAGGCGTTGCGCCATGCGACAGCCGCTGCGCTCCGTGAGCGTTTTCCGCATGCCATCGTGGCGAACACGTATGGCCCAACGGAATCGACCGTGGCCGTGACGTATTGCGAGATCGGGGAAGCCGAACTTGCGAGCGACGCGCCGCTGCCGGCGGGTGCGCCGCGACCTGGTACCGAGATTCGCATTTGCGACCCGGAGACGGGAGAGCCGTGCGCGACCGGCGATTCGGGCGAAATCGTTATCGTGGGCGACACGGTGGCAAAGGGCTATTATCGCAATCCCGAGAAAACTCAAAAGGCGTTTTCGCAATCGTCGCTCTGTGATGGAACGCAGGTGCGCGCGTATCGCACGGGCGATGCGGGGCATGTGGATGAACAGGGAGTTTTGCATTGCGAAGGTCGCTTCGACTCCCTCATCAAGCTCCACGGCTTTCGCATTGAGCTCGAAGATGTCGAAGAAAACATTCGCGCGCTCAGGGGCGTGAAGCAAGCGTGCGTCGTGCCGGTGGTTCATAAGGAAAGCATCGCGTATTTAAAGGCGTTCATCGTTCTGCAAAAGCATCCCGACGGAACGCCGGCGTATGAGGAGCTCGAGTCCGATGCGGCGGATTGCGCTGCTTGTTGCGACAACGGGGAGGGGAAGGTCGAGGTTCCCTCAAGGCTCGATTTGGAGCGCTCGCTTAAGGCGTCGCTTGCTGCGCGCATTCCTGAATATATGGTTCCTCGTCGCTTCGCCCTTATTGACGAAATGCCCTTGACTCCTAATGGGAAAATCGACCGCAAAGCGCTTGCGGTATCTTCGCGCAGTAAGCGCGCGTAAGCTGGTCGTTATGTCGTTTTACGCTGATCCCAGTTTTTTCGTCCTGCTTTCTGTTGCTGTCGTGGGTGCGGCGGTGCTTGGCTTGCTCGAAAAACCTCTGAAGTGGTATGGCCTCGTTGCGTCATTGTTCTTTGTGGCCCTGCTTTTCATGAACGATGCTGCGCAATTTGCCTGCTTCGTGCTGTTTTTGGCTTCGTCTGCCGCGGGATGCGTCCTAATCATGCGCACACCGAAATCGAAATGGAGCTTTCGCATAGCGCTTGCGTTTACGCTGTACCCGCTTGTCGTATGCAAGGTGAGCGGTGCGTTTGATGCGAGCCTGCTTGGCTTTGCGGGCATTTCATATTTGACGTTCAAAGCAACTCAGGTTGTTATTGAAGTGCACGATGGCATCATTGAACGCATGAGCCCAAGCGATTGGCTGTGCTTCATCGTGTTCTTCCCCGTTTTTACCTCGGGACCGATTGACCGCAGCCGTCGTTTTGTCGAGGACCTTCATGCGACGCGTTCGCGCGACGAATATGCCGGGCTTCTCGCTCGAGGCATAGTGCTCATTGCGGCTGGCATGGTCTATAAAATGGTTATTGCCGCCTATATCTTCCGCCTTTATGACCCTCATGGGTGGGGAAATGCGGGGCTTGGCGTTGAGCTGTGGCAACAGGTCATCATCGCCTATCAATATGGCCTGTATTTGTTCTTCGATTTCGCGGGCTACAGTCTTATGGCGATGGGCGCGAGCTATTGCTTCGGTATTCGCACGCCGCGCAACTTTCGCGCCCCGTTTTTGGCGGTCGATATTAAAGATTTTTGGAATCGTTGGCACATCACGCTTTCCTTTTGGCTGCGTGACTTCGTATTCATGCGTTTCTCGCGTTTCGCGTTGAAGCATAAGCTGTTTAAAAAACGTTTGCGCGTTGCTCAATGCGGTTTCATGGTGAACATGCTTCTTATGGGCGCATGGCATGGTTTGTCTGCCGATTATTTGCTGTATGGCCTGTTCCATGGCGTGTTGCTCGCGGCGACAGAAGCGTTTCAGAAAACGAAATTCTATAAAGCGCATAAGAAGGAACTGTGGTTTCGAGGCGTATCGTGGTTCGTGACGATGCAGGCGGTATTTTTCGGCTTTGCACTGTTTTCGGGGCAAATCACGCGTCTCGCATGTGGTGCATGATGCGTGACGTTGGGTGCGAGGCGAATTGAAGAGTGAAAACGCCGTGAGGCGTTGTTAGAAAGGAGACGGCAATGGCAACGATGACTCACGAGGAAGTCGAAGAGAAGATGCTCGACATGCTCGAGGAGGTATGTGGCGACGAAGAGGTTCGCGATCATCGCGATGAAGATCTTTTCGAGCTCGGCTTCCTTGATTCTATGGCGGCGGTTGAACTGCTCGTCGATATCGAGGATGAATTCAACGTTTCGATTGCTCCTACCGAAGTTGAGCGTGAAGAGATGAATACGGTGAACCTGATTATCGAACAGGTTGAGAAACGTCTGTAAGGCTCACGAATACGATGAAGGAAAGGAGGTGCGTTTTGGCCGAAAAGGCACCTGAAAAGAAGGTTTCGGGCATGCTTCTTCTTAAGGGCGTTGTGGCTGGTCTTGTCGCAATCGCCCTTGTGATGGGCGGCGTTTGCTGCGCGCTTCCACGCCAGGGCGATGTAGCCGACCAAACGCGCCTCTACGATTATGTCTATTCGGGTACGAAATCGGAAAGCGTCGACTTCACGACGACGAACATGAGCGACGACGGCATTCTGACGTTTGGCACGTCGGAGCTCTATATTTCATCGCCGCTGGTGAATCAATGCCCTCAGAAAGTGTTTGGCGAAAGCGTGAGCGGCGTCGATATGACGTACGTGGGCGAGGCGTTCGACCAAAGTCTCTGGCAGGCGATTGCCGCCGGGGCATATGCGCCGGCGTCGAAGAATCGCAAAGTGGTGCTCATGCTTTCGCCGCAGTGGTTCTTCAAAGGCAACGGTCAGCAGTCGAAGCTCTCGTCGAAGTTTTCATATCAGCTGTACAAGGGTTTTTTGGAAAACGACTCCATCGGCGATGAGACGAAAGCGTATGTTCGCCAGCGTCTTGAGACGCTCGGTGTTGACGGAACGCAAATTGCTGCCGCCAACGACGACACTTTTGTTGATGCGATTAATGACGCTGCGTATCAATTCTCAAATGACCTGCGCATTCGCAGTAAAATTGACGCGTTGGTGAAGGGGTCGCCCAAGAATTCCCCAACGAGATCGACTGGAGAGCCGACGGGGGAGCCCGACTGGGATGCGCTGCTTTCCGATGCGCAGGCGCAAGGCGAGCAGTCGTGCACCAATAACGATTACGGCATCCATGATGCTTATTGGGATAAAAACTCTCAGTACAAAAGTGAGCAAAATCAAGATTTTGTGCATGCCGATGATGAATGGGCCGATTTTCAGTGCTTGTTGAAGGTATGCAAGGAGGCGGGTTTTGAGCCGCTTGTTGTGATTCTGCCCATGCATGGCGGCTGGTATGACGAGATGGGTGTGACTTCTGACATTCGTGCCCAATTTTATGACCAGGCGCGCTCTTTGTGCGACGAGGCGGGCGTTGCCTATGCTGACTTTTCAAGCTGCGAATACGAAAAATATTTCCTGTGTGATACGGTGCATCCGGGCTGGATTGGCTGGGTGCGCATCGAGCATGCTGTGTATGATTTCGTGAATGGCCAAGATAATGCATTCCTAGGCGGTGCAGAATGACATTTCGCCAGTTTATGAAAGAGCATCCAAACCTGCATACGATTTCTTGTGAAGTCATTGCGTTCGCCTGCGGCCACCCGATTGCTCTGACTGTTGGCGCCGGGCTGTTCTTGTTGATTGCGGGCTGCCTTGTATTTTGGTACGAAGTATTTTCGGGTTTCGCAGAGCCCGTTCAATTCATTTATGCTGCGTTTTAGCAGAGGATGTGGCGTAGTGCACCCGTTTCGTTCCATATACCTCATATGGGCAAGATTCGCCACGGTGGTTTTCATCAGCGTTCTCTGCTTTATCGCGGCACCGACTACGCACGTGGCGTATGCCGGCGAGCCTGCGAAACAGGACGCTGTTTCTGCGACTTCGACAATCGGCATTTCATCGGCCGATTTGGATGCCGACGAGCTTTCGGCGGCGCTCGATTCGTATCTTTCTCGTAACGTTGATTGCACTCACGAGCCAGGAGTAGCCGTTGCCGTTGTCACGAGCCAAGGGGTTGCGTATATGCGTACGTTTGGAACGTGTGAAAGTGCTGGTGACGCCTTCTATATCGGCTCATTGAGCAAGTCGATGTGCGCGGTTGCGATCATGCAGCTTGTGGAGCAGGGAAAAATCGACCTGGATGCTCCTGCAAGTGATTATGCTCCCGAATATCTTATATCTCCCGAGGTCAGCGTTCGTATGTTGCTCAATCAAACAAGCGGGTTCGGGTATTACGAATCGCTCAACGAGGCAACAGTGGGGGACAGCTTTGGCGAGTTTTCGTACGCAAATGCCAATTACGACTTGCTAGGGCGCATCGTTGAACATGTATCAGGGGTGTCATATTCTGAATATATGGCGAAGCATGTTTTCGCTCCGCTCAATATGGTCGACTCTTCCGCCCAAGGCTTGCGTACGAATGATGTACTTGGAGAATATGACAGTAACACCTTTGGTGGAATTAATGATGACGACCCCGATGATGCGTCAACATACTCTGATTCAAGAAATGTGCTTGGCCACAGAAATTATTTCGGACGTTATGTGCAGGATGATTTTCAGCACGCCGAAAACGATGATGCATGGGGAGGGCCCTCGTCGGGGTATGTTTCCGCAAGCATTCGCGACATGGCGAATTACCTGCAAATGTATTTGGCTGGCGGCAAGAATGTGCTCGATTACGACAGCATCATGCAGATGTTCATGAGTCGTGTGCCTGATTCGGGCGGCGATTCGTATTACGGAATGGGATGGACCTCGTACGACAACGACGGCGAGCTCGTATTTTGTCACGATGGAGACGTTGAGACCAATGTAGCGAGCATGGCGATTTTGCCGGACCGTGACATTGGTGTGGTCGTGCTTGGTGATGGCTACGACTCGGTTGCGGGCAACTCGCTGTTCTTTAATTTGGCGAATGGCGTTCTTGATGTCGCCATGGGCAATAATGCCGTCGATCTTGATGAAGCGGAATACGATGAGGCGCATGCTGAGGCAAATGCGGAATGGGTGCATTTCTGGTTGATATGTGCACTTCCGTTGCTGTTCGTTCCTGTGTGGTGCTGGGCTGCGCGATTGCTTGTGCGGAAGACAGGGGATACGGTCGTGCTTGCTGCGGCAATCGCCGATATCGCCTTGTTTGCCTGCGTGTTCATCTGGGCTATCGACTTCCCTCGAAACATGGGAACGCCGTGGCGTGATGTGTCGACATTCGACCCGTCTATCGCTCTGGGGCTGTATATCGGATTTGGCTTGTTTGTGGCTGCCGCTGTGGCTCGTGTTATTGTAGCGATTGTGATTGCGCGCGGGAGTCGAAAGCGGCAGAGCCATGCGCCTGAATGAGAATGCCCTCAATTTGCCCGCAAATGCCATGGGATTTCGCTTTTTTTTGCATCAGAAACCGCTTTTACCCTGCGCTCATACAGGGGCGTATTATCGTTTTGACCTGCTGCTTTCTCGTTTTTCATTCATGGCAATAATATGGTACATTTTCATGTTAGTTTACATAACATGTATTATCAGAATTACAGATAACATAATAGCAAAAGCCTTCCTTCGGGCTGTGTCGAAGGAAGGCTTTGAAAGAGATTTGCATGATTGTTGCTTGATAGCCCACGCTTAGCTTGCTGGAAAGTCGTCGCGTGATCAAAGACTCGTCTGGTTCGAAGTTGCTGGAAGTGCTTTGCCTTATGCCTTTGAACGATTTCCTAGAACGTGGAAGCGGACTTGGCTACCATGCTGCTCGCTTGGTCGACCAGAACGGGCGTCAGGAAAACGGCGGTCAAAATGTTCGCGATGAATGCGACCAGCGATACGACAACAGCGATCTTCGCAAGTTTCAAGACATTTTCGACGTAGGCATCGCCGGGCATTGCTGCAATCATTTTCTTAGCCGATGTGAGTGCGATAAATCCGATAACGAAGCCGACGATATCGAGCAAAGCACCGCCAATCACAATACTGATGCCAGCGCATACAATGCCGCCAATTGCAAAGTTGCGGCAGGTTGACTTGCTCAAATTCATGCGTGCTCCTTTCGTTCGATTTTGAAAATCGAACATTTGTACATAGCAACAGGGGAGTTGCTGATTTCATGATACCATGGAGCCTATAAAGAAACCTGCGCCTTGCGCGACGTTGATGTACTGTGAGAAAGCTCAATGGCGGAATTTGATTCGACATACGTGCAACCATGGACGGGATCTGCGATCTTGCTCGTTGATCTTGACGCGTTTTTCGCTTCTGTGGAACAGCTTGATCATCCTGCGTGGCGCGGCAAACCAGTAATCGTTGGCGGTGATGCCGATAAGCACGGCGTTGTTTCAACGGCGAGTTATGAGGCTCGTGCCTATGGGGTTCATTCCGCAATGGCCGCCTCTGCTGCGCGCGAGCTCTGTCCCCAGGCGATATGGACGCATGGTCATTTTGACCGCTACAAGGAAATGTCGGCTCGAGTCATGGCTATTCTGCATGATGAAAGCCCTCATGTGCAGCAAGTAAGCATCGATGAGGCTTTTGTCGATGTCTCCCCTACCGAAGTAAACTCTGAACATCCTGTCGCCATCGCTGACAGAATCCAAAAGCGAGTGGCTCATCTTGGCGTTACGTGCTCAATTGGGGTCGGAACGAGCAAAACGGTTGCAAAAATTGCTTCTGACCAGGATAAACCACGTGGTCTTACCGTAATTTACCCAGGTTCCGAGCTCGATTTCCTTTTCCCTTTGCCCATTCGTGTCATGTCGGGTGTTGGCAAGCGTGCCGAAGAGGAACTTTTGCGACATGGCATTCGTACGCTTGGAGATATGGCTGAAGCTCCGGAAGATGTGTTGCGTTCAATATACGGCAAGAACGGCGAAATGATGCGCATGCGATGTCTGGGTGTTGATGCAACTGCCGTGAAGCAAGATGAAACCGTGAAGTCTGTTTCGAACGAGATGACGTTTTCTCAAGACCTCGTTACCTTCGACGCGATAGAAAACGCGGCGAATATGCTTGCGGCCAAAGTTGCGCGTCGGCTTCGTAAGAATGGACTCAAGGGGTCTACGCTTGCTCTTAAGCTTCGTTTTGCCGACCGCACATCGAAAAGCTGTCAAACGCAACTTCGCGCTCAAGACGATAACGAGCATGTGTTCATGCCTGAAATCCGGCGCATGCTTTCTCTAATATGGAAGCCGGGGATGCGTGTGCGTTTGGTCGGCGTCGCCGTGTCTCATTTCGAAAAAGACGAGGTGGTTCAAGAATCACTCTTCGATACGGCTCCTTTCGATGCGAGTCCTCGAGATGAGCAAGGTGCCGCTAAGAAGCCGTCGATTGACGCGGAGGTTGGTAGGAGCCTTTCGAAAGCGACCGATAAAGTTAAAGACCGCTTTGGTGAAGGCGCGGTCTTTTTCGGCCGTGACCTGCGATTTAAAGACAAGACAACAGGAACTGCAGCGAAAAACCCCGCCGATTACTCTCGATAGCATGCATTCTGCTTTGCGCTGTGCGGCGCTGCCTCAAGGGACTTGCTTTCGGTGTCGGCCGAACCAGGGATTGAGTGTCAAACACCATTACGGTTTGGTTCTTCCTCACCGCCATGCATTCGGTCGAAAAAAAACGGCCCCAATGGGGCCGTGTACTGCAATGATAGGCTCGCGGCTAGTTGAATTTGAAAATCTTTTGCGCGATATGATAAGCCGCCAGGCCGAACTGTCGACCAGCTTCGGTGGGGATATTCGTTCCCCAGTTCAGCGCGGTGTTTTTGACTCGCTTGTAGAGCTCAGGGTTCTTTTCCTTGAGGTATTCCCAAATGGCAGCGCGATTCTCCTCGTTTTCGTCGGTCTTTTCCATGCGCAGGAAAATCGAACAGATGCACATCATCATGGAAAGGTAGTTGAGCATGTAACGTTCGAGTTTCTTGGATTCGATTTCGGCATCGTTCATCGCGTCAATCATGATACGCGTCACGCGAAGCTGCTGGTCGCGGCGGGCATACATGATCTTTTCGTTCACGCTCTGATCTTCGCGGCCGATGAAGTAGCGATACATGTCTACATCGAGGTAGTACATGGTGCGCACACTCGGAAGAGGCTTAAACACGAAAATGTTGTCGACGTAGAACGTGTGCTCGGGAAGCTTCAAGCCTAAATCTTGCAGGAGCTCGGTGCGATAAATCACCGAATGCATGAGTAGGTACTGCGACTGGTGGAAATGCTTCGTATCATCCCAGCCGAATTCCTCGCCTACGGGGAAAACGTTCTTGTATCCCATGACGGTGCGCGTGCCTTCATGCACTTTTTCATAGACATAATTGCCAATTACCATATCGGTCGGCTCTGCGAGCTCCATTTGGCGGCGTAGGTATGCCATAACTTCGTGCATGGCATCTTTGTCAAGCCAGTCGTCGGAGTCGACGACCTTGAAATAGCGGCCCTCAGCATTGGCGAGGCCGGTATTAACGGCCGAACCATGACCGCCGTTGGGTTTATGGATCGCTCGAATGGTGTCAGGATATTTTTCCTGCCAAGCATCGGCGATTTCTGCCGTATTGTCTTTCGTAGAACCGTCATCAACGATAAGAATCTCAATGTCGTTTTTACCCTCGTCGCACGCGAGCAGCGATTCAATGCACTTGTCCATATATGCGGCGGAGTTGTAACAAGGAACGGCGAAAGAAATGGTTTTCATTTTCGAACCCTTTCGAGGACATGCATAGAAACGCATGCAACCTGGGAATAATTCATATCGACCGTGCGAAATGCGAATCACATGCGCCTTTTGCACCGGCGATACCTCAAACGCGCCTTATTATAGGGATTTGCCGTGCCGTCTCTTCCCTGTCGCCGTTCAGCCTATGAAATCACCAGATTGAGTGTTGATAAATCTCGGATGCTGGGCTCTGCGTTATTATTGGGGGCATGCTGATTCAAGAGAAAGGACGCTGCATGGCAACGTTTCTGAGCACTATGATCGACCGCGCTAAGGCCGATAAGAAGACCATCGTTTTGCCCGAGGGCAATGACGAGCGCATCCTGGAAGCTGCCGAGAAGGCGCTGGAGCAGGGTCTTGCAAACATCGTGATTGTCGGCAAACCTGAAGAGGTCGCTGAAAAGGGCTTCAATCTCGATGGCGCGACCATTATCGACAACACCAAAGGCGAGCTTCGCAAAGAAATGGCCGAGGCGTTCTACGAGTTGCGCAAGAGCAAGGGCGTTACCCCCGAAGAAGCGGAAGCTCAAATGGATGATGTCATGTATTTTGGCACCATGCTGCTGAAGACTGGCCATGCAGATGGCTTGGTTGGTGGCGCTTGCCATGCAACCAAAGACGTGTTGCATCCTGCGCTGCGCATCATTAAAACTGCGCCTGGTAGCAAGCTCGTGAGCTCCTTCTTTGTTATGGAAGTTCCGAACTGCGAGTTTGGCGATGCCGGCACGTTTATGTTCAGCGACTGCGCGGTATGCATTCAGCCGAATGCGGAAGACCTTTCTGAAATTGCCGTTGCGACGGCAAAGAGCTACGAGAAGCTTCTCGGGGCCGAGGCTCGTGTTGCTATGCTTTCGCATTCGAGCTACGGTTCGGTGAAAGACGACGATACGCAAAAGGTCGTCGAGGCGCTTGCTCTTGCTAAGCAGAAGGCTCCTGAGTTCGCTATTGACGGCGAGCTTCAGGCCGACGCCGCGCTCGTTCCGAGTGTTGCCGCAAGCAAGGCTCCCGACTCCCCTGTTGCCGGCAAGGCGAACGTTTTGGTCTTCCCCGACCTCGATGCTGCGAACATTGGCTACAAGCTTGTGCAGCGCCTGGCAAAGGCCGAGGCATACGGCCCCATTACTCAGGGCCTGGGTGCTCCGATGAACGACTTGTCTCGCGGCTGCTCTGCCGAGGACGTGCTGGGCGTTATTGCCATTACCGCCGTTCAGGCACAGGAGGCTTAATCGCTCTTCGAGTTTTGCCTTTTTATGGAATACATTTCGGGCCGCCTTATGCGGCCCGTTTTTTTTGCATTATGAACGAGAAAGGCCCCATGCTTTGCCTCCAATTGAACGTTCGTTCTTGGACGCAGGGCATGGGGCCTTTGGTTGGTCGAACTCGTTATTTCTTGAGATCCGACACGATGCTCAACGTATCTTGGGCAATCATGAATTCCTCGTTGGTTGGAATCACGATGATTTTAACCGGGGAATCGTCACGGGAAATGAAGCGCTCTTTGCCGTGGTAATCGCGGCGGTTCTTCTCCTGGTCAAGGATAATTCCCAGCGGCTGCAGACCTGCGAACACGATGCGTCGCATGCGGTCGCAGTTTTCGCCGACGCCCGCGGTAAGCACGATAGCATCGCAGCCGGCCATTTCAACGAGATATTGACCGAGGTATTTACGAATGGAGTGCGCATACATCTCGTAGGCGAGCACTGCACGTTCATTGCCTTCTTCGGCGCCCTTGCGCACGTCACGCATATCGTTGCTGATGCCAGAAACGCCCAACAGGCCCGATTTCTTATTCATGAGCTCATTGATTTGAGGTGGCGTAAGGTCTTCGGCTTCTTCCAAAAACGGAATGATGGCCGGGTCGATGGCGCCGCAACGCGTGCCCATCATAAGGCCGTCGAGCGGGGTGAATCCCATGGACGTGTCAACGGCGATGCCGTGGTCGACAGCAGAAATCGAGCAACCGTTGCCCAGGTGGCATGTGATGATCTTCAAATCTTCGATTGGCTGCTCCATGAGGGCTGCGCAGCGTTGCGCGATATAGCGATGCGACGTTCCATGCGCGCCGTATTTGCGAATCTGATGCTTCTCGCACAGTTCATATGGCAGCGGATACATGTACGCCGAAGGCGGGAGCGACTGGAAGAACGACGTGTCGAAAACGGCCACCTGCGGCATGTCGGGAGCCATGCTCTGGCACACGTTGATGCATTTGAGTGCGGGCGGGTTATGGAGCGGCGCCAATGTGCAGAGGCTTTCGATTTTCTTGATGACATCGGGCGTGATGAGCACCGAGGAGTCGAAATAATTGCCACCATGCACGATACGATGTCCGATGGCGTCGATTTCATTAATGGAATGAATGGTCGAACGCTCGCTGTGGCACAGCGCATCGAACACGACGGCTAGGGCCTCTTCGTGGTCGGCCATGTATTGAGCGAAGATGCGTTCGTCTTTGTCGGCGCCGTGCTTGATATAGGAATCTTTGCTTCCGACGCGCTCACACAGGCCCTTGGCGAGCATCTTATTGTTTTCAGTGTCGATGAGCTGGTATTTCAATGAAGAAGAGCCAGCATTGATGACGAGAATTTTCACGAAGTTCCCCCGTGTCGAACGATTTTAGAGAGCAGGTGATCCAGAGTTCATCGGGGCGCCGCCCAAAACGTGCACATGGATGTGATGAACCGATTGCTGGGCGTCGTCGCCGGTGTTGACGATGACGCGATAGCCGGTTTTATTGATGCCTTTGATTTCCGCGACCTTTTTCACGGTATTGAAAAGATGGCCCATAAGGTCGTCTGGCAAACCGTCGCCAATGTTGGCGAAGTGCTGCTTAGGGATGATGAGCGTATGCACAGGCATTTGGGGTTCAAGGTCGTCGAATGCAATAACCTTGTCGTCCTCGTATACTACGCTGGCAGGAATTTCGCCAGCGGCAATTTTGCAGAATACGCAGTCGGTCATATGCCATGCTGCCTTTCTCGCGCAATGCGCGCATTGAGAGAGTTTTATGCACTTTAGTGTAATGCAAATGCCAAGAATACTATGAAAGAGTGCTGTCAGTGGTCGCATCGTCGGCGGGAGCGTCGAGCTGGCCCATAAGCACATCGACTTTTTGTTGGGCGTTCGCGAGTCGGGCCTGTAGATCGGCAAGCAGCGCAACGCCTCGTTCGTAGGCTTTTAGGCTCTCCTCGAGTTCGAGAGAGTTGCTCTCAAGCGTGGTGACCGTGGCATCGAGCTCCGCCATGGCTTCGCGAAAAGTCAGGTCGCTCACCTTTTTCGGCTCGGTTGCGGTGGTGGTGTCGGTCATGAGTCGCTCCTTTCAGAAGCGCGAATGGAATCGACGGTTGCGCAGATGCTGCCGTCGGCAACGGTTACTTCAAAGGTATCGCCGGGTGAAAGCGCCGAGGCGTGTTTCACGATGCGCCTTTCCCCATCGCGTGCTATTGCATAGCCGCGGGAAAGCGTTGCGAGTGGAGATAAATCGTGGAGACGCCCTGCCTTTAATGCTACTTCGTGCTGTGCAGGGGTGAGGAGTTTCGAGGAAACTTCACGAAGCCTGTCGCATTGCGCAGAAAGGCGCAGTGTATTGCGATCGAGCGAAGCGGTGGAGCTGCGAAGCCTCGAAGAGTAGTTTTCGAGCTTTGCGGAAGCACGATCGAAGATAGCTGGCTTTACGGAAAGCCGCGAGGCATATGCCGCAAGACGGGTTTTGTCTCGCTCGATATTGGCCGGAAGAACTCGAGAGAGCCTGTCGTGCGCTATGTCGAGCGTGATAAGGTCGCTTGCGAACATCGACCGAGGGTCTTTGAATATGGGTCGCGTGGCGTATCGGTCGAGCGAAAGCGTTGCATGCTGGATTCGCTGCTGCTGACGCTGCGCAATATACTCCCCCATCGATCGCAGCTGGGCTGCGAGTTGCGATGTTTGCACGGTGACCGCTTCGGCGGCGCCGGTAGGCGTAGAAGCGCGCAAGTCTCCAACTAAGTCGGCGATTGTGGTGTCGGGTTCGTGCCCGATGCCCGTTACGACGGGAATGGGGCATTTCACAATGGCGCGGGCGAGCTGTTCGTCGTTGAAGGGCATGAGATCTTCGTAGCTCCCGCCACCGCGTACGAGCAATATGACTTCGACGCGGGCTCGAAAGCACGCGCGCATGCCTTCGACGATGTATTCAGGAGCACGCGCGCCTTCGACCGGAACGCCTGCAACATAGATATGCGCAAGGGGAAACCTGCGGCGCGTTGTGCGTAAAACGTCATGGATGGCATCGCTGCGTGGCGAGGTCACCACGCCGATTTTCATGGGATATGCAGGCACGGGAACTTTGCGTTCGGGCGCCATGAGGCCTTCTGCTTCAAGCTTGCGCTGGAGCATGGCAACCTGCTGGCGCAGCATGCCCTCGCCCGCCACGGAAATGGCGAACACCTGGAAGTGCATGCGCCCTTTTTTCGGGTAGAGCGAAAATCGACCGACGAGTTCTACCATCATGCCCACTTCGAGCGTGATGCCGCATTTCTCGAATCGATCGTGCCACATCTGGCAGGGCAGCGTGCCGGTCTCGTCTTTCAACGTGAAGTATGCATTGGCATACCCCGGTTTCACATTGACTTCCGAGACCTCGCCGAGCACGTGCAGCTTCAGCTTCTCAAGCGAGCCCTTGGCAACATCAAGCGCCTCGGAGATGCTCAAGGGCTTCTTCTCGTCATCGCCCTGTTGTTGTTCGACTTGCGAAGCGAGCATGGGCGATTAGTCTTCCGAACGCGTCGAAAGCACCATGTAGATGAGCTGCAGAAGCGAGGTGAGCGCGGCAGCAACATACGTAAGCGCGCAGGCACGAAGCACGTTGGAGGCGCCCGCGAGTTCGGCACCGTTCATGCCAGAGGCTTTCAGATACGTGAGGCCACGGCGCGATGCGTCAAACTCGACAGGCAGAGTGACGAGTTGGAACAGCAGCGTGGCTGCGAACATGATGATGGCAAGCTTGATGAATGCGCCGCCGGCGGCACCTGCGAACAGGCCAATCATAAAGATGATAATCCATGCGTTTGAGCACAGGCTCACGACGGGAACAAGCGCGCTGCGGAACTTCATCATGCCGTATCCTTCGGCATGCTGGGTTGCGTGGCCCATTTCGTGTACGGCGGTTGCAACTGCAGTGATGGAGGTGGTGTGGTAAGCATCGGGGTCAAGCGTGACCGAGTTGCTGCGCGGGTCGAAGAAGTCTTGGCTGGGACCGCCGGAAAGCACGCCAACGTTGGAGATGCCCTTATCGATGCTCATTTTGCGTGCCATCTGAGCACCCGTGATGTTGAACGAGCAGGGGATCTTTTGGTATTTGTGCAGCATTGTGGTGACGTACCACTGGGCACCGCCGCCAATGGCGAGCGTGAGCACCATAACGGCGATATACAGGCCCATATCGTTTCCGAACATAATCATATGCATCAATCCTTTGTGGTATGCGCCTCACGGGCGCTGCGTATGCCGAGACTCGGCATTGAGTTATTGGACAGTTTAGCGAACGGAAGTTTGCCCTAAGCTTGTTGTGAAGCGTTCGTTACTTTCAACACGCCGCCTTCAATTGTGAGGGCCATCTCTCCATTCATGAGCGCGAGCAAATCGTTGCCGACGAGCGTGCGCCTCCATCCCTTGAGCACGTCGGTTTGGTCATAGTGGCCGCGTGCGATTTTGGTGAGATCGTCATGGGACGCCAGCACGCCGAATGCGACGCCGTTTTCCTTTGCGCGAAGCTTTACGAGCGACGAAAGCAGGTCAACTTGCGCGTCGACGTTTGCTTCGCTCTTCGGTGGTTTCGGCAGTTCGGGCCATGATTCCTTGGGTGCGTCGAGGCCGGCGATGCATGCGCGCAATACAGAGCGGGCGTCGTCCATCTTTAGGGCACCTCGGATGCCTCGAACCATGAAAAGGTCGTCGAGCGTGCGCGGTTCTCGTTTGCATGCTTCGACAATTTGTTCATCGGAGCAGATCCATTTACGCGGGATATCGCGTTTCATCGCGGTGGTTTCGCGCCAAGCTGCTATTTCGCGCGCGGCGGAAAGCTGTCTGCGGGAGAGCTGGTTTACGCGTCGAAGGCGGCGCCAGCGTTCGTTGGGGTCTTCAATGTATTTCTCGGGATTGGAAAGTTCGGCGAAATCGTTGTCGAGCCAATGGAGGCGGCCGAGCCTTTCGAGTTCAGCGGTCATGGAGCGATACATCTTGGGCAGGTACACGACGTCGTCGAGCGCATATTCGATTTGTGAATCGGCGAGCGGACGGCGGCTCCAATCGGTGAACGAATCGGCTTTCTTCAGTTTTACGCCACACTCGCTCATAACGAGCGCTCCGTAGCCAACCTGCAGCGTGCCGCCGAGCAGCGACGCAGCGATTTGCGTGTCGAAAATTGGCTCGGGAAGCACGCCGAGCTCGTGGTGAATGATTTCGAGGTCTTGCGATGCGGCATGGAACAGCTTCACGATTTTTTTGTTCGTAAAAAGCTCTTTGAGGGGCTCAAGGTTGTCAAAGGCGAAAGGGTCAATGGCGACGCTTTCCTTCTCGGTACCCATTTGAATGAGGCAGAGCTTGGGCCAGTATGTTTTCTCGCGGAGGAATTCGGTGTCGACCGCGAGCACTTCGCTGACGCGGGCGCGGTCGATGAATTGTTCCAACTGCTTGCGAGTAGTGATGTACAACGGTTTTCCTTTAGTTGCGTATGTTCCGATTTGTATGTAGTACCATCTTAACGGTAGAGAGGGGGAATGCGCGATGAAAGCACTTATCATCAATAATCTCGCATCTGGATACCGAGATGGGTCCATTTACGATTTTGTGCGTTCATTTACGGAGGATGGCGACGAGGTGTGTATGCGGTCAACCGATGGCACCACGTCAATCGACGGTTTGCTTGACGATGCGAGCGATTTCGATGTGGTCGTTGCTTCGGGCGGCGATGGAACGGTGACTTCGGTCGCGTATGCGCTTGCGAATACTGGTGTGCCGCTTTTGCCCTACCCTGCTGGTACGGCGAATTTGCTTTCCCTCAACTTGGCTCAGCCGAACGAGCCGCACGCGTTGGCGAAGCTCGCTCGACGTTGCGAGACGCTTGACTTCGATGTCGCCGAAATCGAAGCCGAAGGCGAAAAGCACGGCTTCATGATCATGGCAGGTGCGGGCTACGATGCGACGATTATGGAAAGCGCGGCTCCGAACAAGAAATTCTTCGGTACCGTCGCGTATTTCTTGGCCGCGGGTAGCAATATTGTTCCTCAGCGATCGAAAATCGCGGTAACCATCGATGGCGAACGCCACGAAACCGAAGGCTTGGGCGTGCTCGTCATTAATTTCTCGAAGATTCAGTTCGATATCTCGTTCACGCATACGAATCAGCCGCGTGACGGCATGCTTGACGTGATTGTCATGAAGGCCAAAAACGCTTTCGAGCTTTTGCCCGCCGTCTTCGCTGCGATGCTCGATCGAGACGGGGATTTCCCAGAGCGTGGCGACTCTCTTGAGATTTACCAGGGCAAAGAGGTTCGCGTTGAGGCGGACCCTGCGTTCGAGATTCAATACGACGGCGAAGTTCCGAAAAGCAAGACGCCTTTTGTCGCGCGCATTTTGCCGAAGGCGGTTCGCGTTGTGATCTCCGACGAGGGCAAAGCCTTGTTTGAGTAACCTTTGTGCTTGAACCTGTTAAATGCTCGTAGCATTTAACAGGTTGCATAACAGGTTAACTCATGCGGATGCCGACATACTGAGCGGTGCTCGGAAGGCCGGAAATGCTGTATACGCCGTCAAGGTCGCATACGGAAATGCGCCAGCTATGCGTGCCGCTCTCGGTTTCAATGGTGCCTTCGCGGTAGGTGTTGCCGATTTCGTCAACACCTTCGGCGGTAATGGTTACATTGCCGTTGTCGGCCCAGCCTTCGCTTTGCCATGCGTGCTGTACCGCATCTTGCGCATTTTCGGCGGCAAGGTCGCAATAGCGCACTTTCATCTCGGTGCCGTTGGTGCGCGAAACCGTAAACCGCCATGAACCTACCAAGTATTTCGACGCAGTTACCGCATCCATGTTTGAAACGCCCTTAGCGTAAACGAGCGCGGCATCGGCGAGCGTTACGTCGCTTGGGATCTTCATGACATCGACGCCCTCTTCGCCTTCGCCAAGCATGTTGTACGTCTGGTATCCGGCGTCAGCGAAGGTTTGTACGATAGTCGCATCGTCGAGGGAGATATAGTTTTCCATGATGGGTAAATCGTACGACACTCCGCGGTTGATATTCGTTTCGACAGTGGCGGCGTCGCGCTGTGCGCCATGAAGTATGCCGTCGATTGCGCCGAAAGCATAACGGCCGCCGATGATGGCTGCGATAAGGGCGAAAACGAGCGAGGCGATAAGCACGGGCTTTGGTGGGTCGAACGGCCGTGCGAGAGACGAGCTGTCGATGGTGCGAATGGGTCCCTCGTCGATTTGTTTTTGTTTAGAGAACGGTAGTTTCGTGAAATTCATAGCAATCCTGTTCTTGGTTGCAAAAAACTCCGTCATTATATCACTCACGCGAAGGCGGCGAATATACCGTCTCGTTTGTCTAAGGGGGAGTAGTTGGCACCCGCGATTCTTCGCGAGGTGCGGCACGTCAACAGACCCGGTATTTCACCTGGCGTGTCTTAAATAACAAGACTCTTGGCGCTACTGCAAGCACGTTATGGCTTGGGCGCTTAGGGGTCGTGTTCCTTTTTGCGTTCCAGCCGAAAGGAGCACCATGGATTTATCGATTTTCACCACGCCGGAAGCATGGATTTCGCTGGTCACGCTCATTTTCTTGGAGATCGTTCTCGGCGTTGACAACATTGTTTTCATTTCAATTACCTCAAGCAGGCTTCCTGCCGAAAAGCAGCACATCGGTCGCAAGCTCGGTCTTCTGGGTGCTATGATTTCGCGCTGCATCTTCTTGTGTTTCGCAAGCTATCTCGTGCATATGACCAAGCCGCTGTTCTCGCTCGACCTCGGTTTCTGGGCTCATGGCTTCTGCGTGCGCGATTTCGTGTTGCTGCTCGGCGGCGCCTATCTTATCTACAAGGGCATCGATGAGCTTCGTGATGTGCTGGCGCTTACCGAAGAGAAGGCCGAGCATTCTGAAGAGCATAAATCGCTTCGCCAGATTGGTCTTGTACAAGCGATTGCAACCATCATGGTGATGGACGTCGTTTTCTCCATCGACTCTGTTATTACCGCGGTAGGCCTTGCCGACCATCTCATTATCATGATCATGGCCGTTATGATCGCCATTGTGGTGATGATGGTGTTCATCGATCCTATTTCCGACTTCATTAACAAGCATGCGGAAATGAAGATTCTGGCGCTTGTCTTCATCTCGGTCATCGGCGTTTTGCTCGTGCTCGATAGCCTTGGAATCAACTCCGGCATCGAGGTGCTCGATATGCACATGGAGAAGCTCATGGTGTATTTCGCCATGGTGTTTGCCGTTGTGCTCGAGCTTATTCAGATGCGCCATTCCACCAATCTTGAGATGTGGAATCGCGAGCGCTGGCAGAACATGACCGGCGATGCCGTTAAGGCGGAATTGCTTCCCAGCGAGGGCCGCGAATCTGGCGACAGCGAGGGCGAAAAGGTCGAAAAATAGGCCAATACTCAACGTGCATGACAAATGATGACGTTGTGAACTGGGGTTTCCTAAGGCTGCATGATAGCCGCGTTACAGGGTGCGGGAGTATTCTGCAAAGCGTCAACAGGCAATGCAGACATGCAACCGCACCTATAAGGAGATATGCGTTATGAAAATTCTTGGTCTTGGCGTTCCCGAACTGCTCATCATTCTTGCTGTGGCCCTTTTGATCTTCGGTCCGAAGCACCTTCCGAAACTCGGTCGTTCTCTCGGCCGCACGATTCACAACTTCCGTGAGGGTCTTGGCAACGACAAGGATGTTGTGAAGGAAGCTGAGGAAGAAGAGGCTCCGAAGCGTAAGAAGAAGGCGGCCGCGAAAAAGCTCGAGGCTCCTGCGGATGAGGCACCTGCGAAAGAAGCTAAGGCTGAAGAGCCTGCTACCGATGTCGCAGAGACGGTCGCTTCCGAACCCGCAAACGCCCAGTAGTTAATAACCCCTCCCTTTCCAATACGAAGCAGCCGTCACAACCTTCCCTCCCTTCGCTTGACGGCTTGCATGAAGAAAGCGGCTCCCCTGATGCGGGAGCCGCTTTCGTTTTCATTTGAAAAATTGCGGGAATGGACTCAACGTCGTATCTATATGTCGAAACGATATAGGTCGTATTGGTCCATGATCGCGATGAGCTTGTTGGCGTAGCTGCTGTCGGTTGCCCAGCCCGCGTCTTGGAGCCCCTGAGCCATGAGCGTCGACGAGCGTTCTGCTATGGCTTGCTGTATAAGGGCGTTATCGGCGTACGTCGAAGCTTGCAGGAACACGGCGGAGCGAAACTTGATGCAAGCCTTGTCGCTTTCGAATTCGATGAACGCATCGTTGATTTGAACGTATTGTCCGTCGTATTCCTCGTTGGTGTCCCAATTCGTGGGCCCCACTACCCCATCGCATTCTGCAAAGGAGTTTGCCCATTTCATGCCGAAGAGATTGTGGTCTTCTTTGACGAGTCGTGACAAACCTCCCTGATAGGAGCTTTCGGCGATGATTTGGGCGATCGTGCAGCCGGCGGGGTGGCCGTAATGCGCCTGCATTGACCGTGCCTCCGAAACCATGTCTTCCGTGATATAGCTTGGCAGGCCGTCGAGATCGGCTTGAATTCGAGCTTCGGTGGTTACGGCGGTTCCGATGGCGCCAACGGCCAACACGAGGGCGGCCACGAAGGCGAGCATGACGCGCTTGGAGAAATGGCCGACGAGCGTTCCTATGGCGCTTATTGCGTCATGTACCGAGGTGAGCACGGTGTGCTTTTGCTTGGTTGTTCGTTTTTTGACCGCTTGCTTTCTTGCCGAAGCTTTGCCTTGCGCGCTTCGATTTGCCGAAATCGTTTTCGATTTTGCACGGGCTGTGCTGCTGGCTGGCGTCTTTTTCCTGTTCGCGGCAGACCCTGACTTCGATTTCGCTTGGCTTTGCGTATTTGATGACTTTTGCTTCGATGGAGGTGCGGTATGGGCTGCCGATGTTCGAGCGCTGCGTGCTTTTGGCGTTGCGCTTCGCGCGTTTCGCTGAGCCCGCGATGAAGAGGACGCCTTCGTCGCGGGCTTCTTTTTCGCCCTGTTTGTTGTTGTTCGCTGCGTCATCGGCGGTTTGCGCCTCTCGTTTTGCTTCCCCGAGCGCGCGTCCCGTTTGACGCAGGTCTTCCGTCAGGGGCAATTGCGGGCCGGTCGGGCGTGAAAGGCACGGGGCGGCCATCGCCCGCAACGGGTGCCGAGGGGTTTTTCGGCGGCGTGGGAATATTGAGCTTCACCTTTGGCTTGCGGGTGACGCGCGCGCCTCCGACATAGGTGTTCGTTGCTTTCGGCCTTCCCTTTGCAGGAGCGCCTGGCGCCTCCTTGCCTGATGTTCCTCGTTTTGGACGTGTGCCTACGGCGTTTGTTCCGCGTTCGTTCGATGCGCTCGCTTTGCCGGAACGCGTCGCTGCAGAGTTTGCCGGCTTTTTTCTGGTGGCGTTGTCGGAGGCGTCAAGCGGCAGTCCCGCCGAATCAATCGGTTTGAGGCTGAAAAGGAATTCCCATATGGCTTCCATGAGGTTCTCCGGTTGCTCGCTTTCGAAATGCTTCATGGGAACCTGGAGCTTTTTTGTTTGGGCGATATAGCGGGCGCCTTCACGTCGAAGCGGCGTCATCGTGCTGTCAGGCACGAAGATGGGCTCGACAGCGAGTTTGCCGCCGACAGCCGTGATGACTTTCACGCCGACTTCGTTGGCCCATGCACGAATTTTTGAGCGTAGGAACATGTTTTCGCACGCTTCAGGCATATCGGGGTGCGCTTCGCGCGTGGCTTCGCGCAAATCGTCGACAGCGCCAAGCGTATCGGCGCAGGCCAAGCGTCTGTAGAGCAAAACGCGCTTGTCGGTATCGGGGATGTATTCTTCCGCGACGTAGGCATGCACGGGAATATTCACCGTGATGTCGGAAAGGGCTGGCGGCAAGGAATCTGCCGCGCCTTCGCCCGCGCGCGCCGCATCGACGGCGCTTGAAATCATTTGCGCGAACAAATCGAAGCCAACGGCCGACATATTTCCACTTTGCTCTGCGCCAAGAAGGTCGCCCGCCCCTCGAATCTCAAGGTCCCTCATGGCAACGCGCATGCCGCTGCCGAGGTCGGTATGCTCGTTAATCGCTTCGAGGCGTTGCTGCGCCTCTTCGGTGAGGCTTACGTGCTCGGGGAACATGAAATAGGCGTACGCCTGCTTGCTTGAACGTCCCACACGGCCTTTAAGCTGGTACATCTGCGCGAGGCCGAGACGCTGCGAGTCTTCGATAATGAGTGTGTTGGTGTGGGGATTGTCGATGCCGCTCTCGATAATCGTGGTGGCAACGAGCACATCGATCTCGCCCGCGCTGAAATCTTCCATCACGCGTTCGAGCTCTTCTTTGCCCATTTGGCCGTGCGCCACGCCGATGCGCGCTTCGCCAGCGGCTTCTTGCACGCGACGGACGGCTTCTTCGATGGTGCGCACGCGATTGCTCACGTAATACACCTGTCCCCCGCGATGCAGCTCACGGCGAATGGCGTCGCTTACGACATCGACATCCCATTCGCCCACGTGCACTTCGACGGGGCGTCTGTTGCCCGGCGGCGTAAGAATGAGGCTCATGTCGCGGACGCCCGAAAGACTCATTTGCATGGTGCGCGGAATGGGCGTTGCCGAAAGCGTGAGTACGTCGATTTGTTCGCGCAGGTTCTTGAGCTGTTCTTTGTGCTGTACGCCGAATCGCTGCTCTTCGTCGATGATGACAAGGCCCAGGTCGTGTGGGTTCACGTCGCGTGAAAGCAGTCGGTGCGTGCCGACGAGCACCTGCACGGTCCCCTTCTCGAACCCTTCAAGCGCCGCCTTCATTTCTGCTGGCGAACGGAAGCGCGAAAGCACCTCAACGGTTACGCCGAATTCGTCGAAACGGTCTTTGAACGTTTGGTAGTGCTGCTGCGCCAGAATGGTCGTCGGGCACAGTACCATGACCTGCTTGTTGTCTTGCGTTGCCTTGAAGGCCGCTCGCAGTGCGACTTCGGTTTTGCCAAACCCAACGTCGCCGCACACAAGGCGATCCATGGGCTTGGGTGACTGCATGTCGGCCTTCACTTCGGCGATGGCGGAAAGCTGATCTGCGGTTTCCGTATAGGGGAACGACTCTTCCATCTCGCGTTGCCACGGCGTGTCGGGCGAATAGCGGAAGCCCTGCGCGCTCGCTCGGCGCGTGTAAACGTCGACGAGGTCGAATGCAAGTTTCTTTGCGGCTTTTTTCGCTTTGCTAAGTTGGCGCGACCAGTCGCTCGTATTCAAGCGTGTGAGACGCGGGCTTGCGCCTTCGGGCCCTACGTAGCGCGTCACGCGGTCGAGCTGCTCGACCGGCACATAGAGGGCATCGCCTTCCGCGTACTGCAAAAGCAGATAGTCGCGCACGACACCCGATACCTCTTGGCGTACGATTTCCTTGAAAAGCGCCACGCCGTGCACCGCATGAACGACGTAGTCGCCCGGTTTAAACGGGAACGTGACTTCGGTGATATCGACATGGCGGCGATTGCGCACACTCGAGCCACGACCTTGCGTGTCGTGGATTGAAATCATGCCGATTTTTGCCGCAGGAATGACCATACCCAAGGGGATATCCACGTCGACGATGTTCACGACGCCTTTTTTCAGGGCACGAACATTGCGATGCCACCAGGGGTGGTCGCTAAGCGATTTCGCGCGTTTGGCCTGCGCGGGCGTGAGCGCATGCGCAGGCTCGGCGTCGTCGCTTTCGTCGGGAGCTGAGTCGAGAATTTCATGCATGGGCAGTGAATTGTCGACGCAGAAGAGCTTCATGTCCTCGCGTGCGCGGAAATTCGGTACCGAAAAAACCACCGTGTAATGCTGCTCTACGAGCGTTCGCAGGCGCGCGAGGAGTTTTTCCGAATCGCCTGCCACCTCGGTGCGCTTTACGGGGAGCTCGGCATCGAGCACGCCACCCACGCGCATGATGGACGCGAGCGTGAAGCGCTGGTTGCTTCCGAAATCGAGCTTGGGAGCTGGCAGATAGAGCCCGTCAACGGGAATATGGCTGCCTGCGGCGCGCGATGAGGCGTCGTCGAAAGCGCGCAGGGCGTCGTCGATAATGCTGCGCGGCTCATCGAGCACGGTAAGCACGGTGCTCGATGCGTAGTCGGCAAGAATTTCGAGGTTGTCATACATGAGCGGCAAGGCTGCATCGACGCCGTCGTGGTCGTTGCCAGAGTCGATCCATTCGAAAATCTCGCGCCATACCGGGTCGGTTTCCGCTTTTTTAGCCGCAGCTTTCGAGGCCTTGTAGAGCGCAGCTCCGCTCAAGCAGTATTCGCGCACGGGGAAAACGCGCGCTTCGTCGAGCGATGTGATCGTTTGGCCGGTGGAGGGCACGATTCGGCGAATCTCGTCGATTTCGTCGCCGAAAAAATCGAGACGTACGGGAAAACCCGTATCGCCTGGAAAAACGTCGATAACGCCGCCGCGTACGCAAAACGTGCCGGGGCCTTCGATGGCGTCGCCAGTATTTTCGAAGCCACGAGAGACGAGCGCTCGCTCAACTTCCTCGAACGTGAGCACTTCGCCCGTTGCGGCATCGACGGGTTCTGTATCGCGATTGAAAATGACGGGGGCGAAAACACGTTCTTCATGGGGCGGCAATGCGCGAATGAGCGCAGCTCCGCTCACGACGACGATTTTTTCCTCGCCGCGTTGAAGGGCCCAGCCAGCTGCCGTTCGGCGCGCGACCTCACGCGCGTCGGGGCGCTTCGGCGCAAAGGGATAATCGCTTCGCGCGGGAAAATGCAGCACGGTTTCGTCGCCTACGTACGACGCGAGCGAGCGCGCGAAGTTCGAAGCGGCGTCTTCGCCGGGCACGACGACCAACATGGGTTGCGGCGTATCGGCGAAACGAGCCGCAACGGCGAATGCGCGCGCTGATGAAGCGATGCCGAGTGCCGCGTCGCTGCCTGCGTCGAGTTTGCTGTAAACCGCCGAAAGCGCTTCGCTTTCGCGGAGGGCTCTCGTAAGCGCGTCAATGAGCATGCTGTTGCCTTATCTTTAATGAGTATAGTTTGTGTTCTATACGTCTTGCCAAACACCAAAAGCCGCATTGCGCGGCCGAATGGGTTGAGTATAACAAAGCAGAATGGAAGCTCGATGTGGCGCGCATTTGTTTGGTGTGGTGCCGAATTTGCTCGATGTGGCACAAATGTGCGGTTGTGAACGCCCTTGTGAAGGGGCGTAGTTTACGTCAACTGTAAAATACCAGGTCAACGCTTAATCTCTTTCAGTACTGTCTTAAGCACCACTTGATTCTGGAAAAAATATCGTTCACAACCGCAAATCTGTGCCAAAAAAGGACGAATCTGTGCCAAAAAAGAAGCTGCTGCAACATATACACCCTGTTATTCGTGTTAGAGGCGTCGACGAATGACCACGGCGATCGCATGACAGGTAAGGAATCGAATGAGTATCGACAATGAAGAGAGAAAGAAACGGTGCGCTGAAGCGATGCGCGTGCATGGCGATGCAGTGTATCGCTTAGCTTTCGCGCGCTGCCGAAATACGCCCGACGCTGAGGATATCTTTCAGACAACGTTCCTTAGGTTCTATGCTTCACCTATTCCGTTTGGCAATCCCGAACACGAAAAAGCGTGGCTGCTGCGCGTATGCATCAATGCGTGCAAAGATCTTCAAAAGAGCGCATGGCGCACGAAAGTGTCTGCAATGCCCGATGAGTTCGATGCTCCCGACACGAGCGCGCGAAAAGAGACAACGCCGCAAGAAGAAGCGCTCGATGAAGCCATGCAAGGGTTGTCGCCTGAGCAGCGCACAGTTGTTCATTTGCATTATTTCGAGGGCTTTTCGACTGGGGAGATAGCGCAAATGCTCGGCATGCGTTCGGCGACGGTGCGCAGCCATCTGCATAGAGCACGTATCGCCATGAGGAATGCCCTCGAGGATGCGGGTTTTCCACGGGCAAACGGACGAATAGGGGCTCCGGTTGAAGCGCAGAAAGTTTCATCACCCAAAAGACGTTCTTCGAATACGGCTTCTGATTCTTTTCACGAATCCGCTCATTTCAACACCAACTCCCTTCTAGAAGGAGGAAGCAATGAACGATGATAACGACCTGCGTGCTCTTTATCTCGCATCGCAGAAAGATGTGCATGCATCCGAACAATTGAAAGAACGCACGCTTGAGCTGCTTGACGACAACGATGCAGCCTTGGCCTCTGCCGCGCTTGAGCCTGCTGCGTCCGCTCGGAAACAACATTTCATGGGGCTTGGGCGTAAGCCGTTCTACGGCATTGCCGCGTGCCTGGCGCTTGCGGCATTGGGCTTTGGAGCCGTGCAGGCAATGATGCATACGAATGAGGGCGCCGCCGATGTGGGTGCGCTCGAGACGGCCAACCTTGATTTCGCGGTTAAAGCCTATGCCGCCGGTACGCAATCGCCGCTTGCTGCGGGCGATAACGGAATGATCGTGTTTGGACATACGAGCGATCTGTCGCAAAGCTCGCCAGAATGGGACGATAACGGCACCTATACGGGATGCCTGTTTAAGGTGGAAGCCGAGGGCGTAAAAACCGTGCAGGCGCATATTTCGAAAGGCATGCTGTATCGCTACGATACGCAGAACGTGAGCTATGCGAGCGATTCTGAGCTGTTGTACGAAGCACTCACGTGGAAGCCACTGAAGCGAGGGCTTGGCGAGCATTTGAGCGCGTATGACGAAGTGGCGGTAGGTATTGCGAATGATGGGCTGAGCAAAGACGACCCGAACAAAATCTATCAGGTTCAAATGTCCAAGCGCTTGGGGCAAACCGCCGAGCTCAATTACGACGAAGGCGATGGCAATACCTATTTTGGCTTATGGACCGATGAGGTGGGCGACTCTGATGCGTCCGATGATTCCATGCGCGACAAATTCGGAACAATTGCGAATGCATTTGAAGGCGCCGAACTCACGGTGACGGTCACTTTCGAAGACGGGCGCACATCTACTCAGGTTATCGAACTTCATGCCGGCAACTTCCTGGCCGATTGGAACGATGGCAGCGGTGAAGACTTGGGGGCTCTGGCGATACAACCCACGCTTCTCGAAGATGGCGCAGATGTGCCCGATAGCGCTCTTGTGTTGCGAACCGTGTACGGTGAGGTGGCGTCATCGGCCAGCGAGGCCTTCCCCTATGCGAATGAGCCCATCAATGAATACGCAAACACCACCGACGAACCTATGAAGTTGCCCAATGATGGCACGGGAGACTTCCTGGAAAATGGCGTGCAAGTCGAAATCAGCAAAGACGGCGAAGTTCTGAGTACCTACGCGAGTGCTGCAACAGACGAATCTTCCGAAACGATGTTGGACTCTAAGAGCGAACAGGCTCCGAGTTTGACGGTGAACGGAATTTCAACGGAGCTTGTTGATTGCCTGCCAGAAAGCACGCCTGTCGAAAAAACCGAGATTGCACGCATGGCTCCCCTGGATTATTGGAACAGGATTATTGAGCAGCGCTGCGGATTCACTATCGGTTCGGATTGGAAAGCAAGCGATGGGGCAAGCATCATCCATGTGAATTATTCCTTGACCAATGGCTCCGACGAGCGCAAGCTCTTTAGGGTGCCCTCTATGCAGTCGCTTGGCCGAATTGATGGCAGTGCGACCTTCTATAGCGCAGGAAACTCCGCAGCGCCCTTGATGTTCGTTGGCGCAAAGAACGACGGTTCTACGTGCGGCTGGTACGATAACGACGTGGCGACGCTTGAGCCTGGCGAATCGATGAAGGTCGATTGCTATTACGAAGTGAGCAATTCGCTTTTAAGCCGAAACGACCTTGCAATCGCGTTTGGCGCAAATGGTATTCCGAATATCGCGGTAAGAATTTCTCTCGCCTAAACGAACGTGGGGCAGGTGATCGTCTCCTGCCCCACTCTAAGATTAAACGCCAGCGATATAGACTTAAAGCGCACGGAGCATATGGGGCTTATAGGACAAAAAGTGTGTCTCGATAGAACGCATGTTCCCCTCACGCTAATCCAGCCAGAACGGGAAGGGGTCCTTGCGGTGGAGTTCTTCCCAGACAGCCCTGTCACCCCATTCCGGCCTCCCATCGCCTTGCTTCGGGGATGACGAGTAGACCTCGTAGAGCAGGTCGATGTCGGCGTCCCTCGGCATGGTCGCCAGCTTCTCCCTGGCGGTCCTCGCGTCGCCGGAATGC
>OLRB01000018.1_pt1 | contig 146049 bp, 143 predicted proteins | sample 1672751 | NCBI WGS metagenome assembly OLRB01 (sample SAMEA3136720, study PRJEB25190) | human gut metagenome | biome: human gut; feature: human-associated habitat; material: faeces | place: Austria | collected 2013
AAATGCAGCCAGAGATCCGGAGGGACAAGTAAAACCGGAACTTGCGCCGGCGCAAGCAGAAGTGATTCCTGTAGAGGGCATTGATGCAAAGGATATAAAAACAGAAAAACTTTCCCTGGATAACCTAAGCATCCAGATAAACACAGATGCCTGGCCGGAAGATTTATCGGATATTCCGGTACCGTCTGAACTGTTTATCTGGGAATACTTGGAAGAGGAAGAAAAGATGTTGAGTGACTATCTGGAATGTGATGGCCTTCCGGAGAGAACCGTCCTGCGGCAGCAGTTAAAGGTAGCCGGTCTCAGGATCCTCCGGAATTTAGCCAAGGACGTCCTGGAAACAGAGGAAATAACTCAGCCGGAACTGCCACGCCTGAAAAACAATGAGGAACGGAAAGAATGGCTGCGGAATTACAAAACATGGCCGCTTCGCCATGTGGACGCTTACACAGGCGCAAAATATTATGAGTATCGTTTTGATAACGGTGCGGTTCTGGTAGCAGAAGAATGGAAAGACCAAGGAAACGGATACATACCGGATCATGAAACCGTCTACCTGCATCTGATCGGAGGACCGGAAGCACCAAGAGGGCAATACGGGATCCGGAAATGGGAAACACATGACAGATTCAACCGTTTTCCGGACAGCGAGACTGCAATGGTGGAATTTTTAAAAGCAGTCCAGAAGTAACGGAAAGAGAGATGGAGGAACATAATGGGAAGAGCTGAATTAAGGCGCCAGGCCAAGAGTAGGAAGAAGGAACAGGAAAAGATCAGCAAGGTATTAAAGAATGCAGGATTTCCGGAATTCCAGCTTCCTCCGGCACCGTTAAAGACCACAAATCTGTCAACTGCTGAAGTAGCCAGCCTTACCGGAACCAAGATTGCTGTATTGGAACAGTGGAGAAAGGAACAGACAGAAGAGATCAGAAAAGCCTGCATTATGGAAGCGCAGGAAAAACTGGATCAGGCGGAAAATTTTATCACTCTTTGCAATATCATCACATCCTTAAAGGCGTTGGAGGGATTCCGGTATGCCAAAGCGGCAGCAGGGCACCTTCTGGAACATTATTCTGAGAGCGTGGCGGCCTCAGAAAAGCAGAATATCCAGGAGACCTACCGGGAACTCAGTGAAAAATGGGGAATTGAAATGGAATTTGAGGCCCCGGAATTAAATAAAGAAATGGGTTTTGAGGAAGTAGACTGGATGGAAAATTACATAGGCCTGCATATTCCTTATTCCGTTTACGAAAAGATCTGGAATGATTCCCGGAACATCCAGTCTGTATACACCCAGCTTGCAGTGATCTGGGAGTTTTGTGAAGAATTCGGATTTGCAAAGCATAAATCCGGATCCGGGAATATGCTGGACAAGTTTATGCATGGGACCAAAGAAAAGTATGACCAGATTGAGCAGATGAAACATGGGGCCCGGGATACCATGAAGATTCTGAAAGAAAAATATGAAATTGACATCGGATGGACGGAAAAGACCGAAGAAACCATAAGGAGGTTTGATCTATGAATGCCAGGCAGAAAAAGAAGCAGTTTAAGAAAATTCACGGGGAGAATCCGCCAAAGTGGATGGAATTATGCGGGGAACGCCTTCGGCTCCAGACGCCGAAGCTGATCCGGCAGCAGGAGACAGGGAACCTGAAAGTATTTGTTAAAGCTATGACAGAGAGGAGAAAGAAATGCAGGAAGAGAAACTGGTAGAGCTTTTGGATGAGTTAATGAGTACGGCTTGCGATAACTGCAAAAAAATAGAGGGAGTATCCCAGGAGAAAGCGGAAGAGATCTGTGCGGGATGCCCTGCAGGAGATCACCTTTGCGCGATCCTGAATGAAAACAACCGGTATTCCCAAATTGTCCTCTGCGGCGAATGCGAATATTATCGCGAAGACGATGACTGCCAGGGAAATGAATTTGCTTACTGCCGGCTAAACAATGGGCTTGATGAAAGTATCAATCCGAATGACGGCTGCAGCAGAGGAAAAAGAAAAGGGTGCAACTAAAATCCATATATATCACACAAATACCAAGGGGCGGCCTTCCGCCCCGGAAAGGAGACTATGGACCAGACGGGACTATTATTTCCAAAAACACAGACCAAAAAGAAGAGAAAACGCCATAAACCAAGTATCTTACAAGATAAGAATCATACTTGTTATCTCTGTATCCTATTGAACGGAGATCATCATAAACACAAAACTCTCCATGAACATCACATCTTTGGAGGTCCCAACCGGATTCATTCCGAAGAGGAGGGATTAAAAGTCTACCTTTGCGTAGAACATCATATGACCGGTCAGGCAGCAGTCCACAGATGCCAGGAGACGCAGGAGCTTTTGCATAAGATCGGCCAGTGGGAATTTGAACAAACCCATACCCGAGAAGAATTTATGAATATATTTGGGAGGAATTACCTATGAACGTAAAAATATGGCCCAGAAGCCAGAAAGAAACCGGCGGATACGCGTGTATGCCTCTAAAGGGTAATATCCCTCAGGGTAAGAAAGGATGGAAACTGACCACCTGCCCGGAATGTGGAGAGGCGTGCTGGGAAACTCCGCTCTTGCAGAGTATTAAACAATCAGACAAAACATTAAAAGCACTGTGCACATTCTGTGCGCTGAAGAAAGGAGCAAATTGATGGAGATTAAATACGCAGATAACGTTACCCTTACGGTAGAGATTACAGATCAGATGGTAAAAGATTTTAAACACTGCCAGGAAATGGCAGAAAAAGTAAATTGTGATGGAGCAGACTGCAACAGCTGTTCAAACAACATTGATATCCTGGATGGATTCGGTCTTTGCGATGTGCCGGAAGTACGGGAAGAACTGGAAAGGAGAGCAAAGAATGACTGATGAGAAGTATCAGGAATACAAAAAGAAAACAGAAGAGTTAAAACCAATTAAAAGTTTTTTATTTTGGTGTGGGGAACATGGAATGATGGGAAAACTTGTTTCCACTTCAAGAATTTTGAAACTTGGAGTTAAGTTCGGATGGGCGAAAGATGAAGAAATTGTCATGCCAAAAGAATTGAAAGAGCGAGTATTAGAAACAGTGAAAAAGTACGTGGAAGAAAAAGAAAAGGAGCTGGAAGAAATATAGGAGAGTAGAAAAATGAAGAAAATCATAGGCGTTTTGCTAATATCAGCAATCCTTTGTGTGACAGGATGTCAGAGCGTTGCTAGAAACTTTGGCGGAGATATTACTATTGAATTAGAGCCTGGTTTAAAACTCGAAGAAATTACATGGAAAGAGGATAGCTTGTGGTATCTGACAAGACCAATGAGAGAGGAAGAAGTTCCGGAAACACATGTGTTTAAACAGAGTAGTGAATGGGGAGTGCTTGAGGGCTCTGTTACTGTTGTTGAACGTTTGGATGAGGAGGAAAAACCATGATTAATAAAACCTGCGCAACCTGCATAGACAACGACAACGGCCTCTGTGACCGCAAAGGCATCCTGATCCACGAGGACGATACCTGCGATCAGCACAGAGAGGACTGGCGGCAGAGGATGATGGAGAAATTTGACAGGAGGGAATGATGTATGAAAGTACCCAAAGAAATAGCAAGTAAAGCAGAAAGATATGAGGATTAAAAAAAAGAAATAGATAAACTTTATGAAGATCTGGAAGAATTTGCGAACGAACATGGATTTGAAGATTTTTGGGTGAACGGTTTTGGGGTATCTCAAGAACCGGAAGGCGAAGAGCAGTCTGACGGAGAATACTGTGACCAGTGGATGCGTGGAGAAGATTCCGGAGACGGAATATATTATTATCCGATCGAAGGAAGTACACAATATCTCTGGATAGCATATTCGTTTTGATAGGAGGGAATGAAGTGATTGACTTTGGGTATTACAACATGGATTGTATGGTTGGAATGAAGGAATTCCCGGACAAGTTCTTTGACCTAGCAATTGTTGACCCACCATATTTTTCAGGACCGGAACGCAGAAACTATTACGGCAGCAAAGTCAGTCCTATAGGAGTACAAAGATTGTATGGAACATTAGATACGTGGAAAGTGCCTGGAGAGGAATATTTCAGGGAGTTGATGCGTGTATCAAAACACCAAATTATATGGGGATGCAATTATTTTAGTTGGAGTTTTCCTCCGGGGCGGATAGTGTGGGATAAGTGCAATGGAAACAGTTGTTTTTCGGATTGCGAGATTGCTTTCTGCAGTCTACATAATTCTACCAGATTATTCCGCTATATGTGGAATGGGATGTTCCAAGGGAAAAGCATTGCTGAGGGATGGGTACAACAGGGAAACAAAAAGCTCAACGAGAACAGGATACACCCTACACAGAAACCAATAAATCTGTATCGCTGGTTGATTCAGAAATATGTAAAACCAGGATGGAAGATATTAGATACTCATGTTGGCAGTGCAAGCAGTTTGATTGCGTTGGAAGAAGCCGGAATACCGTATGTAGGATTCGAGATAGATTCTTTTGTGTATCAGATTTCAAAACAACGTTTAGAAGAAGCCAGAGGAGGAATAAACCATGAATAAAGACTGTAACGGCTGCTTCGGGGCAGCAGGAGACGATTGCCAGAAATGCCAGGAAGTTGACGAAGTGACGCCACCAAAACTGGATATCACCCCAGAGCTGGCGATAGCGGCATACAATACACTGATTGATTACTGCAAACAGTTTGATTCTGAGAGTAATTGTGGAAATTGTATCTTTGAACAGATTCGTTATCCGGAATCAGACGAAACGGTATGTACTCTGAATTTTTATCATACTTGTCCTGTGGATTGGGACAAGATCACTCTCCCTTCCCTGAACGGCAACACAGTCACTTACATAAAAGACGGCCAGCTTAAAAGAATAACCTGTGGACGGCACGAGGAAGCGGTAGAGCTTTACGAGGAGGTAAGGCATGGCAAAAAAAATGGTCTGAAATGACAGAGCAGGAAATCAATAGATTAAAACAGCAACAGTGCATGAAGTGCGAGTATTATTCCAGATGGGCTGGTGATGGGGTAAACCATGCTACCTGTGAGTACATCACAAGAGTAGGTCATTCAAGAGGATGCAGTCCTCTGGAGTGCAAGCGAAAAGGAATATTTGAACCTCGCAGGACGCAAAGGAGGCGGAAATCATGAAAAATGCAGAAGGCTATCCGGATCCGACTGCCGGGGATGCCATAAGAGCTTGTGGGAGGATGCCGACACACATATACAACATTTATTCCGTGATCAATAACGTGGCCGGACTTCACGGGCTGGAGATCACAGGCCTGCGTGACAAGAAAACCGGAAAAGAATGGAGGAGAGAGCGATAGCCTATAGAAGAGGAAGATCTCCACCAGAAACAGTACATAACAAAATTCAGAAAAAGGAGAAAAGAATGGGAGCATTTCTTATCTTTTTAGCATCTGCCATTATCATAGCGGCAGCAGGGATCCTGATTTACTGGATTGCTTCATTGGTTTCCATCGGAATCAGGAGAAAAAACAGAAAGTACGATATCGAAGAAGAAACCTATAAGAAAATAATCAAAGAAATCAGGGAGGAACAGGATCAATGAAGAAAATCGTGATCGGATTTATTGTTTTAGCAGCAATTATTGGTGGAGTATTTACGGTGAAATCAATGCGCCGAGTTGGACAGGGAGAAGTCGGAGTGGTTTATTCCATGAAAGACGGAGTGCAGGAAGAGACACTTTCTCCGGGAATGCATTTTGTAGGGCCTTTTGACAAGATGAAATGTTATCCAGTGTCACAGCAACAACTTGTGTTGAGTAACAATCCAAGTGATTACAACGAAAAAGAACATGCAGACTGGCATGTAGATGCTCCGGCCAATGGTGGAATGGTGTCGCTGAATATGACAGTAAACTACAATTTTCTTCCGGACAAGGTCACCAGTCTGTACGAGAAATTCAATGGAATGGACGGAGAGCAGATTGTAGAGAACATGGTACAGAACTCTATTGTTGCATACACCAAAGAAGTAACACCTCAGTTTTCAGTTATGGATATCTACAGCACCAAGCGTTCGGAAGTGAGCCAGGCGATTACAGAATACTTAAACAGTAAACTGCAATCGGAGTATGGAATCAACGTGGCATCTGCATTGATTATTGATGTGCAGCTGGATGATGCCCTGAAAGAAAAGGTGCAGGCGAAAGAGCAGGCGAAACAGGATGCTGAGAAAGCGGAATTGGACAAGCAGACAGCGATTGCACAGGCGGAGACAGATAAAGTAAAGGCGGAATCCGCGGCAGCAGTTGCGATTGAAAAAGCAAAAGGTCAGGCAGAATCAAATAGACTGGTATCCGAGAGTCTTACTCCGGAACTGATCCAGATGAAAGAAGCAGAAGCGCGTTTAAAACACGGATGGGTAACAGTACAAGGCGCTGATGCAGTTGTGACAGAATAAAATAAAAATTCAGGAGGAGACAATGGACGAAAAAGAACTGACAGAAAATGAAAAGAAAAAAGAATATCTGAAATCGTATGGGAAAGCATTAAGAAGAGAACAGCGTATTCTTGACGAGATCCAGTGTCTCCGCCTGGATAAAATGTTTCCTTCCATTGCCCAGGACGGGATGCCACACGGCAGCAGTCAGGAGGACTTATCTGAATATGCAGCGACCTTGGATGAAATGATCGAAGATCTGAAGCAGGAACGTCTGGAAAAGGTCAAGATACGAAAGAAGATAGAACAGAGCATCCGGAACCTGGAGGACGGGGACGAACAGGAAGTACTGAGGTTAAGGTACATAAGCGGCTTAAAGTGGGAAGAAGTAGCGGTGGAAATAGGATACAGTTGGAAACAAACACATAGAATCCATTCATCAGCATTAAAAAACTTAAAGATGACATAGAATGACACACTCACCTTATGATATAGTGTAAATGGAATTTGATGAACAAAATCATTAATTCCTCTCACGGCAGTCAGTTTCATAGCCTGGTTGCCGGATAACAGAACATCCTTCCAAACGGGAGAAGGCATGAGCCGTAAAAGCGAGCCGCAGGTCCGATTCCTGGTGTTCTGGTTGTTCAGAGAAAACTATAACCCAGTTGACGGTGGTAACACTTTCGGCACAAGAAGGCATCTGGCAGCAGCTAGGTGTCTTTTTTGGTGAGAATATTTTATGAATAACAAAATAAAAACCATTGACATATGGTGTACCATATGATATTATATACTTGTAAGGAGGTGAATGACAGATGAGCAACAGAAACCGGAAACGACCGGTAAAAGAAAAGCCCGAAAGCAACTTCAAGACTTGGCTGGTCGGAGCGCTTACGGACTTAACGATTGGAATCATCTTACTGATTCTCGACAGGCTATTCAATTAGCCGGGAGGGGCGAAAGCCCTTCCTCTAAAACAAATATAACACAATCGCTCATCTGTGTAAAGGTATGTTGTGGAAACTGGGTATATTCTTTATAGCAATCGGCCTGGTGAAACTGGCATATTATTTTATCCGGAAAAGGAGGAATCAGAATGCCGGTAGGTAAACCAAGCAGACAGACCATTGCAACAGAGAAGTATATGAAAAAAGCTGGCTGGATATCAAAAAGCTATAAAATAAAGCGGGAGATTGCGGAGGATTATGCAGAAGCCTGTGAAGTAGCAGGTGTCAGTCAGGCGGGACAACTAATGAACATGATGAAAGCGTTTACCGCTCAGGTGAACAGAGAGCACTCGGAATAATCCGGGTGCTTTTCTGCTACTAAATGGAGAAAATATGTTTGATTATTATGGTGCAAAATGGAAAAAGAAAAGAAGAAGAATCCTGCGCATGGATGGATATAAATGCAGAGTGTCGTGGATGTATGGAAGGACAGAAGAAGCAAATACAGTACATCATATCTATCCGGCAGATGAATATCCTCAGTGGGCCTGGGAGGATTGGAACCTGATCAGCGTGAGTCTGGCTACACACAACAAATTGGAGAATAGAAAGACCGGGGAACTGACAGAAGAAGGATTAAGATTGCAGAGGATGATAAAACCCGGAACAGATTGGAGGAAACGAAATGAACCATCCGGAAATCATGGCAGCGAAGATGATATGTAAAAGTATAGATGCATTAACAAGAGAAATTTATCTTCTGAGGAAAAGTGTGGAAGAGAAAGCACAACCAAAACAGGAAGAAAAGGAAGATCAGACCCCCCCTGGGTGTGGAAAATGAGAAAAAATTTTTTGCTACTGGTAGGGGGTAGGGGTTTCCAACTCTAAGATAAATTTGAAAAAAGGGGGTAAACGGCATAGAAAGTGCAAAATCAAGGAAAGCAAAAACAACCAGATTATATAACAAAACTGTTGAAAACATGCAGAAGATCGGGACTTTCAAGCCTGAGTTTGAAGCCCCTGTAAAGCGGTATGCAGAATTAAGCATACAGTATGAAATTTTAAATGATAAATGGTATGAAAACGGCTGTGAAATTACGGAAGAATATACGAATAAATCCGGGGCAACCAATCAAAGAAAAACGGCGCTTTATATGGCGCTGGAAAATCTGAGAAAAGAGCTGATGGATATGGAGAATGTTTTTGGGCTGACTCCAAAAGGGCTGCGGCAGATCAGGGCGAAAGGACTTGAGCAAAAGAAAAGCAGCGCACTGGATAAAGCACTGGAGAAATTAAATGAGTAAATATAAGAACTGGGATATCGTTTTTGATTATGCCAGGGACTGTATTTCCGGGAAGCGGATTGCGAATAAGTATCAGATCAAAGCATGTGAGAGGTTTCTGGAAGACTGTGAAAGCGGGAGATATGACTTTGATCCGAAAGACGCGGAATTTGTGATCCGCATTATAGAAAATACCATATGTCACCAGCAGGGAGAGGACAAAGAGGGAACACCTTTGAGGGGGACACCGTTCCTTCTTATGCCGTTCCACAAATTTATCATTTATAATATTTTAGGATTTTACAATAAAGGCACCAGGATCAAAAGATACCATGAGTGTCTTATTTTTATACCGAGAAAAAATGTAAAAACCAGTTTTGCCGGCGCATTATCGTATGCTCTGGGGCTTTTGTATCGGATGTCGGGAACAAAGATTTATGTAGTGGCAGCGGCACAGAAACAGACACTGGAAACTTTTGGATTTGTCACATACAACATTAAGCATATGGGGGAGTGGGATGAGGATGGAGGGCATTTCCATATCATAGATAACAATAATGAACATTCGGTAAAAGCTGAAATCAGCGGAGGTCTGATTGAGCTGAATGCCATGGCAGCAAATCCGGATGTACAGGATTCCTTTAACTGCAATATTGCTATTGCAGATGAAATCCATGCGTTTAAAAAGCCGAAGCAGTATACGTTGTTTAAAGAGGCTATGAAGGCATACAGAAACAAATTGATGATAGGCATTTCCACGGCAGGAGACGATCCTAACGGATTCCTGGCGCAGCAGGTAGAGTATGGAAAAAAAGTTCTGGATAAACAGATTGAAAACGAACAGTATTTTTTCTTTATCTGTGAGGCGGATCCGGTAAAAAATGAAGAAGGAAAGGAATACATAGATTATACCAATCCTGTAACACATGAGATGGCGAATCCGGCCTACGGAGAATCAGTACAGCCGGAAGAGTTGATGGAAGAAGCAAAGCAGGCCCAGGATAATCCACAGCTTAGAAAAGAATTTTTTGCAAAATCCCTGAATGTGTTCACAAGTGCCATGGAAGCGTATTTTGATATGTCTGTGGTGCGGTCTTCGGATGAAAAGTATAACTGGACACTGGAAGAACTGGCAAAGCTGCCGATTAAGTGGTATGGAGGTGCGGATCTGTCGAAGATGCATGACCTGACAGGAACGGCGCTTCATGGGCGGTATAAAGATGTGGACATATCTATCACACATGCTTTTATGCCGGTTGTGCAGGCAAACCTGAAAGCAGATGAAGATCATATCCCGTTTTTCTGGTGGGAAGAAATGGGATGGCTGACGTTATGCAATGGCGGTGTGATTGATTATGAAGAACCTGTAAAGTGGTTTTTAAAAATGAAAGCCATGGGGTTCAAAATCAAGTGGGTGGGATATGACCGTAGATACAGTCGGGAATTCATACTGAAGATGAAAAAAGCCGGATTTAAGGTTATGGATCAGTCACAGAGATATGTAGAAAAAACAGAAGCTTTTCGCGAGGCGGAGAAACAGTATATCGCACAGAAATTTTATTACTGTCATAACCGGGCTTACGAATACTGCATAGAGAATGTAAAAGCTGCAGAGGATTCTGATGATTTTGTTCGGTTCGAAAAAATACAGCCAAATCTGAGGATTGACCTTTTTGATGCGGATATCATTGCGATTAAACAGATGATGAAGGATCTGGAGAAAATGCAGAGAACAGAAAGTTGGTTTGGTGTGGGAAAGAAGGGAAATGAAAATGAGTAAGAAAAAGAACAATAAAAAGAAAACAAGGGCAGAACCTAAGGGGACTGCATGGCTGGTATCAGATGAAGCATACCAAACCCTGTGCTGCGCAAATTACACACGGCTCAGCGATAATCCGGAAATACAGGCAGCGGTCAATAAGATCTGCGATCTGATCTCATCTATGACCATACATCAGATGCAGAACACAGAAAATGGAGATATAAGGATAAAAGATGGAATTTCCCGCATGGTAGATATCACTCCGAATCCATATATGACCAGAAAGACATTTGTTTCTGCCATTGTAAGAACTCTTCTTCTGGAAGGTGACGGAAACAGTGTGGTAATACCGAAAACAAAAAACGGATATCTGTATAGTTTAAATCCGGTTCCGCCTGGATATGTGTCGTTTGTACCGGATGCAGCAGGATACGGATATCACATTTTAATCCATGGACAATCCTGTGATCCGGATGAAATCCTGCATTTTGTTATCAATCCCTCTGTGGAATACCCGTGGAAAGGAACGGGATACCGGGCGGCTTTAAAAGATATTGCCAAGAATCTGAAGCAGGCATCTGAAACCAAAAAAGGGTTTATGGAAAGTAAATGGAAACCTCCGGTGATTGTAAAGGTGGATTCTACAGCGGATGAGATCGCAAATCCGGAAGGAAGAAGCAATATCCTGAAAGAATATATAGAAACCACCAATGCCGGGGAACCGTGGGTAATTCCTGCGGATACGATTGAAGTGACCAGTATCAAACCTCTCAGCCTGAACGATCTGGCGCTTTCGGATGGAGTAACACTGGATAAAAAGACCGTGGCAGCGATTCTGGATGTTCCGGCTTTTCTGGTGGGAGCAGGTGATTACAAGGAAGCAGAATGGAATAATTTTATCAATACCAGGATCCGCCCACTCTGCAATGCCCTGGAACAGGAACTGACCAGAAAAATCCTGATCAGTACAGAACGGTACTTTAAATTTAATGTACGAAGTCTGTACAGCTACGATATTGAAAAACTGGCAAATGTAGGATGCAACCTTTATACCAGAGGGATCATGAGCGGAAATGAAGTAAGGGACTGGACAGGGCAGTCCCCAAAAGAAGGACTGGATGAACTGATTATTCTGGAAAATTATATCCCTCAGGGAATGATCGGAGATCAGAAAAAACTGGAACAGAAGGGAGGGGGAGAAGATGAATGAAAATAAAAGAACTTTCTATCAGACCAGAAGTGCGCATTCCGCATTTGAAACCAGGGCAGAGGAAAATGGGAAAAAATATATCAGCGGATATTTTGCAGTGTTTAATTCGGAGTACGAGATATGGCCGGGAGCGGTGGAAACAGTAGCAGACACTGCTTTTGACGAAGCTCTTTCGGATGATATCCGTTGTCTGATCGACCATGAGACAAGACTGGTACTGGGAAGAAATAAAGCAAATACCCTGACGCTAAAAGCGGATTCCAGAGGTCTGTGGGGAGAAGTGGAAATTAATGAAAATGATCAGGATGCCGTGAATCTGTATGAAAGGGTTAAGCGGGGGGATGTAGACCAGTGCAGTTTTGGGTTTGATATTCTGGATGAAGAATTTGAGGACCGTGGAGATACCGTAAAGTGGACAATTAAGAAAGTAAAACTATATGAAGTTTCCATAGTTACTTTTCCGGCCTATGAAGATACTTCTGTCAGCGCAAGAAAACGGCAGCTGGGTGAAATGAAAAAACGCAGTATTGAGGCATGGAAGCATAAGACACTGAAAAAACTGAAAGGAGAAGCATAATGGCTTTAAAAGTATTATTACTCAGAAACAAACTGGATTCCAGAAAGAAGAAACTGGATGAATTAAGAGAAAAAGAACAGGAATTTGAAAAACGGGAAGCAGAATTAGAAGCTGCCATTGAAGAAATGACAGAAGAGACACCAGAGGAAGAACGGGATGTGGTGGAACAGCAGGCAGAACACTTCCAGACGGAAAAAGATACCTATGAAAAAGAAAAAAAGGATCTGGAAACTGAAATTGCTGGTATTGAAGAAGAAATCCGGACAGAAGAGGAAAAACAGCCCAGACCGGAAAAGAAAGAAAAAAGAGAAAAAGGAGAAGGAAAAATGGAAACAAGAAGAATGGAACATGGCGTATTTTTCGGTATGAACATGCAGGAAAGAGATGCCATGATGGCAAGGGAAGACGTAAAAGGGTTCATGGAACAGGTACGTGAATGTATTAAAAACAAAAGAGCGCTTACGAATGTAGGGCTTACTATTCCGGATATTATGCTGCCGATGATCCGTCAGGTGGCAACAGAAAGTTCGAAGCTGATGAAATATGTAACAGTAAGACCGGTGAGCGGAACATCCAGGCAGAATATCATGGGAGAAATTCCGGAAGCCATCTGGGATGAAATGTGCGCTTCCATTAAAGAACTGGATCTTGCTTTCTATAACATGGAAATGGATGGATACAAAGTATCCGGTTATTTTGCGGTATGTAATTCTGCTTTAGAAGATTCTGACGTATCTCTTGCAGCGGAATTGATCAATGCGTCGGGAAAGGCAATTGGAAAAGCAATCGACAAAGCGGTTCTTTATGGAAAAAATGTAAAAATGCCAATGGGAATTGTAACCTCTCTTTTAGCAACGGAGGCGCCAGACGGATATCCTGCTACTGGAAGAAAATGGGAGGATCTCAGCACTACCCATGTCATTACCGGAAAACAGACATCCGGAGTGAAACTGTTTCAGGAAATTGTAACGGAATCGGGAGTGATTGACAATGACTATGACACAGAAGAGATTGTGTGGGTTATGAATAAGAAAACCCATACAAAATTAGTTGCAGAATCCATGGGAGTGAACTCTGCAGCAGCTATTACTGCAGGAATGAATAATTCAATGCCGGTAATTGGCGGAGCAATTGTGGAATTAAAATATATTCCGGATGATACGATTATTTTTGGATATTTTAAAAATTATGTATTAGCGGAACGCGCCGGAACAAAAATTTCACAGTCCGAACATGTGCGCTTTCTGGAAGACCAGACGGTGTTTAAGGGAACTGCAAGATACGATGGAGATCTTGCCATCCGTGAGGCTTTTGCTGTATTTGGTATTGGAAAAGCTCCTACAACAGATGCACCGGAATTTGCAGGAGCGTAATGGATATATAAGCGCAGGAGGAAACTGTCATGAGAGATGAGGACAGACTTGAGATTTTGAAAAAAGATTTACAGATGCTAACATCCAGTAATGATGAATATCTTGAGATTCTTCTGAAACAAAGCAAAGCAGCAATCACAAGAGAAGGGATTGACCTTGAGATAGGAATAGAGGGAGATATGGCTGTGATACAATACGCAGCCTATCTCTTCCGAAAGCGCTCTGGACAGGACACTTCCATGCCCAGGTATCTGCGCCTCCAGCTGAATAACCTGAAGATCAGCCAGAAAGGGAAAGGAAAAATGAAATGACATTTGACGATGGAATCCTGACTGTGTACCGAACAGAAAATACTGCACAACCTGGAAAAAAACCTGTACAGAGATTAAAGGTTAAAGGACGGCATTATTTTAATTACGGAGAACTGGGATACAACAGAATCTACAGGGCAAAGCAGGCGGGGCAGCAGGTTGAGGCGGTGGTAAATATCCCAGGGTGGGAAGATATTCAGATGACAGATGTATGTGTGATGGAAAACGGAGATCAGTTCCGGATCCTTACAAGACAACCTACTCTGGATGAAAACGGACTGAGAATTACCAGACTGTCACTGGAAAGGATTGGTGAGAAATATGCTGTCTAAATTAAAGGTGATACCGGAAGCGTTGTTGACAGTGACCACAAATGTAGGACATTACGAAGCAATGGATAAAACAGACCGCTATATTGTGTGGGCGGAAGATTCAGAGGGAAGTTCTGTGGAAGGTGATAACCATAAAACTCTCCAGACTGTCCAGGGGACAATTGATTATTATACCAGAAATGAAGAGGATGAGAATGTAGAAAAGATACAGGAAGCGTTAAAAACTGCCTGTATTTCTTTTTATCTGAATTCTGTACAGTATGAAAATCTGGATGAGGGAGGAAGCGGATTCATCCATTATGAATGGGTCTGGGAGGTGGCGTAGATGGCAAAGATCAGATTTTCCGGGATTGATGAATACGCGAAGGTTTTAGATGTTCTTGATAAAGAGAGCGATGAAATCCTGAAGAGCGCCGTTTATAAAGGTGCCGCCCTGGTTGCAGATGAAATTAAACAGGAAATAAAGAATCTGCCTGTAGAGGAAGGGAAAAACGGTCTTGCGCCGGTCGGAACCCCGGAACATAAACTGACCGGAGTAACCAGAAGGCAAAAAGCGGATCTGATTGATTCTTTCGGTCTTGCCCCGATTGAGAATGACGATGGTTATATTCAGACGAAAGCAGGCGTGGATGGATATGGCAGTGTAAAAACTGAAACATATCCTAAAGGTGTGCCGAATGTGATGTTGATGCGCAGCATCGAAAGCGGGACATCGTTCAGGGAAAAGAAGCCTATTTTCAGAAAAGCAACAAACAGGGCGAGAAAGAGGGCACAACAGCAAATGGAAAAGGAAATAGACGACCAGTTAAAACGAATGTTTAGGAGATAAAGGAGAAAAGATATGGCAATTAAAGGTCTGGCAGTGCCAGTATTTGGGAATTATCATTATAATGGTCTATCTGTTGTTTATACTGATGGCTTTGTAGCAGGTGCAGCAGTCGAGTATGGAATAGAAGTGGAAACATCGGATAACAATCCGCTGCATGGAGATAACCGTATCATTGAAAATGATTATGGAACTTTTAATACGGGAACATTGACACTTAACACGTCGGATCTTGACGAGGATACTTCAAAACGTCTGCTTGGACTGAAAGAAGTGAAGATCAATGTTGGAGAAAAAGAAGTAACAGAACTGGTAACAGACGATGATATGAAACAGACACCGAAAGGTTTTGGAATCATTGAAACACATCAGATTAACGATGTGGATAGATACCGGGCAGTTATTCTCTGTAAAACAACGATGGCGATTCCTGCGGAGGCAGCAACGACAAAAGGAGAATCTATTGAGTGGCAGACAAAAGAAATTGAGGGAACGATTACGCGGTCAGATGAAAATACAGAGAACTATAAACATCCGTGGAAGAGGGAGGCATGGTTTGATACAGAAAAAGAAGCAATGGAATATCTGAAAACAGTATTAAATGTACTGGAGAGAGTAGAAGCTTCTTCTTCAGAAGGAACTTTAGTCGGGAAAACCAGGCTTATAATCACCAACAGGGCAGAGGGGGCAACATATAAGTACAACACCAAGGAACAGGCTTCCAAATATAAACAGGATCTGTCAAAATGGACAGAGTTCCCGGAAGATGGAGAAATTGAGGCAGAAAACGGAACGGTTATTTATCTGGCAAAAACAGATTTGACAGGAAAAGCGATTGGAACAGGAGAGGTTACGGCGGTAACAAAAGAGGAGTAAAAAAATGAACCGGATCACATATATAAAAATAGCAGGAAAAAGTTATCCTATGAGCTTTTCTCTTGGAGCTTCCAAAAAGATTGTTGAAAAATATGGAAGTGCAGAGAAAATGAAGAGTTCGCTTGCCAAAGCGAAGGATGCAGAGAAAATTGATATTGTGATAGATATGATGGATCTTTTGATTTCCCAGGGATGCGCTTACAAAAACTATTTTGAAAAGGACATTCCTGCACCGGAAGATGCCCCGATTGTGGAGGGGAAATGGACAGCGCTGCCAAAAGAAGCCATGGAAATTGCCATCGGTATTTATGACATCAATGATATGGCGGATAAAATTATGGAATGTATTGGAACAGGAAGCAATAAAGAAGTGGAAGCAAAACCAGAAGGAAAAAACATGCAGGCCACACAGGAGTAAGATCTCTTGTGTGGCTTGATGTTTGTGCAAGAAAATCCGGTATCCCTTATCTGGAATATAACTGTATGCCGATAGGGGAATTATCGGATTTTCTTGATTTTTATGCCACTTCAGAAGGAGTGGCAAGTATCCGCAGAAAAACAGATTATGACTATATTCCGGAGGTGAGGTAATGGCTTATGATATTGGCCCGCGGATAGGAATCCAGGGTGAAGCGGAATTTAATAAACAGATTAAGCAGATTAACAATGCCATACGGGAATGCGGATCAGAAATGAAAGCCCTTTCCAGTGAATTTGATGAAAATGCCAATTCACAGGAAGCGCTGATTGCGAAAAACAAAAATCTGGTCAAAGAACTGGATCTGCAGAAACAGAAGATGTCACTCCTGCAGAACCAGTACGAAAAACAGGTATCAAAACTAAATGATCTTGCAAATGCATATCAGAAAGCAAAGAGCGAAAACGGAGAATTATCTGTACAGGCACAGAAAGCTGAGACGGCGTTTAACAAGCAGGCGGAAACGGTATCCAAACTGTCGGTTGCAGTAAATGAGACACAGAATTATATCAACAAGCTTGACAATACCATGAATAAAAATGACAAGATGCTCAATGAGATTGCAAGCGGGACAAGAGATGCAGCTACCGGCCTGAATAAACTGGAAGAAGCAGCAAAAGATGCAGGAGACAGTCTGGAAGATATTGGGAAAAAACTGGATGCCGGAAATCTGATGGAAGCGGCAGATACATTATCCGGAGCAGGGGATAAGATTATAGAAGCCGGACAGAAAATGACGGATTCGTTTGCAAGTCTGGAAGGAACCACTACGAAAGTAAATGGTTATTTTGGACTGACGGGAGAAGCAGCAGAACAGATGGGCTCGGTTGTAGAGAATGTGTTTAAATCCGGAGTAACGGACAGTCTGGAAAGTGTGGGGGATGCGGTAATTACCGTAAACAACAACCTGAAAGATCTGGATCCATCACAGCTGGAAACATTGACCACGCAGGCAATGACCATGGAGGAGATCTTTGGTTCCGATATGAATGAGACAATGCGGGGCGTGAATGCCCTTATGGTAAATTTCGGCATGGATGCACAGGAAGCCATGGATTACCTGATAAAAGGTTCTCAGAATGGCTTGGATAAAACGCAGGAACTGGGAGATAATCTGGCAGAGTATTCCGGAAAGTTTTCCCAGGCAGGTTATTCTGCACAGGAATATTTTCAGTTATTACAGAATGGTCTGGAAGGTGGCTCTTATAATCTGGATAAAGTAAATGATTCCATCAATGAGGTCACAACACGGCTTGCGGACGGAACTATTGAGGATTCCATGTCAAAAATTGATGAAAAGACAGGTGAGGTGTCAGAAAGTACTGCTGGGTGGAGCAAATCTACAGAAGAAGTGTTTCAAAAATGGAAAAAAGGAGAAGCATCCCAGAAAGATGTTATTAATGCCCTGGTGGGCGATATTTCAAATGCAGCGTCACAACAGGAAGCACTTACAAAAGCCAGTATAGCGTTTGGAACCATGGGAGAAGATGCGAATCTGGATGTTATCAAGTCTTTGAATACTATGGGAGATACTTACAGTGATGTTGCCGGGACTGCGCAGAAAATGGCTGAAGATACCACAACTCCAATGCAGAAGCTTCAGGCCAAGATGAATGAATTGCAGCTTGCATTGGCTCCTCTTGGAGAAAAATTGCTGGAAATTGCGACAAAGGTACTTCCGCCTCTGGTGGATAAAATCGTAGAGCTGGCAGAGTGGTTTACAAACCTGTCTCCACAGATGCAGGCAGTGATAGGGATTATAGCGGGGGTCATTGCCGCGTTTAGTGCGTTGGCACCTGTGATTACGGCGGTCGTGGCAGTGATTGGCGTTCTGGGGGCCGGTGCGTTGCTTCCCTTGATTGCTATTATCGCGGCAGTTGTTGCTGCTATTGCAGGTATTATTGCTGTAATACAAAACTGGGGTGCAATCACAGAATGGATTCGGGGAGTATGGGAAGCGACAAAACAAAAGCTGTCTGAAATATGGAGTGCGATACGGGAATACGCATCGGTTATTTTTGAGGCATTGAAAGAATTCTTTTCCGGAATATGGAGTGACATTAAAACAATTGTAGAAACTGCTGTAAATACCATAAAAGATGTTGTATCTACGGTGTGGAATGCAATCCAGACAACGGTTTCAACTATTTTGAATACAATCAAAAACGTTGTGTCAACAGCGTGGAATGGGATAAAAAATTCGGTAACAACAGCTGTAAATTCGGTAAAAACCGTAATAAACAATGTATGGAACAGTATCAGGAATATTGTTACAAACGTTACAAATTCCATTAAAAACGGGGCTGTGAATGGATTTAAGAACATGGTCAGCGGAATTAAAAACACAGTTTCGAAAATCGGTTCTGTTATCAAAAATGGATTTCAGAGTGCGATAGATTTTATTACCGGATTACCTGCGAAAGCCTGGAACTGGGGAGCTGATTTTATGAATGGGCTGAAAGATGGAATTATGTCCAAAGTAAATGCGATTATAGACGCAGTAAAAAATGTGGGAGAAAATATCCGTTCCTTTTTACATTTTTCAAGACCAGATGAAGGACCACTGAGGGATTACGAAACATGGATGCCTGATTTTATGGGAGGCCTTGCGGAAGGGATCTATAAAAATATGGATAAAGTACAGAAAGCGGCCAGAGCAGTTTCGGGAACGATTGATTCTACAATTACCGGAAAGGTTGCAGATATTGCAGGAGCAGCAGCTTATACAAATACGTCTGTGACCGTAGTGGAAGGAGACCGTATTATACTGGATGGAAAAGAAATAGGAAGATGTGCGACAAAGTATATTAACAGTACACAGATTGGAAAGAGAAGTGCGCAGGGAAGGAGGGACAGACATGTATAATATTTTGTTTAAAGATATGAACTGCGAGAAATATAAGATCATACCTGTCAGACGGCCTGATATTCCAGCCCCGGAAACGAGGGTGAAAGAATATGAAGTTGAAGGACGTGACGGCATACTGGTTGAAAACAGTGGGACATACAAGCCGATAAAAATTGAAATAGAATTTAATTTTCTGACAGAGCCAGAAACGTGGGCAGAAGTGTTTCGCAAAGCAAAAGCATGGCTGACTGGAAGCGGATGGCTGTCCCTGGAAGACGATCAGGAGTATATGTATCAGGTGTATTATTGCGGAATCACCGATTCAGAAAGGACAAGCAGGAGACTGGGAAGATTTAAAGCACAATTTGTCTGCCATCCTTATATGTTTTTAGTATCCGGAAAACGGGAATACGATTACCAGAGCAGGGAAATCCAGTACAATCCTTATGATATCTGCCATCCCATCTACAAGATCACCGGAAATGGCACCTGCACCCTCACAGTCAACGGAAAGACCATGAAAGCCACGGTAGGGCAGAACCTTACCATTGACACGGAGCGGATGATTGCATACCGCAGGGACGGAACTATGATGAACACTTCCGTCAGCGGGGATTATGAAGAGCTGTACCTGAAACCGGGGGAGAATGAGATCAGCATCACGCAGGGATTTACTCTTACCGTGATCCCCAACTGGAGGCGCTTATGATCCAGGTGTACAGTCAGGAAAAGCGTATGGAAAAGATGCCGGTCAGCCAGTATTATCTTTCAAAGGATACTTACCAGGGCGTCCATTTCGAGATCAAGGAGGAAGTCCGAGAGGAGTTTGATGTTTTCGTCCGTCTGCACGGCGCATGTACGGCTCCTGATGACAGTTATGCGGTGATCAACCTGACCTGGCCCATCCAGCCGGATGGCCTGGAACGGATCCGGTATGTGGCTAGTGGCACAAGCGGAGAGGGGAATTTTGGTGAGGTACACTGTGGATTTACTTACAGTGACGAAACAGGAGCCCACTGGGTATTTTTTGAGAAGGGACGGAAAGAAATGGACTTTCATCCGCCGGAAGGATGCCGGGATATCCGGCTTGTTCTCTTTGTATCCGGAAAAGCAAACTATCCGTCGTTTATGCCTTATGGGAACCGGATTTATGCAGAATTCCATTACTGCCCCCCGGATACTGAAGATTGCCTGTCCCGGAATGGCGATATGACATTGTTCCCCACAGAAGCATATGCCCACGCTGCCCTTAATGGTTCCTGGGAGGCACATCTGGAACATCCCATTGACCCGGAAGGGCGCTGGAAGTACCTGGCGGAGGAGAACATTGTGAAGATGCCGTCTTTTAACGGGGAACAGCTGTTCCGGATCAAAAACCGGGAAAAGTCGGATTCCGGGATCACCTGTGAGATGGAACCCATTTTTTATGACACCATGGGGGACTGCTGGCTGACGGACGTGCGCCCTGCCAAAAAGAATGGACAGGAAGCCCTGGACCTGATGCTTGCCTCCAACCCCAAATATTCCGCCCGGTCGGACATCACCCGGGTATCCACGGCGTATTACCAGTATAAGAATTTCCTGGAAGCCCTGAATGGAGACGATCCCAATAGTTTTGTCCACCGCTGGGGCGGGGAAATCCTGTTTGATAACTTTGAGGTGGTGGTCAACGACCGTGCAGGCGGTGACTACGGGGTGGAGCTGCGTTACGGGAAGAACATCCCAAGGGACGGGCTGACGGAGGAAGTGGATGTTAGAGACATTGTGACCCGGATCTATCCAAAGGCTTATAACGGCCATACCATGAAAGACCACGGATATGTGGACAGCCCACTGATCGGGGATTACCCCACGGTCAGAACCGCTGCCCTTACCTTTGATGATGTGAAGATGGCGGAAGACGCCATGGAAGATGATGCGGATAATGGCGTGATCGTCTGTAAAAACCAGACGGAGCTGGATGCGGCCTTAAAAAAGCGCTGCATGGAACAGTTTGAGGCAGGACTGGACAAGCCGAAAGTGACCATTGAGGCAGACATGGTCCTGTTGCAAAACACAGAACTCTACAAGGATTACAAAGTCCTGGAAGAGGTTGGCTTTGGTGACACAATCCATTGCCGCCACAGCCGCCTGGGGATCACCACGGATGCCCGGGTGATCGAACTGGAGTATGACTGTCTCCGGAAAAAGGTGGGATCCGTAGTGCTGGGAGATTTCCGGTACGATTACTTTGACCGGGTATCCTCTTCCGTGGACCGGATCGATGGTGCGATCCGCCCGGACGGTTCGGTCATTGCGGAGAAGATCGCCGGGTTTATTGACGGGGCCATGGCATCCCTGCGGGCTCAGTACAACGTGGCGGAAAAACAGGACGTGCTGGCGATCCGGTTTGAAAACCTGGATGAGAAATCCCCTCTTTACGGATCCATGGCCCTTGGGACCCAGGGGCTGATGATCTCCAAACAGAGGACAGAAGACGGCCGGGACTGGGACTGGACCACAGCCCTGACGGCAAACGGACTGGTAGCCGGGATCATCGTGGCCGGGATCCTGTCCGACCAGACCGGAAAAAGCTGGTGGGATCTGGACAAAGGGGAGATCCATCTGGAAGGAGGGTATTTTTCCGGTACGATCTATGCAAAGGACGGCGTTTTCTCCGGAGAGATCCGGTCCTCCAAAGGGAAGATCGGCGGCTGGACGATCACGGCAAATGGATTATCCAACGGGAATGTACATATTTACAGTACAAAGTATACGGATGACGATGAAGATTTTTCGGACGGGTCACCGGAAACGGTGATCTATCTGGATGGCATCAAGACCGGAACCGTACGCGCTGCGGAAGTTCACGGGTATCTCCATGACCTGTGGGCATACACCGGGGAGATCCCCATTGTGACGAAGATCGAAAAAACAGGGGACGGCGGGCTCCAATGGACACACTCCACCATAAAGGTAGAGGATGGCATCATAAAGAACGCGCCAAGATCGGAGGTGGTATACGATGGCAGATGAGATCATGAGGGATATCTTTATAAAGGACCGGTGGATGCCGGTACAGATCGACTATGTGCAGGGGACCAACGCAGTGCCCCTGAAGTTCCAGTTCCGGGACTATGCAATCCCGTCCGAGGCAGCGGCAAGGATCTATGTGAAGAAACCGTCCGGAAAGGAAGTGTATAACAGCGCTTCCCTGTCCGGGAACACCGTGACGGTACAGCCCACAACCCAGATGTTTGCGGAAGCAGGGGAGCAGGAAGGACAGTTGCAGCTGACTTCCGGCCAGAAGATCCTTGTGACGTTCCCGATCCTGTTCCGGGTGGAACGGAATCTGATCTCGGAATCGGCGGTGGAGAGTACGGACGAATACGGGGTGCTGCTCCAGCTGATCGGGGAGGCGGAAAAAGCAGTGGCATCCGCCAAGGATGCTGCCGGAAAAGCAAGCACAGCTGCGGGGAAAGCAGAAAGTGCGGCGGAGGCAGCCGGAAGCGCAGGGACAAAAGCGGAGAAAGCGGCAGAGGCGGCCAACACAGCGGCAGGATCTGCCAGCAGCGCAGCAGCCGGAGCCAGCCAGGCGGCAGAAAAGGCAGACGCAGCGGGAGAAGAAGCCAGTGCGGCGGCCAAACGGGCCAATGAAGCGGCACAAAATGTGGAAGGTCTGGAAGTGACAGATCTGGTAAACCGTATCAAAGAAATGGAAGAACAGATGAAGCAGGTAACGCTTCTGATGTATCCGGTTGGAAGCGTTTATGAGAGCACGGATATCACCAATCCAAGGGAATACTTTGGCGGCACATGGGAAGTATTCGGCGCAGGACGTGTTACGGTTGGTATTGATACCGGGCAGACTGAGTTTAACCAGGTACGGAAAACAGGAGGTGCAAAGACCCAGACATTGACACGGGCGCAGCTGCCGAAGATCACTGGAAAAGTAGAAGCCGGTTCGGGCAACAGTGGGACAGCAGATGGGGGATATGGAGCTTTCCGGAAGGCTTCCGGAGTATTTTCTGTCAGCCCTGAGGATTACCAGTATTCCATGCCGAAGCGTGAGAATGCCATGAGTTGGCCAAGCGGGTACGGAAAGTATTATTTTGAAATGTCGGTTGGGGAGAACCAGCCCCATGATAACATGCCTCCATACATTACCGTATACCGCTGGGTGCGAACTGCCTGATATAGGAGATGAGAAAAATGGCGATTGAAATAAACATAGTAACAGCGATATTTAATCCAGACAGCGCCATGGCCAGTGCTTACGGCCTGTGGCAGTGGGATTATGGTCAGGTACTCCGGATCCAGGGCCTGCACCTTCCATCCATGGTAGAGATCCACTTTTCCCTTCAGGAGACTGGCGGCACATCTGTTATGCGCATTGGCGTTACACAAGATGGTGTCACAGATGTGGTGATTCCGGACAGTATGCTGCAAAATGACGGGGCTGCCAGTGACTACAATATTTTTGCATTTGTATACCTGACTGATGATACATCTGGCCAGACAGAGTACAAGATCAAACTGCGGGTTAAGTCCCGCCCAGAGCCGGAAGTATTCGGCGGTGGAGAGAATCCAAACATCTTCCATGAGGCTGTCCAGGCAGTCAAGAAATCCGCAGACAAGGCAGCGGAATCCGAAAAACAGGCAGAGGGCTGGGCGCATGGCCGGGAAGATCTCCCGGAGCGTGCAGAAGATAACGCTAAATATTATGCCGAAAAGACTGCTGGGGATGCTGTTCAGACAGCGGAAGACCGTAAGGAAGTAGAACGTTTGGTGGAATCAGTCTCCGGCATCGATGAGCAGGTGATAAAAGTAGAGAACCTTACCAAACAGGCGCAGACATCCGCCACCAATGCAGCCCTGTCAGAACAGGCAGCCAAGACCGCAGAGACTAACGCACAGAACGCTCAGGCAGGAGCGGAGATCGCGGAAGGAAACGCGGAACTGGCAGAACAGGGAGCCAAAGCATCTAAACAGGCAGTGGAGAAAGCAAAACAACTTGTTACCCAGATGGGGCAGGAGGTCTTAAACAATAAAAACCATGTTGACCAGACCGTACAGGCGTTTACCCTTACCGCCCAGCAGGCTGTTGCCGACGTAAATAAAGCCGGACAGACCCAGACAGAGCGGGTGCAGAGTGTCGGGAATACTGCCGTAGAATCTGTTAAGACAGCCCAGAATACAGCAACGAAAGCGGTGGAGGAAGCTAAGACCGAAGCTGTTAAGGCAGTACAGACGGAAGGAACTACTCAGACTGGGAACGTGACCGCAGAGGGAGCAAAGCAGGTACAGGCGGTGCAGGCAGCAGCGCAGGAGATCGTTGCGGACCGTGAGCAGATTGCGCAGAATAAAGCGGACATTGCAGACATTAGGGAAGAAATGGACAACCTATCTTCCGCTATCATCAACTCTGCTACGGGAGAAGCGATTGTAGTAGAGGATTCTTCTGGCAGCAGATTTAAAGGTCTGTCACTATACGGTAAAAGCACACAGGTTACTACGACCGGGGCGCAGTTGTATTCGACCATGCCAACAGAAGGAAAATTGATTAACGGAATCACGTTCGGTGTTAAAGACGGAGGATTATCTTTAAAAGGTACAGCAGAAGGTGCTCAAAGAAACGATGGTTATTTTTTTAAGAAAGGCATCGAGCTTTCTCCGGGAACGTACACCATTAGTTTTTCTGGGAAAGGAAATTTGAGTGAAATTGAAGTGGGAATATCGGGTGACGATAAAAACATGTTGCTTTCGTCTTTTGTGCTTTATAATGTTCCGCAAAAATTGACATTAAGTGAAGCGAAGACATGTTATGTTGTAGCACAATCAAGGGTCGGTAAAAGTGTTGATTGTACTATTTATATCATGCTCAACGCCGGTTCCTCAGCCATTCCCTACGAACCCTACACAGGCGGAAAACCATCCCCATCTGTCGAATATCCGCAGGAGATTGCCAACGCTGGGGATAAGGGGAATATTGGCGTTGATGTATATGGTGGAAATTTGTTCGATATAGACGCAGAGCCATTTGAAGGGCGTAGAAACGATTATATTTTCGAGAATAACGCGATTTACAAGGACAATATTATACCGTATAAGGCAATTCGATATCATATAAAAGTCCCACCGAAAACAAGGCTACGACTTAGCGTGGATGTAATATCGAATTCAACCACGGTGCAAGTTTCGAATTATAAAGAAGGTGGGACTGCCGTAAATGCAAGTATACGCAAACTGAATCGTGAAACGATTTTCGACACGAATGAACATGAAAAATTAGTTGTGTCTATTTATAATTTTGAAGAAGGTATGTTAAAAGCAGGGAATATAATGGTTAGAATTGCAGGAGAAGCAAAAACCATATTTGAACCCTACAAACCTGTACAAACCCTCACTATCCCAACACCAAACGGTCTGCCGGGTATCAAAGTAGATTCTGGTGGTAACTACACAGATGCGAGTGGTCAGCAGTGGGTGTGTGATGAAATAGATTTGCAGCGTGGGAAGTATGTACAGAGGATAGCTAAGTATTCTCCGGTAGAAAGTACCATAAGTCAAATAACAGACGGAGGGGTTACAAGTGGAAAAACTATTATGGTACGGTATCAATCAAAAAGTAAAAACAAAAAAAAATTCCGATGTTTATCCAACTTTCTATCGAAAGAAGAACCACAGATTTGGACTATAGATACAGAATGCTACAACCATGCAATTGATGGATATGTTGATTTTAGAATAAATAAAGATAGATTATCAACAGTTGATATAACTGGAATAAAAGATTTTTGCAGAAAAATTGATGCTAAATTTTATTACACACTTGAATCCCCAATCGAACATGACCTCCCGCCGGAAGTAATCGAAGCCTATAAAAAGCTCCATACCAATTATCCGGTAACGACTGTATTAAATGATGCAGGAGCTGGAATGAAAGTGGAGTATGTGGCAGATACAAAGCATTACATCGACAAGAAATTCGAAGAATTAAACGCAAAAGTCGTAAACACACAAATTGCATTATTATAAGGAGAAAAATTATGTACGAAATTTTTAAGAATGTAATTGAATCAAAGAGGTACTCCCTCGATGATATGCTCAAAAAGATTGATACTCTTTGGGTGCAGGGAGACATCACGGAGGAACAGAGAAAAGAACTCGTAACACTCGCTCAGACTAACGCAGACCCAAGTCAGTCCAACGCCCCATTGCAGAAGCAGATTGAAGAAATCTCTAAGAAACAGATTACTCTGGAAGAAACAGTAACTGCTTTAAGTGCTACAGTACAGAAAATTAAGGAAACTGTAGAAAGTGGAGGTACAGTTGTTCCAGAACCAGAACCAACACCACAGGAAGAATATCCTGCATGGGAACCTTATAATGGAATTCCACCTGTTAAATATCAGGTTGGCTCTAAGGTATCTCACAACGGGAAGAAATGGGAATCTATGGTGGACAATAACGTCTGGGAGCCGGGAGCATTTGGTGTTGGAGCAGAAATCTGGAAAGAAATCAAAGGATAAGGAAGTGATGTTTTGGGGTGTGTATTGGCATTTATCGTGGGAAACGCAGTTGGAATGCTGCTTACCTGCGCTGTACAAACACGTAAGAGACAGACCGCAGAGGTCTTTTTAATACTTGAATTTGCGCCGGCACAATGCCGAGAAAGGAAAAATATGAAAGTGATTGATACTTATAATGCTTTGGTAGGATCCGTAGTGGCGGTACTTACATATATCTTTGGAGAGCACTGGCTTCTCTTTGCACTGTTTTTAGGATTTAATGTGGCGGACTGGCTCACAGGCTGGATGAAAAGCCGCATGATGCACAAAGAAAACTCTATGACCGGATGGAAAGGCGTCCTAAAAAAGCTGGGATACTGGCTGATGATTGCAGTGGCCTTCGGGGCAAGTGCAGTATTTATCGAGATTGGAACGGTGCTGCATATTGATTTACAGATTACAACGCTCCTGGGATGGTTTGTATTGGCATCCCTTCTGGTAAATGAGATCAGGTCTATCTGCGAGAATTTTGTTGAGGCTGGTTTTAATGTGCCCCAGATCCTTGTAAAAGGTCTGGAAGTGGCTGATAAAGTGATTAATAAGGATTCAGAGGGCGAGTGATCGTCCTCTTTTTCTATTGGAGGAAAAAAACATGATTGAAAAGAATATTGAGGTATTAAGAAAAATTCTGTATGCAGCAGAAACGGGCGGACAGGTATACGGAAAGCAGAGATACGATGCTTTTATCGGTGCCGGAGCCAACACGCCAAACGAAAAGGCAATTACCATCGGAGCAGGACAGTGGTACGCAGGAGAAGCAAAACGGCTCTTGCAGGAGATTCAAAGAGCGGATCCGGCCCAGTTTAAACGTCTGGATACTCAGGGTATCGCAGATGATCTGTTGCATAAAAACTGGTCCAGATACGCAATCTCTCCTACGTCTGCAAAAGCAAAGTGTATTATCAAGATCATCTCCTCACCTGTTGGGATTAAATCCCAGGACAAGCTGATGGATACTCAGATTAGAGAGTACGCAGAGAGTATCACTAAGACCTACGGATCCATGCATGACAGTGCAATGATGGAATGTATTAACATTATCCACCAGGGCGGAGCTGCAGCACTGAAAAGGATTCTGGCTAAGACGGCTAAACCTTATACCTCTGAGCGGATCTACGCTGCCCTCTGTACAGATCCGGCAGATAAGAGCAACAATAATCAGGTAGGGGATTATACCACCCGTCAGAAAAAGGTGATCGAGATGATCCGGACTTATGCAGTAGAGGAGGGAACGAAAGTGAACTTATGGGATAAAACAAAAAAGCTTTTGGATGATCAGGTTGGATATTTGGAAAAACGCAGCAATGCCAATCTGGACAGTAAAACCGGAAACGCAGGATATGGCAACTACACAAAGTATTCCCGGGATGTAAATAACTGGGGATTAATGGGATGCCAGGGACAGCCGTGGTGTGCGACATACCAATTCTGGATTTGTACCAAGATTTTTGGTAAGGCGAAAGCTCTTGAAATTATGGGCAACGGTTTTTACAATTGCAACTCTGTCAAATCTCATTCCAGAGCTAAAGGAACATGGCACAGCGCGCCGAAGCTGGGAGCACTGGTTATCTTCCGGAATGGAGCCCATATTGGCCGGGTTATCCGCATCTCCGGAAATACAATTTACACCAATGAGGGAAATACATCTTCCGGCGGTCTGAACCATGTGGAGGCAAATGGCGGCTGCGTGGCTGAGAAATCTTATACCATTGGAAACAGCCAGATTGACGGCTATGTTTGGATTGATTACGGAAATGTAGAGGACAAGCCGGAAAAGCCCTGGAAAGCAACTGGAACGGCTACAGCTACTGTAGACAATCTTTTTGTCCGGGCAGAACCAAACGGAGAAGTAATTGGTGAGCTGATGAAAGGCAACCGGTTCGAGATTAACGGTGTAACATCTGGAAACTGGACGCAGGTAAATGTAGCGAATATTGGTGTAGGATGGGTATGGACTGCGTACATCCAGAAAGACGGCGCACAGACCAATGAGCCTCCCAAACAGGAAATTCCAAACAAACAGGATAAGACGCAGCGGCTCTTTGTTGGGAGAGTAACAGCCAATGTTCTTAATGTCCGCACATGGGCGGGTATGGAATATCCACAGATTAAATCCCATCCAACACTTGAAAAAGGAAATTTAGTGGACGTCATGAATTTTACCCAGACAGCTGCGGACGGTGGTCAGTGGTACTACATCCGGATTGCCGGTGAATACTATGGCTTTGTGAGTGCTGAGTACATCCAGAAGCAGTAAATTAAATATTTTTTGTCCGCATCAAGCCCTAGGATATCCCGGGGCTTTTTTGAGCAGATATTGTATCGCATTCGATTTGCTGTGAGTAATTCATGTTGGAAATATCACAAAAAAATATGTTGTACTAATCATATACAACCTACGGGAAATCTGGACAGCCGGACCGGACAGGAAATCATGTGCCTGTTCCATGAGCTTCACGAAGTCGGAAATACCATTGTGCTGATCACTCACGATAATGGGGTGGCCCAGGAGGCTGAGAGAATGATACGGATCCGTGACGGACATGTGGATGAGGTGACAGCATGATATGGCAGACCTGTAAGATGTCCTGGGCAGCAGTATGTGCCAATAAACTACGTACCTTTCTTACCATGCTGGGGATTATTATCGGTGTTTCGGCATTGATCGTCTTGGTTTCTATTGCAGACGGGGCATCCTCATCTGTATCAGAACAGATCTCGGATATGGGATCCAGTTATCTGACGGTAAGGGTTACAGATGACAAGGAAAATCCCATACGGTTAAATGAATTTCAAGAGCTTATGGATGATGAGGCGTTGGAAGCGGCCGCGCCATATGGTAGAACCTCTGTTACTGCAAAAAGCGGATATACAAGCGGAACCATGAGTATCACCGGAACGACAGGAAGCTATTTTGATATTATGAATCTGGAGCTTTCTTCAGGAAGAACCCTGAAGCAGACGGATCTGGATAATAATTCTCTGGTAGTGATCATCAGTGCGGATACAGCGATAGAATTTTTTGGAAGGGAAGACGCAGCGGGAGAAACCCTGTCTCTGGATGGAAAAAGCTTTTTGGTTGCAGGTGTTCTTTCAGACGATAATTCCTCTCTTACCTCAACACAGTCTATGATAGAAAGTTCTTCTGAGGAGGAGTCGGAAACTGTAACACTGGAAGGATATATTCCTTATTCTACGCTTACCAGAATAGCGGATAATGTGCTGGATATCACACAGTTTTATGTATCCTCCGCAGATGAGGAATCCATGGATCAGGCTGAAGCAGCCGTGGAAAGAATCATGCTTGAGCGGCTGTCTGAAGATGAAGATGCTTTTTCCATTATGAATCAGTCTGAGATTATGAGTGCTATGGAGGGTGTGGATGATACCATGTCCCTGATGATCGGAGGAATCGCAGCTATTTCTCTTCTGGTAGGAGGCATCGGTATCATGAACATTATGCTGGTGTCAGTTACTGAAAGAACCAGAGAAATCGGTATTCGCAAGGCAATTGGAGCCGGAAGAGGAGGAATCATGATGCAGTTCCTTATGGAAGCTCTTATAGTCAGTATGATGGGCTGTGCGGCAGGAATTGGAATATCCTTTGCGATACTGAAAATTATCGGAAAAGTAATGGAAGATTCTATGAGCTTCCATATGGACATGAAGGGTGCCGGGATCTCCGTGATATTTTCACTGCTGATCGGAGTGATATTTGGACTCTATCCTGCCAATAAGGCGGCACGAAAAAAACCAATTGAAGCACTTCGTTATTCCGGATGAAGCCTTTGAAAAAATAATTTGAATAAAAGGGAAATGCATACGGGGAATCCGGAACAGGTAATTTCTGCGAGGCGCTTTACGGAAAAATCATGATCAAAAATCCGAGAAAACTTATTCTGGCTTCCCTGTGCTTCATGCCGATAGTATTTCCGGAAACTGCAGCCATAATTTTAACAGCCGGAAAAATGGAATTCAGAATTTTCGAAAGTGTTGATTAGCTCTGCCAATGCATGAACATACCTGCTTCAGGAGATTCCTGAACAGTAACCATTAAATTGCCTGATTTGCTTAGAAAAAAGAAAAAACTTTACTTTTGAATAATAATGTGGTAATATATATCGTGTTGAACCACTTATAATATGTTAGTGATGAAAAGACAATGATCTTTCCTCGTCATAATGGGATGTGTATTTAATATTCCCCATAGTTTCCCCATTATAGAATTATAATCGGTGATGGCAGTAAGGGGCTAATGGCGACTGATTAACACTTTAAATACACATAAGACAATATAGGGGTCGTTCTGAGTATATCTGGTAAATGCGTAAAAATAAGCATTTTTATAGAAAATACAGAGCGCAAAAAGGGTTCAGACAGTAAAAAGCACCTGTAGCTCAGTGGATAGAGCAGTGGTTTCCGGTACCATGTGCGGGGGTTCGATTCCCTTCAGGTGTATTTGCGCGGAACTGGGGATGTTCCGGCGCGTTGTAATTTAAGGAGGACAAGAACTTGGATAATTTCAGGGAATGGTTATCAGATAACCTCCGCTATTTTATGCTTGGCGGCGCTATTCTGGTAATCGTAGCTGTTTTGTTCTTTGGTGTACGTGCCTGTGTTGGAAGCGGGAAGGGTGCTTCTGATAAAGAACAGAAAACAGCTCAGGACAACAGCCAGGGAAATGATCCTTCTTCTCCGGAAGATGATGGGGAGACAAACGACGGAAATAAAGAAGAAGACATGAATCCCTTGGAAAAAGGCGATGCAGACATTACTGCATTTATGCAGAGCTACTACAAGGCTTTAGGGGAAAGAGATATTGCAACGTTAAAAACTCTGGTCAGTGATCTGACTTCAGCAGATGAGAGCAGGATCACGAATGCCAAGGATTATATTGAAGCTTATGAACCGGGCAGTGTCTATACGAAAAAGGGGTTGGACGATAATTCTTATGTAGTATATACCTGTTACAGTTATATCTGCAGTGGAATTGACACACCGGTACCTTCGCTGGGGTATGCCTATGTTGTAAAAAACAGTGACGGGAAGTATAAAATTCTGGGCGCGGCAGATCAGAATACAAAAGTTTCTTCTTATATGGAAGACCTTTTGAATAATGAGGATGTACAGAAGCTGAGAGCAGAGGTACAGGCAGAATATGATGCGGCACAGCAGAAAGACAGCAGTCTTGCAGAATTCCTGAACGGACTGGGAGAGGATGCGGCAGCTGCAGATTCACAGAGCGGCAGTACTATGACAGTTACAGAAGGCTGTAATGTCAGAGCGGAAGCCAGTGATGAATCAGAGATTATCGGTGGTCTGGACGAGGGAACTCAGGTTGAAAAAACAGGCCAGGAAGGCGACTGGATTCAGATTGATTATGAAGGCCAGACAGGATACGTGTTCAGTAGTCTATTAGAGTAAAAAGCAGGGTACGGAAATTTTCCGTACCCCTTTTTGCGGTTATGGAACCAATGCATTGCAAAATATCTGCTTCTGTGATAGGATTTTTGCAGAGATTTTGCCGCAAAATGGCAAAAACTGTAAAATCTTACATAAAGGAGCGGGTATAATGAAAAACTTAAAGAAAATTCTAGCTTCCGTCATACTGTCTGTGGGTCTGCTGACAGGAAACGCGGCAGGGAACCTGTGGATGCCGGAAACGGTTTATGGAGCGGTGGGTCTGGCTTCTGTTCCTTCTTATACAGGAAGCGCCTATACAGTACTCAATGACAATGTTCCGGAATTTACAGAAGAAGATCTTGCTCTTGAATCTTTTGAAAGCTACAGTGAACTGGATTCACTGGGAAGATGCGGAGCTGCTTTTGCAAATATAGGACAGGAGCTGATGCCCACAGAGGAACGGGGAAAGATCGGACAGGTTCGCCCGTCCGGCTGGCATACTCAGAAATACGATTGTGTAGATGGAAAATATTTGTATAACAGATGTCATTTGATCGGCTATCAGCTTACCGGGGAAAACGCCAATGAAGAAAATCTGATCACCGGGACCAGGTATATGAATGTAGAAGGGATGCTGCCTTTTGAGGATATGACTGCAGATTATATCCGCGAAACCGGGAACCATGTGCTTTACAGAGTGACTCCCTTATATAACGGCGATGATCTGGTGGCATCAGGCGTTCAGATGGAAGCACAGTCTGTAGAGGACGGCGGTCAGGGAGTTCTTTTTAATGTATATTGCTATAATGTCCAGCCGGGAGTGGGGATTGATTACAGTACCGGAGACAGCTGGGAGGAAACAGAGGACTTTTCTGCGCAGGAAAGTCCGGAACTCAGCGCGGGAACAGAAGAAACATTTTCATCTTCAGAACAGGAGACTTTCACAGATAAAAGCGCAGCTGAGGCTACTTATATCCTTAATGTGAATACAGGAAAATTTCACCGTCCGGACTGTCACAGTGTAAATCAGATGAAAGAAAAAAACAAAATGGAGATGACGGGAACAAGGGATGAGCTGGTACAACAGGGCTATTCTCCCTGTCAGAACTGTAATCCGTGATATTTTGAAGAACTGCCGGGAGGAAACAGAGCTGTTTCCCCGGCAGTTTTGGCGAATGTATATCAAAAGCTCTGGATATGCAAATAAAAAACAGTTTACAGATTTTATAAAAACTTTATTTGTAAAAGCTGAGATTTTCTGTTATAGTGAACAGTGGTTGCAGTAAACTGTTTTTTATGAAAGAGAGAATACGAAATTGAGGAAAAAATCACATATACTGCTGGCCAGATATCTGGCTGATCAGATGACGGTTTCTGAGAGTCTTCAGTCACACAGAAAGGCATTTTGCCTGGGAAACATTCTTCCGGATATCAGACCGTCTTTTGTAACAAAAAGACATGAGTTTTTTGGAACCTTTGATGAAATACAGGAAAAACTGAAGACCCTGGTAGAGGATGGCGTGGATCAGTACAGAGAAAGAGTGTTCTGGCGCAGGCTTGGGGAGATTTTTCACTACATTGCCGATTACTTTACTTTTCCTCATAATAAAACCTTTACCGGATCTCTTGTAGAGCATAACAGTTATGAAAAAGAACTGAAAAACCGGTTGAAGACCTGTATAAGAAATGGCGAAGCGGCACGGTATCAGGCGGCTGAGATCAGCTTTGGGAGCTTTGGACAGCTTACAGAGTATATTCGGGAAAAACATGCGGAATATCTGAAAAAAGAACGGAATATTTCAGATGATATCAGGTATATTCTTGATGTGTGCTGTCAGGTGTTCCGGGGAGTGTGCCGGCTGTGTCCGGGACTGGAGCCGGAAAAAGTTCCCGTATGTGTTTTCTGAAATATAAAAATATGAAAAAAATATGAATTTTGTACTAAAACCGCCGGGGCCTGTGCTCCGGCGGTTGATTTTGAAAAAAGTGTATGATAAAATAAAAACGGTCATATGTAAGCAAACGACATTGAGGAAGGCATACCTTTATATAGGGGAATAAAGATATGTTCTTGGAAGGGAGTAATATTAACCAGAATGAAGAACAAATATCTGACAAAATATTTATGTATTACATTGATTTCCGGTACAGTTCTGTCAAGTCCGGCGGCTGTAATGGCAGGCAGTGAAGGGACAGAGGCTGCAGCGGATTTCGGAGACGGTTCAGGACAGGGAGAAACAGCTCCTGCGCCTACGGAAGCACCTGCTACACCTGCGCCTACAGTAGCTCCGGTACCGACAGAGGCACCTGCAACGCCTGCGCCGACAGAGGCTCCGAAGCCTACAGAAGCACCGCAGCCAACCGTGACGCCGGAACCGGAACCAACGGTAACACCGGAACCAGATCCGACAGTGACACCGCAGCCTTCACCGACAGTAACACCGGGGCCGGAACCAACCGTAACGCCTCAGCCAACCGTAACACCGGAACCGGATGAACAGGCAGTAAAAGCTCTGATTGCTGAGATTGATAAACTTTCAAAGGAAAAGCTTACATTAAAGCATGAAAAAAAGCTGAAAGAGCTTCGTGAGATTTATGATGATTTTACAGAAGAAGAAAAGAAGCTTGTGACAAATTACGATATTCTTGTAAAAATGGAAAAGAGAATGGAAGTTCTTAAAAAACAGGAAGGCAAGGATGATGATAAGACGGAATTTTCAGATGGTTCTGAAACAGGAAAGACAGGTACTCCGGTATATTACACAAGTATGGTATCCAATCTTCATGCAGGAAGAGAGTTTTATCTGGACAGTCTGAAAAATAATTATCAGCTTACTTTTTCAGAGGATTTCGCTTCTGTGATGGATCAGATTGAAAGGGAATATAAAGAAAAGAATGGCCTGACAGATGCCAGTGATACCCGTGAAAACGGTCAGACGGCTTCTTCGGATTCCCTTCTGGTGAGAAACTGGCAGGATATTCTTGCTGTTTATGTTTATGAAGAGAGTCAGAGCGGCGTTAAGGAGTTTCAAATGGATTCCTCTTCAAAAAACAAACTGGCGGAAATTTTTGCAGAAATGAATCCGATCGTGAGAGATGAAGAGAATCCTTCTCATGTTTCCTATGGAAATTATCATATTAATACTTACATAAAGAAAAACAAGATTCCTCAGGATCAGAGAGATATCCTTAAAAAATATGTGGAAACAGACTGCAAGCTTCTCTGTGCAGTTGTAACGGACGCAAAAGGCTTTGTGCGCCAGAGTGTCGGTGACGATGTTTCAGAGGAACGTGTAAATGTGATCACAGCAGCATATTCTCTGGTTGGAGAGGTGGGATATTTCTGGGGCGGCAAATCCACAGCCATCGGTAAGGATGCGAACTGGGGAAATGCAGAAAAGGTAGATGCGGCAGGAAGTCCAAGTACAGGAAGTACAAGAGCCTACGGACTGGACTGCAGCGGATTTGTTACCTGGTCTGTGATCAATGGATATCTGAACCAGGGAATGCAGAGCAGCGTAGGAGACGGAACTTCTGAGCAATGGCTCAATGCCAATGTGGTCAGTGAAGAAGACGCTCAGCCTGGAGATCTGGTATTCCAGAGCGGACCGGAGGCGGGAAGCGACAACCATGTGGGTATTATCTGCGGTCAGACAGATGCAGGAGACTGGATCGCAGTACATTGTTCTTCCAGCAAAAACGGCGTTACAGTAGGAGAGGCTTACGGTGCAAGCTTCCGATATATCCGTCAGCCGGATTTTTATCCTACAGAGGAAGAACGGACTCAGATGCTCAGTGACGCAGCTTCTGCAGCAAACGTTTCAGCTCCTGAAAAACTGGAACAGAATGGAACAGCAGAAGATCTTACTTCAGGCAGCGCTTCTGATGCTGTGTTAAATAGCGGTAGCAGCGACGAAATCTTTGTCTCTGATGAAGATGTAGAAGTGATTTTTGAGGATATGGAAGAGGATGAGCAGACTGTAGTGTCCGAAGAAGATCGGGAAACAGGCAATGTTGAGGTGACAGATACGCTTCAGGGAATCCTTGACCAGAATATTTCAGTTACTCAGAGTACCTCAAAGGCAGAGGAATTTGAGGATATAGAGGTTATTTTTGAAGACTGACACGGAAGAGCTGACAGAGAAATCAGTCGGTTACTGTTTACACGCAGCGTAACATATGCCCATGCGGAAAAATGAAAGCCGCATGGGCATGATTTTTCAAAAGGAGAAACAAATGAAAAAAAGGCGTTTTCCCAAGCTCCTTTTTCTGCTATTTCTGCTTCTGATCGTTGCCGGCCTTATATTCGGGATATCGCAGAAAGAGAGAACCGTAGGTGATCAGAAGGAAAAAACAGGGCTGGAACAGATGGCAGATGCAGCCAGAGCCGTGTTTGATCAGGAACCGGAACAGGTAAAAAAACTTCGGGAGCAGGAGACTGCGCAGACAGAGGAAGGTCATCAGGAATACTATTTTCAGCTTCTGAGAGATCAGGAAAAAGTTATTTACAGACAGATGCTCCAGGGTATCCGGGAGAGAAAAGAAGAATTTTATCTGACTTCTTCGGAGGATGAGGTGATCGACAGAGCATACCATGCTGTTCTGAAGGATCATCCGGAGCTTTTTTGGATCCACAACAGGGAGGCTGTTTACCGGACCACGTATCCGGGAGAGGATTACAGCCTGTTTTCGCCCGGATATACTTATACGGACCAGGAAGTTCAGGAGATTCAGGCTGCCATGGAGCAGGGATATCAGGAAATGACTGCAATGATACCGGAAAATGCAGATGATTATGAAAAGGTCAAAACAGTTTATACATATCTGATCGATACGACGGAGTATGTCTCATCTGATCATGACCAGAATCTGGCAGGAGTTTTCTGGAAAAAGCAGGCAGTGTGCGCCGGGTATGCAAGATCAGTCCAGTATTTTCTGGAGAGACTGGGGATCCCCTGCATTTATGTGGAGGGAAGCACAAAGGGCAGCACGGAGGGACATGCATGGAATATTGTGCTGCTTGACGGACAGTATTATTATGTGGATGCCACAAATGGAGATCAGCCGGAATTTCTGGAAGGGGATGCGGTTCAGTTTGTGGAGCACAAAACAACTCTGTATGATTATCTCTGTCCGTTTCCTGATGAGTACCGGGAGATTTATACGGCATCAGAAGAATTTCCCGTACCGGAATGTACAGCAGTGGACAAAAATTTTTATGTGCTGAATCAGGGCTGTTTTGACACCTATGATACAGAAGCTCTTTACAGCTATTGTAAAATGCGTCTGGACAATGGCGCGGCTGTGGTGAGATTCAAATTCAGCACGCAGGAAGCGTATAATGAAGCTTACAGAGAATGGATACAGGAGAGTTATATTGATCGTGTGGCAGAGTATTATCTTCAGCTTTATGGGCTGGAGTCTGTGGAGTATCATTACGGACTTCTGGAAAATATGAAAACCATGTATTTTATGTTCTGACACATAACATAAAGGAGGAAAAAAGAGTATGAACAGCATTCTGGATATCCTGCTGAGGGGAATGGATATGATAGAACGGTTCCGGTCAGCTTCAGCAGTAACAGACATACAGCTGATAGGATTTGGAATCCTGCTGGTATTTGGTGTGATAAATTGTATTTTGGGGTACAGGCTTCTCCGTTTCTGGATGATGCTTTTTGCTTTTGTTATCGGAGCGGCACTTGGATATGGAGCCTCGTTTTTTATGGAGGTCAGTGATAATACAGTGCGGCTTGCGATCGGAGCCGGAGTAGGCGTTGTGCTGGCTGTTCTTGTATTTGTAAGTTATAAGGTGGGGATTTTTGTTCTGGGAGCAGGACTTGGCCTGGGAATTGCCGTTTATGTTCTTCACCCGACAACTTCTCTGATGTTTTTTATCTGTCTTCTTGCAGGAGCAGGACTGGGAACTCTTGCCATGAAGTGGGCAAAAGAAGTGATCATTGTAGGAACCAGCCTTCTTGGCGGCGCAATGGCAGGAATGTCTCTGGCAAAGATCGGGGGACTGGCAGATTTTCCTTATGGGATAGGGCTCAGCGCAGCCTTTGCTGTTCTGGGTATGCTGATCCAGTTTGCGACAAACCGCAGCAGATATAAAGAGGATGAAGAAGAATATGAAGCTTCTGCCAGCCGGGGCAAAAAGGAACACCGCCGGGAGGAAGAATATGATCTGTACCCGGACATTGAAGAAGAAATGTATTATGAGTCTCCGGCAAGAAGAAAAAGAGTTCAGGAAGATGTGTTTGAGAAACATACAAAGGGACAGCCGACAGTCTCTGAAAAAAGAAATGAAAGAAGAAATGTTTCGGAAAAAAGAGATTCTTCGGCAAGGAGAAATTATTCAGAAAACAGAAGTTCATCCAGAAGGCATACTCCGGTGGATATTCAGGTTGGGGAAAAAGACAGGAAACGCCGTATTGTGGATGAGTACGGACTGGATCCGGACAAAACTATTGTGTATCGTCCAAGACGGACAAAGGATCCGGAGATTGATCTGCCCCTTGATTCTTATGCGTACGATGATTCCTGCGGACGATCATCTTACAGTATGAATCCCGGAAGAAAAAAGACCTATACCATCCGGGTAGATCAGCCGGAACAGAAGAATCCGCAGGAATTTTCTGATGAATTGGACGGATATTCCAACAGTTGGCGGGAAAGAGAATTTTATGCGGATCTGAAAGAAAAAGACAGATATGATTATTATGACGACCCCATTGACGAGGATGAGCTTGATGAGGAAATCCTCAGAGAAATGATGGAAGAGGAAGACAGAGAAAGTATTCTTCCATGGAAGAAAATTACAGAAAGAAAGGCCGGAAAGGACAGACGAAATGGCAAAAGAGGCTAAGACAAACGCTATGAGGATGCTGGAAAGAAAAAAGATTTCCTATGAGGCATTTCCTTATGAGTGTGATGAATTTATAGACGGGATCCACAGCGCGGATCTTGTGGGCGCTCCTTATGAGCAGTCCTTTAAAACTTTGGTAATGGAAGGAAAAAGCGGAGGGTATTACGTGTTCGTGGTACCGATCCAGAAAGAGGTTGACAGAAAAGCTGCGGCAAAGGCAGTTGGAGAAAAAACAGTGGACATGATCCATGTAAAGGATATCCTGAAGATCACAGGCTATGTAAGAGGCGGCTGCAGCCCTCTGGGAATGAAAAAAGCATATCCCACAGTGTTTGATTCCTCAGCGGAAAGTTTTGAGGAAATTTATATAAGCGGCGGGCGTATCGGTCTGACTTTGAAGGTTCCGGTAAAAAGTCTTCTGGAAGTAACCCGGGGAAAAACGGCAGACATCACTTTGTAAGTGGTGCCTGCCGTTTTTGCAGTACAGATGAATGTTATAAAGTGTTTAGTTGTCGGAAGCGTCTTCCTCATTGATCTCAAATACATGACGTTTCTTTGCCATCTCGTCACTGGCAAGATACTCGTCGTAGGTTGTGATCTTGTCAATGAGTTTTCCGTCAGGGAGAATCTCCATGATACGGTTGGCTGTTGTCTGAACAAACTGATGGTCATGGGAGGTGAAAAGAATAACTCCCGGGAATTTGATCAGTCCGTTGTTCAGAGCAGTAATGGATTCCATATCCAGATGGTTGGTAGGCTCGTCCAGAACAAGGATATTTGCGCCGGAGATCATCATCTTGGAAAGCAGACAGCGCACCTTTTCACCACCGGAAAGAACCTTGACGCGTTTTACTCCGTCCTCGCCCGGGAAAAGCATACGTCCCAGGAAGCCTCTGACATAGGTGGCGTCTTTAATCTCAGAATACTGGGTCAGCCAGTCTGTGATAGTCAGATCATTGTCAAATTCCTGAGTGCTGTCTTTTGGGAAATAAGCCTGGGAGGTTGTTACGCCCCACTTGTAATTTCCTTCATCCGGTTCCAGCTCTCCCATAAGAATGCGGAAGAAAGTGGTGATAGCCTGCTCGTTAGCGCCTACAAAGGCTACCTTGTCATCGTGTCCGAGGGTAAAGGAGATGTTGTCCAGGACCTTTACACCGTCAATTGTTTTGGAAAGGTTTTCCACCATAAGGACTTCGTTTCCGATCTCACGGTTTGGACGGAAGTCGATATAAGGATACTTACGGCTTGAAGGACGCATATCGTCAAGCTGGATTTTTTCCAGAGCACGTTTACGTGAAGTGGCCTGCTTGGACTTGGAGGCGTTGGCGCTGAAACGGGAGATAAACTCCTGCAGCTCCTTGATCTTTTCTTCTTTCTTTTTATTTGCTTCTTTCATCTGTTTAATAAGAAGCTGGCTGGATTCAAACCAGAAATCATAGTTTCCTGCATAAAGCTGGATCTTGCCGTAGTCAATGTCGGCAGTGTGAGTGCAGACCTTATTAAGGAAATAACGGTCATGGGAAACTACGATGATCGTATTGTCAAAGTTGATCAGGAATTCTTCCAGCCACTCAATAGCAGGAAGATCCAGGTGGTTGGTAGGCTCATCCAGAAGAAGGATGTCCGGGTTGCCGAAAAGCGCCTGAGCCAGAAGAACCTTGACTTTCTGGCTTCCTGTAAGGTCAGACATCTGTGAATAATGGAATTCTGTTTCGATGCCCAGACCGTTCAGAAGGGTTGCGGCGTCAGATTCTGCTTCCCATCCGTTCATTTCCGCAAATTCACCTTCCAGCTCGCTGGCGCGGATGCCGTCTTCATCTGTAAAGTCTTCCTTTGCATATATGGCTTCTTTTTCCTTCATAATCTCATACAGTCTGGAGTTTCCCATAATAACTGTATCCAGAACAGGATAGGAGTCGTATTTAAAGTGATCCTGCTGCAGGAAAGAAAGACGCTGTCCCGGTGTGATCACAATGTCGCCGTTGGTGGGCTCAAGCTGTCCGGACAGGATCTTCAGAAAAGTAGATTTTCCTGCGCCGTTGGCGCCAATGAGACCGTAGCAGTTTCCTTCTGTAAATTTGATGTTGACATCTTCAAACAGGGCTTTTTTTCCAACCCTCAGAGTGATGTTATTTGCTGAAATCATAAAGTACCTCTTTTCTTCGTTACGGTTTCGGTTTTACATTTTATCAGGATGCTGTTTTTGCAGCTCATTCCCATTGTACCGTAAAGTCTGGATTTTGCAAGAGTTATTTTCTTGAAAAATCAACAGGACACTGCTATAATCAACTTTTAAAAGGAAATGAACAGAAAATATGGCTGTATTTCATAGAAGGGAGATAGTTGTTTATGACTGAAATCATAAATACGCTTACAGAGATGATGACACAAAATCTCTGGGCAGCGCCTGTGCTGAGTCTTGTGGCAGGGATCCTTACCTCTTTTACCCCCTGCTCTCTTGCCTCGGTACCCATGCTGCTGGCCTGTGTGGGGGCTGTGGAAGCAGACCGCAAAAAAGCAGTCTGCCTGTCGCTTTCCATGGCTTCGGGAATGGCAGTGACTTTTGGTGTTTTTGGCTCAGTGGCATCCTTTATCGGACATCGGATGCATGAGGCAGGGCACTGGTGGACAATTCTTATGGGGATTCTTATGATACTGATGGCTCTTCAGGTATTTGGCGTCATCAGTCTGATTCCCCATATCCACATATCAGAGCACATGACGAAAAAAGGTTACATCGGCGCATTTTTTACAGGAGCTCTGGGCGGCGTGTTTGCTTCCCACTGTGCGATCCCGGTAATGGTTGCCCTGCTGGCGCTTGTTGCGGAGCTGGGGCAGAATGCCTGGTGGGGCGTTTTGCTTATGGTGCTTTATGCGGTGGGTCACAGTGTGCTTCTGGTAGGAACGGGGATCGGCTACAGTTATGTGGACCGGGCAATAAAAAATCCCAGATATGCCGCCGCGGGAGTATGGCTCAGAAGAATACTGGGCGTTGTGATCCTGGCTTTTGGTATTCTGTTGATCTTTGCAGAAAAATAGCAGATTATTATTGCATCTAATACAGGGTATTTTTAAAAATTGTTGAATTTTTACAAACAAATTGCTATAATTGGGAACATAGCATCCCGGTAGTAAGCTGCCAAGGAAATATTCAGAAAAACTGCAGGCTTTGATCAGTGACAGCAGCGACGGACATAAGAGACAGTAGAGAGGGAAAAGATATGTTGATTACAAGAGAATGTGATTATGCAGTACGAGTGATCCGCGCACTTTCAGGTGCGGAGCGGCTCAGTGTCGGAGAAATCTGTGAGCGTGAGGAGATTACAGCGCCTTTTGCTTACAAAATCCTGAAAAAACTTCAGAAAGCAAAGCTCGTCAGAGGCTACAGAGGAGTCCATGGAGGTTATTCCATGAACCGGACGCCGGGGGAGATCACGCTGTTTGATATTTATACAGCCATTGATCCGGAACTTATGATCATAGAATGTATGGATCCCCAGTATCACTGCGTCAGAGATAACAGGGATAAAACGCCCTGCCTTGTTCACAGAGAGCTTGTGGAGATCCAGAAAGAGCTGTGGAAGCTTTTTCAGCGTAAAACTCTTCAGGAACTTTTCGACAGTATGTGACTGTGCGGACAGAGTGAAATCAATTGAAGCTGCTGATGTAAGCAGTCAGGATAAATAAAAAGGGAGCGGTCTGCTTCAGGCGCGTATTATGGCACGGAAAGGGCAAAATGCTGTCACCGAAGGTGAACAGGAATGTATTTTGCCCAGGCTGCTGTGAAGGACGCGGACAGGAGCCGCTCCTTTGTTGTATGCAAAAAAATCCAGAATCCGGTTGGACAATATCACAGGAATATGATATAATCAGAAATGGAATTTTAGACTGGATAACAGTCTAGAAATAATTTTCATCATACCTTTAAGGAGGAAAAGAAAACTATGGCAAGAAAGATGAAAACCATGGATGGTAATCATGCAGCCGCTCATGCATCATACGCTTTTTCTGATGTAGCTGCTATTTACCCGATCACCCCTTCATCTGTTATGGCTGAAGCTACAGACGAGTGGGCAACCCAGGGAAGAAAGAACATCTTTGGACAGGAAGTACAGGTTACTGAAATGCAGTCCGAGGCTGGTGCTGCAGGTGCAGTTCACGGATCTCTGGCAGCCGGTGCCCTTACAACTACCTACACAGCATCTCAGGGTCTTCTTCTGATGATCCCGAACCTTTACAAGATCGCAGGAGAGCAGCTTCCGGGCGTTATCAACGTATCTGCCCGTGCACTTGCTTCTCACGCACTTTCCATTTTCGGAGATCATTCTGACGTTATGGCATGCCGTCAGACAGGCTGCGCAATGCTTTGCGAGTCTTCTGTACAGGAGGTTATGGACCTTACACCGGTAGCTCATCTTGCAGCTATCAAAGGAAAAGTTCCGTTCATCAACTTCTTTGACGGTTTCCGTACATCTCATGAGATCCAGAAGATCGAAACATGGGATTATGAAGATCTGAAAGATATGGCTGATATGGATGCGATCGCAGAGTTCCGTAAAAACGCTCTGAACCCGAATCATCCATGCCAGAGAGGTTCTGCTCAGAACCCGGATATCTTCTTCCAGGCAAGAGAAGCATGCAACCCGTACTACGATGCCCTTCCGGCAGTTGTACAGGAATACATGGACAAAGTAAACGAAAAGATCGGAACAGACTACAAACTGTTCAACTACTACGGAGCTGAGGATGCAGATCACGTGATCGTTGCTATGGGTTCCGTAAATGACACAATCGAGGAGACTATCGATTACCTTGCAGCAGCGGGCAAAAAAGTCGGCGTGATCAAAGTTCGTCTTTACAGACCATTCTGCGCACAGGCACTGATCGATGCAATCCCTGCATCTGTAAAACAGATCACAGTTCTTGACAGAACAAAAGAGCCGGGTGCTCTTGGCGAGCCTCTGTACCTTGATGTTGTAGCAGCTCTTAAAGATTCCAAGTTCAAAGATACTCCGGTATTCTCCGGACGTTACGGACTTGGTTCCAAAGATACAACACCGGCACAGATCGTTGCTGTATATGAGAACACTTCCAAAGAGAAATTCACAATCGGTATTGTGGATGATGTTACAAATCTGTCCCTGGAAACAGGCGCTCCGATCGTAACAACTCCGGAAGGAACCACAAACTGTAAATTCTGGGGTCTTGGCGCTGACGGTACTGTAGGTGCAAACAAGAACTCCATTAAGATCATCGGTGACAACACAGACATGTACGCTCAGGCTTACTTTGACTATGACTCCAAGAAGTCCGGCGGTGTTACAATGTCTCACCTTCGCTTCGGTAAAAAACCGATCAAATCTACTTACCTGATCAAGAAAGCTGACTTTGTTGCATGTCACAATCCTTCTTATGTGAATAAATACAACATGGTTCAGGAACTGGTAGACGGAGGAACCTTCCTTCTGAACTGTCCGTGGGATATGGAAGGACTTGAGAAACACCTTCCGGGACAGGTAAAAGCATTTATCGCTAACCATGACATTAAATTCTACACCATCGACGGTGTGAAGATCGGTATTGAGACCGGCATGGGACCGACACGTATCAACACAATCCTTCAGTCTGCATTCTTCAAACTTACAGGAATCATTCCTGAGGAGCAGGCGATCGACCTTATGAAAGCAGCTGCTAAAGCTACTTACGGACGTAAGGGTGATGATATTGTTCAGAAGAACTGGGCTGCAATTGATGCCGGCGCTAAGCAGGTTGTTGAGATCCAGGTACCGGAAAGCTGGAAAGACGCAGCTGACGAAGGTCTTCATATGACTCATGCTGAGAACGGAAGAGAAGATGTTGTTGATTTCGTAAACAACATTCAGTCCAAAGTAAATGCACAGGAAGGTAACTCCCTGCCTGTATCTGCATTCAAGGATTATGTAGACGGTACTACACCGTCCGGTTCCTCCGCATATGAGAAACGTGGTATCGCAGTGAACATTCCTGTATGGCAGCCGGAAAATTGTATCCAGTGTAACCGCTGTGCATATGTTTGTCCGCACGCTGTTATCCGTCCGGTAGCTCTTACAGAGGAAGAAGCTGCCAACGCACCGGAAGGCATGACTACTCTGCCGATGACCGGTATGAAAGATTACAAATTCGCCATTACTGTTTCTGCTTATGACTGTACAGGCTGCGGTTCCTGTGCAAATGTCTGCCCGGGCAAGAAGGGTGCAAAAGCTCTTGCCATGGAAAACATGGAAGCAAATGCAGGAGTTCAGAAATTCTTTGACTATGGCGTAGAGCTTCCGGTTAAGGAAGATGTTGTTGCCAAATTCAAAGAGACAACTGTTAAGGGAAGCCAGTTCAAACAGCCTCTGCTTGAGTTCTCCGGAGCATGTGCAGGCTGTGGTGAGACACCTTACGCAAAACTGATCACTCAGCTTTTTGGTGACAGAATGTATATTGCAAACGCTACAGGATGCTCCTCTATCTGGGGTAACTCCTCACCGTCCACACCTTACACTGTAAATGCAAAAGGACAGGGTCCGGCATGGTCCAACTCTCTGTTCGAGGACAATGCAGAGTTCGGTTATGGTATGCTTCTTGCTCAGAAAGCAATCCGTGACGGCCTGAAAGAAAAAGTTGAGGATCTTGTTGCAAACGCTGAAAATGAAGACGTTAAGGCAGCAGGACAGGAATGGCTTGACACCTTCTCTGTAGGCGCTACTAACGGAACAGCTACAGATAAACTGGTAGCAGCTCTGGAAGCATGCGGATGTGAAAAAGCTCAGGAAATCCTTGCACAGAAAGACTTCCTTTCCAAGAAATCCCAGTGGATTTTCGGTGGTGACGGATGGGCTTATGATATCGGATTCGGCGGTGTTGACCATGTTCTCGCAAGCGGACGTGACATCAACGTTATGGTATTCGATACAGAGGTTTACTCCAACACCGGCGGACAGTCTTCCAAATCCACACCGACAGGTGCGATCGCTCAGTTCGCTGCAGGCGGTAAAGAAGTGAAGAAGAAAGATATGGCTTCCATCGCTATGAGCTATGGCTATGTATATGTAGCACAGATCTCCATGGGCGCTGACTTCAACCAGACTGTAAAAGCAATCGCTGAGGCTGAGGCTTATCCGGGACCGTCTCTGATCATTGCATACGCTCCATGTATTAACCATGGTATCAAGAAGGGTATGTCCAAGGCTCAGACAGAGGAAGAGCTGGCAGTTAAGTGCGGATACTGGCACAACTTCCGCTTCAATCCGGCAGCAGAGAACAAATTTACTCTGGATTCCAAGGCTCCGAACATGGATGACTATCAGGCATTCCTTGACGGAGAGGTTCGTTACAATTCTCTGAAACGTCAGAATCCCGAGAAAGCTGAAAGACTGTTTGCTAAGAACGAGGCTGAGGCTAAGGAAAGATATGATTATCTGAACAAACTCATCACTCTCTACGGAGCAGATGCTGAATAAATTCAGACTTTTGGCCGCGGTACAAAGGTACCGCGGCTTTTTTTAAGGAAAGCTAATTTATGAATATGAAAAAAAGATTTTCAACAGAAAAGAAAACAGATTATTATCTGATCTATACTCTGGCTTTTGGGATTATCGGACTGATTCTTTATCTGCAGTTTTATCTGAACGGGAAATCACTGATCTGGAGCCATGACGGCGTGCCCCAGCATCTGAATTCCCTTGCTTATTATGGAGAATATCTGAGAAATATTCTTCATTCTGTTTTTGTGGAGCACAAATTTGAAATTCCCATGTGGGATATGCATATCGGTTACGGGTCTGATATACTGACAACGCTCCATTACTATGTGATCGGCGATCCCCTGACTCTTTTATCTGTGTTTGTATCGCCGGAAAAAACAGAATATCTGTATGCGTTTCTGATCTTTTTGAGAATTTATCTTGCGGGAATTGCATTCAGCAGATACTGTTTTTATCACAGAAATTCAAAGCAGGCAGTCCTTCTGGGCTCTCTGATCTATATATTTGCGGGATGGACGATCTATGCGGCTATGAAACATCCGTATTTTGCCAATCCAATGATCTATCTTCCTCTGATCCTTTTGGGAATTGACAAAATTTACCGGAAAGAAAAGCCCTATGTATTTATCTGGTCTGTGGCGCTGGCAGGAGTATCGAATTTCTACTTCTTTTATATGCTTGGAATTTTTATGGTGCTCTATGCTGCCTTTGACTACTTTGTTGTGTTTACAGATAAGTCGGAAAGAACCATCAGATGCATTGGAAAGTGGCTGGCAGTCTTCGCAGGTTATTCTGTGATTGCTGTTCTTCTGGCTGGGATCATTCTTTTGCCTGTGATCCTTCCTGTGTTTGGCACAGGACGTTTTCAGGCAGAAAATTATGTGCCGCTTTTCTATGACAGAATTTACTATGAAAAATATTTAAGCTGTCTCATCGGAGAAAATATGATCCAATGGGGAGTGGCTGGTTACACGGCGATCTCTATGACAGGAGTGTTTGTCCTGTTTGCAAAGAAAAAGTCAAATACAGCGCTGAAGGCGGGGTTCCTTCTTCTGAATGTATTTCTTCTGGTACCCTTTGCCGGGCATGTGCTCAATGGTTTTTCCTATGTGTCCAACCGGTGGATCTGGGTTTACGGAATGCTGATTGCCTATATTTTTGTAAAAATTTATCCTGAGCTTTTTCGACTGGATATCCGGGAAAAGCGCAAGGTGTTTGTCATGCTTCTTATTTACTGCGGAGTAGCTCTCTTTTCGGAGGCGGCCCGCACTCAGAGAAACATGTCCGCAATGCTTCTTCTGGTATGTTCCACTGCAGTGATTCTTTTGTACGGATCTATCTTTGTAAGAAAAAGAAATCTCTGTCTGATGATGAGCGGACTTCTTGCAGCGGGAATATTTTTTAATATTTATTATCAGTATTCCATGGAAAAGGATTATCTGTCAGAGTTTGCAGACAGAGGAGAGGCAATGGAAACCCTGGAATCAGGCACAGATCTGGCGGTTCTGGATACAGAGGATGATTCTGTGTACCGCTATGACCAGCTGGATGCCCTTTCCTGTGAAAATTCTGCCATGCATATGGGAACAAACAGTACTTCCTATTATTTCAGTGTTGCAAGCGGAAGTATCGGAGAATTTTTTGATGAAATGTATCTGAATACGCCCTGGGAGCAGCATTATGAAAATCTGGACGGAAGAACGATTCTGGACAGGCTGGCCTCTGTGAAATATTTTGTTGTAAAAAGCAACCGATACCAGTATATGCCCTATGGATATTACTGGCTGGAGGGAAGCGCGGAGAAAAACGGAAAAATATACGAGGCATTTGGAAGTGAAGAGGCTCTTCCTCTGGGGTATACCTATGATTCCTTTATACCAAGAGAGGAATATGAAAAAATGACAGTTACGGAAAAACAGCAGGCGCTTCTTCAGGGAATTGTTCTGGAAGACAGTTCTCTTCCTGAAATCACACCGGAATTTAACGATCAGGAAATTCCTTTTGAGATCAGAAAAGGCAAAGGCTGTACAGTGAAGGACGGAAAAATAAAGGTTACAAAAGAAGGGGCAAAGCTGGAGCTTCTCTTTAACGGTCTGGAAAACAGCGAGACGTATCTGATTGCGGAGGGACTGGATTATGACGGCCTTTCTCCAAAGGATAGGGTCAGTGAAAAGAAATGGAATAAAATGACCCGTTATGAGCAGAATCAGCTTCTTCATGAGGACAGCCACTGGAGATACTGGAAAGAAAGCCAGAAGGCATCAATAACAGTGGGCGGTCAGTTTCCTGAAAAGACTATCCGGATCTTTACAGACAAGTATAATGCTTACAGCGGAAAACATAATTTCCTTTGCAACACAGGATATGAAAAAGCTGCGAAACAATCCATTACCCTTACGTTTGAAAAGCCGGGCGTATATACGTTTGATAAGCTGAAAATCGTATGTCAGCCTATGGAGCGCATTACAAAGCAGACAGAAAAGCTGAACCAGGAGGTTCTGACAGATATCCGCATGGATACAAACAGGATCACCGGAAATATTTCTCTTTCAGAACCTAAGGGACTTCTGATCTCTGTACCGTACAGCAAGGGCTTCCGGGCTTATGTGGACGGAAAGGAAACAGAGCTTAAAAAGGCCAATACCATGTATATGGCTCTGGAGCTTCCGAAGGGAGAGCATGAACTCCGGCTTGAATACAGGACGCCGTTTCTGGTGCCCGGCATCTGCTTGACTTTGGCGGGAGGCCTGTGTTACATTTGTCTGGTATTTGTAAGAATGAAATTAAATAAAAAGAAGGTACCAAAGGTATGAGTGTTTTATCGGTTGTGCTTCCTGCATATAACGAAGAGCTTATGATTGCAAAAACCTGCTCCGTACTTGGAGAGGTGCTGACAGATGCAGGGATTTCCTATGAGCTGGTACTGGTCAATGACGGCTCGTCAGACCGTACCTGGGAAGAAATTGAAAAGGCAGGAAAGAAAGATCCCAATATTCTGGGAGTGAGCTTTTCCAGAAACTTCGGGAAAGAAGCTGCTTTATTTGCCGGACTTGCTCAGGCAAAGGGGGATGCAGTAGCGGTGATGGACTGCGATCTTCAGCATCCCCCGGAAACCCTGGTGGAAATGTACCGTTTGTGGGAACAGGGATATCAGGTGATCGAAGGAGTAAAGTCCAGCAGAGGAAAAGAAGGATTTCTCCATAAAAAATGCGCGGGATTCTTTTACGGGATCATGTCAAAGGCCACGGGAGTCGATATGCAGAATGCATCTGATTTCAAGCTCATGGACAGACGGGTGGCAGAGAGCATTCTTTCCATGCCGGAAAGAAATATGTTTTTCAGGGCAACCTCTTCATGGGTAGGATTTAAAACCATTTCTGTGAGCTTTGAGGTCCGGGAGCGGGAGGCCGGAGTCTCCAAATGGTCTGCCTGGTCCCTGGTCAAATATGCATTTACGAATATTGTGGCCTTTACAACAGTGCCCTTACAGTTTGTGACTGTAGGAGGTGGGATCTGCTTCCTGTTTTCGCTTGCACTGGCTGTATACTCTCTTGCCCAGTATTTTACCGGACATGCAGTGGAGGGCTATACGACAATTGTAATCGTTCTTCTTCTGATCGGAAGCGCTATTATGCTCAGTCTGGGAATCATCGGGTATTATATCGCAAAAATCTATGAGGAAGTAAAGCGGCGTCCCCGCTATATTATTTCCCGGATCGTCAGAGGCAGTGAAGACGTATCTGAAAATGCGCGGAATGATTCTGTGTAAGACAGTTTCCGGACAGAAAAACATACAGTAAAAAGCAGGAGTAAACAATGGAAAAGATCAGAAAAATGATTGCCCGGCTGTACGGGAATGACGTGGTAAGATATGTGTTTTTTGGAGGCTGCACCACCCTGGTAAACCTTGTAAGCTTTTATGTTCTGAGAAAATGCGGACTGCAGCTTACAGTGGCAAATATAATCTCTATCATTGCCGCAATTCTTTTTGCCTATATGGTGAATTCAAAGTTCGTTTTTCAGGACAAATGCGAGACTCTGCGTGATCACATTCAGCCTTTTATGAAATTTATCAGCGCCCGTCTGGTGACTATGGTCATAGAGGTGGGAGGCGTATGGCTTCTGGTGGAGATCCTGCGTATGAATGATATGATGGGAAAATTTATCACGCAGTTTATTGTACTGGCTCTTAATTACATATTCAGTAAATTTTTTGTTTTTACAACAGGAAAAAAAGGATAAAGAAGGGAAGGCGGAAAAATGACATTAGAAGAAGCAAAAAAGCAGATCAGACCTGTGGATCAGGAAGCGGTCTGCGCTGCACAGAAAAGATGGGACAGCATAGCAAAGCCCCTTCATTCACTTGGAAAAATGGAAAAGATCGTGATACAGATCGCGGGTATTACAGGTTCCGCGGATGTGCGTCTGGATAAAAGAGCTCTGGTAGCCATGTGTGCAGATAACGGAGTGGTGGAGGAAGGTGTGACCCAGACCGGACAGGAGGTAACAGCCATTGTGGCAGAAAACTTCCTGAAAGGAGACACATCTGCCTGCGTGATGTGCAGACAGTGCGGGACAGATGTATTTCCTGTTGATGTGGGCATGGCTTCAGATACAAAGGTTCCTTCTGATCTGAAGGTCATGATGGGAACCCGGAATATGACAAAAGAGCCTGCCATGACTTATGAGGAAGCAGTACAGGGGATCGAGGCAGGCATTGAGATGGTGAGAAGACTGAAGGAGCAGGGCTATCGTCTGATCGCCACCGGAGAGATGGGAATTGGAAATACCACTACAAGCAGCGCAGTGGCTTCTGTACTTTTAAATCGTTCGGTGGAGGAAATGACCGGACGGGGAGCCGGACTTTCCGGAGAGGGACTGAAAAGGAAAATTGATGCGATCAAAAGAGCTGTAAAGCTTAATGAGCCGGATCCCTCTGATCCGGTAGATGTTCTGGCAAAGGTAGGCGGCCTGGACATTGCCGGAATGGCAGGCGTATTTATGGGAGGAGCCGTTTACCGGATCCCGGTTGTGATCGACGGTTTTATTTCCTGTGTGGCTGCTCTTGTGGCTCAGAGAATTTCTCCTCTTACAAAAGACTATATGATCGCCTCTCATGTATCCAGAGAGCCTGCGGCAGCCATGATTCTTGAGGCGCTTGAAAAAGAAGCGGTGCTTCACGGAGAAATGTGTCTGGGAGAAGGCAGCGGAGCAGTGGCTCTTTTTCCGTTTATCGATATGGGACTTGCAGTTTATGAATCCATGAGTACCTTTGAGGAGATCAAAGTAGAGCAGTATGAGGAGCTGGTATAAATGATGATTCTGGTAACAGGAGGAAGCGGAAGCGGCAAATCTGCCTTTGCCGAGGACTGCGTGATTGCCTGCGGAGAAATGCCCCGGATATATATTGCCACCATGTATCCCTTTGATGAGGAAAGCAGAAAACGGGTGAAAAGACATCGGGATATGCGCTTTGGAAAAGGCTTTGAAACGGTGGAATGTTATACGGGACTTTCCGGTGTGAAGGTTCCGGAAGGGTGTATAGTACTTCTGGAGTGTATGTCCAACCTTGTGGCAAATGAATTTTTCCGTGAGGACGGCACTCATGAGAATACAGAAGTAGAAATTCTGAAGGGAATCCGAAATCTGAAAACACAGGCAGAAAATCTTATTGTTGTAACAAATGAGATTTTTTCCGAGGCTGCTTCTTATGAAGGGGAGACAGAAGCTTATCAGAAAGTCCTTGGAAAGGTCAATCAGCGTCTGGGAATAATGGCAGATTCGGTTGTTGAGGTTGTCTATGGAATTCCTGTATATCATAAAAAAGGAGGGGATTTCCATGAAAAGTCTGTGGAACAGCTTTAAGATTGCCTTTGCCATGTTCTCCAAAATACCGGTGCCCCAGGCAGAATGGACAAAGGAAAACATGAAGTACATGTTCTGTTTTTTTCCTTTTATCGGCGCAGTGATCGGAGCCGTTTCTCTTGGGGCCGCATGGCTTGCCAATTATCTGGGATTTAACGTAACCTTTCTTTCTGTGGCTCTGACAGTGCTTCCTGTTCTGATTACAGGAGGGATCCATGTGGACGGACTTCTGGATACTGCAGACGCTTTAAGCTCCTGGCAGGAACGAAAAAGACGGCTGGAAATACTGAAGGATTCCAATGCGGGAGCCTTTGCAGTGATCACGGCAGGCGTTTATTTTCTCTGCTGGCTTGGCGCGTACAGCGAGATCTGCTTTGACAGACAGGCTATGATTATCGTTGCTTTTGGATTTATGGTATCCAGATGTTTTTCCGGACTGGGTGTGATCACTCTTCCAAAGGCCAGAGAGGATGGAACGGTTGCAGAATTTTCAAAAAAATCCGAGGACGTTCCGGTACGAAACACTCTGATTTGTTATCTGATCATTCTTGCAGCGCTTATGATCCGGACAGAGCCTGTTATGGGAACAGCGGCTTTTTTTGCGGCAGCAGGAGTTTTTGCATATTACAGATATATGGCAATGAAGTATTTCGGCGGAACTACAGGGGATCTTTCCGGTTGGTTTCTCTGTCTCTGTGAGCTGGCAATAGTGCTGGTGACAGCGGCGCTGTCAGTGATTCTTATATAGGTAAAGGAGAAGGATGAGTATGGAAATGGTAATTGGAGGCGCCTTTCAGGGAAAGGCAGCTTTTGCAGAAAAAATGTATCCGGGAATTTCCTGGGTAAAGGGAAACGAAATCTCCAGAGAAGAACTTTTTTCCGCCAGGGGCGTTGTGGGCTTTCATGAATTTATAAAAAAAGAAATGGAACAAGGAAGCTCCGTGGAAGCTCTGGCAGAAGAGCTGATCCGGAAAAACCCGGAGGTAATTCTGGTGTCAGATGAGGTTGGATACGGAGTGGTTCCTGTTGACGCTTTTCGGAGAGCTTACCGGGAGGCTGTGGGAAGAACATGTACGAAGCTTGCTTCCTTCAGCAGAAAAGTAACCAGAGTGGTCTGCGGTATCGGTACGGTGATCAAACATGACTGAGATATGGCTGATCCGTCACGGAATGACAGAAGGGAACCGTTATCAGAGGTATATTGGAAAAACAGACGAACTTCTGTGTGAAGAAGGCAAAGAGAAGCTGAAGGAATTTTTCTATCCGGAGCCGGAAGCTGTATTCGTAAGTCCTCTTGTGCGGTGCAGGGAAACAGCAGAGATCCTGTTTCCGGAAAAAAGGCTGAGGATCATAGACCAGCTTGCAGAGTGTGACTTTGGAGACTTTGAGAACAAAAACTATCTGGAATTATCCGGAAATCCGGATTATCAGGCCTGGGTAGACAGCGGTGGGATTCTGCCTTTTCCAAATGGAGAAAGCAGAGAAGAATTTCAGAAACGTACTCTGGAAGGGTTCCAGAGGGTTGTAAGTGCCTGTTTCCGCAGTCACATCAGCAGGGCGGCAGTAGTGGTTCACGGGGGAACCATTATGAACATTATGGAGGCTTACGGATATCCAGGGCGAAGCTTTTATGACTGGCATGTAAAAAACGGATGCGGATATCAGGTGAAGGCAGATCCGGTTTTGTGGAACCGGAACAGAAAAGTCCTGGAATTAATAAATGAATTATAAAAACTGTTGCGGCAAAATATTCCATGAAAAATATGCGGAATATCTGCCGGAACAGTTTTTTTATTGCAGAGAAACTCCTGGAATATAATTCTGTATTGACCCGGAAAGCGGACAATACTTGATATACAAAAATTTTTAGAATAAAAAAATGTTTTTTAGATTTACTATTGAAATACAGGAAAAAGTGTGATACATTAATAGTATAAAATTCCTAAAATGACAGGATGAAATTTGTATACAGTTGGGAGATTTTTACAAGACAGGGAGGATTTAATATGAAGATTGTTGGAAATGGAAGAATGATTACACGAGATGCGTCCAATACCTTTTATGAAAACGGTGCAGTGGCAATGGACGGAAGCACCATCGTTATGGCAGGCGGAACAGAAGAAGTAAAAAAAGCTTATCCGGATGCAGAGTTTATTGATGCAAAGGGCGGAGTGATCATGCCTGCGTTTATCAATGCCCATGAACATATTTACAGCTCCTTTGCCAGAGGACTGAGTATTAAAGGATACAATCCTCAGGGATTTCTGGATATCCTGGACGGACAGTGGTGGACCATTGACCGTCATCTGACTCTGGAACAGACAAAGCTTTCCGCTTATGCTACTTATATTGATTCTATAAAAAACGGTGTGACAACTGTTTTTGATCATCATGCAAGCTTCGGACATATTACAGGTTCCTTAAATGCCATTGAGGAAGCGGCAAAAGATCTTGGAATCCGTACCTGTCTCTGCTATGAGATCTCAGACCGTGACGGAATGGAAAAATCCAGAGAATCTGTTATGGAAAACGTAAACTTTATCAAACATGCTCTTGCAGATGACAGCGATATGATCGCCGGAATGATGGGTATGCATGCATCCTTTACCATCTCTGATGAGACAATGGAGCTGTGCAATGAGCTTAAGCCGGAGGGCGTCGGCTATCACATCCATGTTGCAGAGGGAATCTATGATCTTCATCAGTGTTTAAAGGAGCATGGCAAGCGTATTGTTGACCGTCTTTATGACTGGAATATTCTGGGACCGAAAACTCTTCTGGGTCACTGCATTTATATTAATGAACATGAGATGGATCTCATTAAAGATACAGATACTATGGTAGTACATAATCCGGAATCTAACATGGGCAATGCCTGCGGATGCCCTCCTACCATGGCTCTGGTACACAAGGGAATCGTTACGGGACTTGGAACAGACGGATATACTCATGATATGATGGAGTCCTGGAAAGTGGCAAACGTTCTTCACAAACATCATCTCTGTGACCCTAACGCAGCATGGGGCGAGGTTCCGCAGATGCTTTTTGAGGGAAATGCAAAAATTGCCAACCGTTACTTTAAAAAAGAGCTTGGCGTTCTCAAGCCGGGAGCCGCAGCAGATGTGATCGTGATCGGATATGATCCTCTGACGCCAATGCGCGCAGACAACACCAACGGACATCTTCTGTTCGGCGTAAACGGAAGCATGGTTCAGACTACAGTATGTAACGGGGAGGTTCTGATGAAGGATCGTGAAGTTCTTGTGTGCGACGAGGCAAAGATCATGGCAGACTGCCGTCAGTCCGCAAAAGAGCTTGCAGATGATATCAATTTCGGAAAATAAGAAAAATGACCGGAGAAACCGGATGACAGGAGGATAATTATGAGTGAAAAAATGACCTGTATGTCTTTTGGACAGTTAATGGACTGGGTTTTAACAGAACATAAGGAAAAAGGAACTGTATTTGGCGTACACAGGGCTTATCAGGCAGATACGGCAAAGGATATGGAGATTTTCGGAAGAAATCTTGAGACTCCCATCGGCCCGGCAGCAGGCCCCAACACACAGCTGGCTCAGAATATTGTGGCTTCCTATTATGCAGGAGCAAGATTCTTTGAGCTGAAAACTGTTCAGAAAATGGACGGCGATGAGCTGGCAGCCTGCATTAACCGTCCTTGTATCCTGGCAGAGGACGAATGCTATAACTGCGAGTGGTCCACAGAGCTCTATGTGCCTCAGGCTATGGGAGAATATATTAAAGCATGGTTTATTCTTCATGTAATGGCAAAGGAGTTTGGTCTTGGAGGAACAGACGGCTTCCAGTTTAATATTTCCGTAGGCTATGATCTTGCAGGAATTAAAGAAGAAAAGATTGATACTTTTATCAACTGCATGAAGGAAGCCAGGGATACAGAAGTATTTAAGGAGTGCAGAACATGGCTTCTTGACCATGTGGATCAGTTTGAGCATGTGACAAAAGAGGATATTGAAGCAATTCCGTCAGAGATCTGTAATTCTGCAACAATTTCCACCCTGCACGGATGTCCTCCAAATGAGATTGAAAGTATTGCAAATCATCTTTACAAAGAAAAACATCTGAATACATTTATCAAATGTAATCCTACGCTTCTGGGCTATGAATTTGCCAGAAAGACCATGGATGAAATGGGCTATGACTATATGGCATTCGGCGATTTCCATTTCCTGGATGACCTGCAGTATAAAGACGCTGTCCCGATGTTTAAACGTCTCCAGGCGCTGGCAGACCAACTGGGCCTTGCCTTTGGCGTAAAGATCACAAACACCTTCCCGGTAGACGTAACCAGAAACGAGCTTCCAAGCGAAGAGATGTACATGTCCGGAAAGGCTCTGTTCCCACTGTCTATTTCTCTGGCTGCAAAGCTTTCCAGAGAATTTGACGGAAAACTCCGTATTGCATATTCCGGCGGAGCTGATTTTTATAATATTGACAGGATCGTTGGCTGCGGCGTATGGCCGGTAACAGTTGCAACAACCATTTTAAAAACAGGAGGATACCAGAGATTCTCCCAGATGGCAGAAAAGATCATGGCGGACGGAGTGAAGCCATGGGACGGCATTGACGTGGAGGCTCTTGAAAAGCTGGCTGAGGACGCAAAGAAAGATCCTCGCCATGTAAAAAATATCAAGCCTCTTCCAAACAGAAAAAACGAGGAGGAAGTTCCGCTTCTGAACTGTTATTTTGCTCCATGCCAGGGCGGATGTCCCATTCATCAGGATATTCCGGAATACATTGGGCTTGCAGGAGAGGAAAAATACGCGGACGCGCTTCGTGCGATCCTTGATAAAAATGCCCTTCCGTTTATTACAGGAACTCTCTGCGCACATAACTGTATGTATAAATGTACCAGAAACTTTTATGATGAGTCTGTAAATATCCGCGGAACAAAGCTTCTGGCAGCAGAGAACGGCTATGACGAGGTGATCGGCGAGATCCGTGCCGGAGAGAGTAACGGAAAGAAAGTAGCCATTGTAGGCGGCGGCCCGGCAGGTATCGCTGCAGCTTACTTCCTGGCAAGAGCAGGCGCTTCTGTGACGATTTTTGAAAAAGAAGCAAAACTCGGCGGTGTGATCCGTTATGTGATTCCGGGATTCCGTATTCCTGAGACAGCTATTGACAAAGACGTTTCCTTTATTGAAAAAATGGGTGTGGAAATCCGCACAAATACCGAGATCACTTCTGTGGCTGATGTAAAAGCGCAGGGCTATGACGCGGTGATCGTTGCCACCGGAGCGAATAAACCGGGAACACTGAAGCTGGAAAAAGGCGAGACAGTAAATGCCCTTAAATTTCTTGCCGACTTTAAGTCAAATGACGGAAAAGTGGATCTTGGAAAGAACGTTGTTGTAATCGGCGGCGGAAATACAGCCATGGATACAGCCAGAGCGGCAAAACGTACAGAAGGCGTAGAGCATGTATATCTGGTTTACAGAAGAACAAAACGCTACATGCCGGCAGCAGAGGAGGAGCTTCTGGAGGTTCTGGAAGAGGGCGTTGAGTTTAAAGAGCTTCTGTCTCCGGTAAGCCTTGAAAACGGAACTCTTATCTGCAGGAAAATGGAGCTTGGCACAATGGACGCTTCCGGAAGAGCAGGAGTTACAGAGACAGATGAGATGGTGGAAGTGCCTGCGGATACTGTGATCGTAGCTGTTGGAGAAAAAGTGCCTGCAGAGTTCTATGAGGCCAACGGCATCAATGTAAATGAAAGAGGAAAAGCAAAGCTTGATCAGGAAACTCTGGAAACAAGCGTAAAAGATGTATATCTGGCCGGCGACGGCGCCAGAGGCGCTGCAACTATCGTGGAAGGTATCCGCGACGCACAGCTTGTTGCAAAAGCAATCCTTGGCAGAGAAGTTGTTTCTGACAGAGCAGTTACAGGTACAGAAACAGAGTGCTATGAAAAGAAAGGCGTTCTGAAAGAAGAGAAGGACGCTGCAAAAGAAAGTGCAAGATGTCTTTCCTGCAGCAAGGTATGTGAAAACTGTGTGGATGTATGTCCAAACAGAGCAAATATCTCCGTTAAAGTACCCGGAATGGAAATGGCTCAGGTGATCCACGTGGATTATATGTGTAATGAGTGCGGAAACTGCAGGACCTTCTGTCCGTATGCAAGCGCTCCTTACAAAGATAAATTTACACTGTTTGCAAAACCAGAGGATATGGATGACAGCACAAATGACGGATTTGCTGTACTGAATGCAGACACAAAGGAATGCAGAGTGAGATTCCTTGGAAATGTAACAGAGTGTAAGGCAGACGATCCGGAAGATAAGGTGCCGGGCGGAATCCGCGCGCTGATCTGTGCTGTGATCGACGATTATTCCTATCTGCTGTTTAAATGATTACAGGATCTGAAATGAAGTGAAAAAGAGCGTGTCTCTGTGTTTTGTGCAGGGACGCGCTCGTGCTGAATATATGTCAGGAGGAAGGTTATGTTCAGTTTTTATGTAAATGGAAAGGAATATCAGGAAGAAAAGAATATGAAGCTTCTTCGTTTTCTTCGTGATAAGCTTCATCTTACTTCAGTAAAAGACGGATGCAGCGAAGGCGCCTGCGGAACCTGTCATGTACTGATCGACGGGAAAGCGCAGAAGGCCTGCATTCCTTCTCTTTCTATGATGGAAGGCAGGCATATTATAACTGTGGAAGGACTTTCTGAGGAAGAAAAAGAGATTTATGACCGGGCGTTCGGAGAAGCAGGCGCAGTGCAGTGCGGATTCTGTATTCCCGGCATGGTGATCAGCGCCAAGGGGCTTATTGACCAGAATTCGGATCCTACCCGCGCTCAGGCGGCTCATGCGATCCGCAACAATATCTGCCGCTGTACAGGCTACAAAAAAATCATAGACGGTATTCTCCTTGCCGCAAAATATAAAAGAGAAGGACTTCCCGAAAAGAGGGAGTATGCCTGGAAGCTGGGAGAGCGTGTGCCCAGAGTGGATGTCCGTGAAAAGGTTCTGGGCTATGGCCAGTATCCGGACGATATCTATGAGGAGGGCATGATCTACGGAAGCGCTCTTCGTTCCGCCTATCCAAGAGCTCTGGTAAAATTTATTGACACAGAAAAGGCAAAAGCGCTGCCCGGAGTGATCGGGGTTTTTACAGCAGAGGACATTCCCGGAAGCGTAAAGGTGGGGCATCTGAAGCAGGACTGGGACGGACTGATCCCTGTTGGAAAGATCACTCATTATCTGGGAGATGCGGTCGCTCTTGTTGCGGCAGAGACACCGGAGCTTGTGGAAAAGGCTAAAAAGCTGATTAAAGTAGAATATGAAGAACTGCCCATGGTTCGTGATCCTTATGAAGCAATGAAAGAGGATGCTCCTCTGGTTCACGAAGACGGAAATCTTCTGGCCCACTGGCACGTGCACCGTGGCGATGCGGAAAAAGCCATTGCCGGATCCGCCTATGTTCTTACAGAAAAATTCCGGACACCGTGGACAGAGCATGCGTTTCTGGAGCCGGAGTGCGCTGTGGCAAAGCCGGACGGAGAGGACGGGGTGATCATTTATTCTTCAGACCAGGGTGTGTACGATACCCAGCATGAATGTATGGCGCTTCTGGGACTTCCGGCTGAAAAGGTAAAGGTGCGCAATAAGCTGGTAGGCGGCGGATTCGGAGGAAAAGAAGACGTGACGGTCCAGCATCACGCAGGCATGATCGCCTATCTTACCAAACGCCCGGTAAAGGTAAAGCTTACCCGTGAGGAAAGTATTCTGATCCATCCCAAACGCCACCCCATGGACATGGAATTTGCTATGGGCTGTGATGAAAACGGTATCATTCAGGGTGTGAAAGCAGCTGTTATAGCAGATACCGGAGCCTATGCCTCTCTGGGAGGCCCTGTGCTTCAGAGAGCCTGTACCCATGCCTCCGGTCCCTATAATTACCAGAATTTTGATATTGACGGAAAAGCCTACTATACAAACAATCCACCTGCCGGAGCTTTCCGCGGGTTTGGCGTTACCCAGACCTGCTTTGCAGTGGAAATGCTTCTTACAAAAATGGCAGAAAAGGTTGGCATTTCTCCCTGGGAGATCCGCTACCGCAACGCGATCCGTCCGGGACAGGAGCTTCCAAACGGTCAGCTTGTAGATGATTCCACCGGACTTGCAGAGACTCTGGAAGCGGTAAAGGAAGTGTATGACAGCCATCCTTATGCAGGAATTGCCTGCGCCATGAAAAATGCCGGTGTGGGCGTCGGGCTTCCGGACTGGGGACGCTGTAAGCTGTATGTGCACAATGGAAAAGTAGAGATCCACTCAGGAGCCTCCTGCATTGGACAGGGACTTGGAACGGTACTGGTACAGATGGTATCAGAAAAGCTGGGACTGAAAAGAGAGCAGATTTATTATGATGCTTCCAATACGTATAATGCGCCGGATTCCGGAACCACTTCCGGATCCAGACAGACTCTTGTTACAGGGGAAGCCTGCCGTCGCGCCTGTGAGAAGCTGAAAGAAGAGCTTGCTTATAAAACTCTGGAGGAGCTGGAGGGACAGGAATATCTGGGCGAATATCTTGCCAGAACAGATGCCATGGGTTCTGATGTAAAAAATCCTGTTTCTCATGTGGCCTACGGGTACGCAACTCAGGTGTGCATTCTGGATAAAAACGGAAGGATTGAAAAAATAGTGGCAGCCCACGACGTGGGACGGGCAGTGAATCCTCTTTCTGTAGAAGGCCAGATCGAGGGCGGAGTGCTCATGTCCACAGGCTTTGCTCTCACAGAGCAGTATGGACTGAAGGACTGCAGACCTCAGAATAAATATGGAACGCTGGGACTTTTCCGGGCAAACCAGGCTCCGGAGGTGGAAAGCATCATTGTAGAAAAAGAAGGCTTAAAGGTAGCAGAGGGAGCCATCGGCATCGGAGAGATCACCTCCATTCCTACGGCGCCGGCTATAGCAGGGGCTTACTATAAATATGACGGTCAGTACCGCACAAGCCTTCCGCTTGCCAATACGCCGTATGAGAGAAAGAAAAAGGGGGAATGATCTATGGCAAGATTTCCGAAAAAGACAGCTTATGTTGCATGTGACGGCGGAGAACGCTGCCACAGCTGTACATACGGCTGTATGAGCTGTTCCTCCTGCATTGAGGTCTGCAGAAAGGACGCGGTTTTTTATAATGAATATGGTGTGGCTGAAATTGAGGAAAGCAGGTGTATCGGATGCGGCCTCTGCGTGAAGGCCTGTCCTCAGGAAATCATCCTTATTCATCTGACAGACAATCCTTTTATCGTAAAGTGTTCCAATAAGGATAAGGGAGCAGCGGCAAAAAAGGCCTGTGAAGCAAGCTGCATCGGATGCGGGATCTGCGCCAGAAACTGTCCGGCAGACGCTGTGGAGGTTCAGGACAATGTGGCGGTGATCAATGACGAGCTCTGCCTTGCCTGCGGAAACTGCGCGGTAAAATGTCCGCGGAATGTGATCCGGGATACAAGAGGGATTATTTTAAAATAATTCAAGAAAAAACACTAAAAATCAATGGAAAAAACCCTTATAATATGTTAAAATGAATAAAAGGAAATGGTTCCTGATGTTCTTATTCTGACTCAGGATACATATTATAAGAAAGTAGCATGGTTCGGAGCCGGACATACGTCCTGAGGGGAACACACACTCCCTGGACGCAGTCTGGCTTTTTCCATATTCTAAAAGCTTCAGGGAAATCTCAGACAGTATGGGAGAATTCATGTAGAAAAGGAAAAGAAGGTGAAGAAATGGTTGGAAAAAGTATTCCAAGAGTAGATGCTTATGAAAAAGTTACAGGCAGAGCAAAATTTACAGATGATCTGATTCTCAACCGCGCTCTGGTTGCCAAGGTCCTTCACTCCACCATTGGAAACGGGATCGTAACATCTATTGATACCAGTGAGGCAGAGGCGCTTCCCGGAGTGGTAAAGGTAGTTACCTTTAAAGACGTGCCGGATCACTGCTATCCCACACCGGGACATCCCTGGTCTGTGGAGCCTGCTCATCAGGATATTGCGGACAGAAATATCCTTACAGGACGTATCCGCTATTATGGCGATGATATTGCTGCCGTTGTGGCAGAGGATGAAGTAACTGCGTCCAGGGCGCTGAAGCTGATCAAGGTTGAATATGAGGAATATCCGGTGGAGATCCATCCCAGAAAATCCATGTACGGAAGCAATCCTCCCATTCATTTTGATAAAAAAGACAATGTACTTGCCCGTTCCAACTTTTTTATCGGAAACGTGGATGAAGGCCTGGAGCAGTCTGATACAGTTGTGAAAAGAAGCTACAAGACCTCCATTGTCCAGCACTGTCATATAGAGAATCCCATATCCTTTGCCTATATGGAAAAGGGAAGGATCGTTGTAGTTACTTCCACGCAGATCCCTCATATTGTCCGCCGTGTGATCGGCCAGGCTCTGGGAATCCCCTGGGGCAGGGTAAGGGTGATCAAACCGTATATCGGAGGTGGATTCGGAAACAAGCAGGATGTGCTTTATGAGCCTCTGAATGCATTTTTGACTACTCAGGTAGGCGGCCGTCCTGTAAAGCTTGAGGTTTCCAGAGAGGAAACCTTCTGCAATACAAGAACCCGTCATTCTATTGAGTATGATCTCACTGCAGGCGTGGATAAGGAAGGTCATCTGCTTGCAAAAGATATGAAGGCATATTCCAGCCAGGGGGCTTATGCATCCCATGGTCACGCCATTGCCGCCAACGGTCTTACTGCATGGAGACTTCAGTATGCCTGCCCAAATACCAGAGGCGAGGCTTATACCATTTATACCAATACCCCTACAGCCGGAGCCATGCGTGCCTACGGCATTCCTCAGGCAGCCTTTGCCATTGAATGTCTGATGGATGATGTGGCGGCGGAGATTCATATGGATCCTCTTGAATTCCGGCGGAAAAATCTGATTCAGGGATATTATGAGGACGCTTATCTGAAGCCTATTGCAGCCAATACAAACGGGATTTTCCAGTGCCTGGAAAAAGGCGCGGAATATATTCACTGGGATGAAAAGCGAAAAGAATATGCAGATCAGACAGGTTCTGTAAGACGGGGCGTTGGCATGTCACTGTTTTCTTATAAGACAGGTGTATGGCCCATTTCACTGGAAATTGCAGGCGCCCGGCTTTCCATGAACCAGGACGGAAGCGTTCAGCTTCAGATCGGAGCTACAGAGATCGGCCAGGGAGCAGATACCGTCTTTTCTCAGATGGCGGCAGAGACACTTCACATGGATGTGGAGAACGTCCATATTGTCACAGTACAGGATACCGATGTGACGCCGTTTGACACAGGCGCATATGCATCCCGCCAGTCCTTTGTTACCGGAACAGCTGTGAAGCAGTGCGCAGAACAACTTCTCCAAAAGATTCTGGACTATGCCAAAACCCTTCTTCCGGAGCAGGAGACAAGAGAACTGTCTCTGGATCACGGCTGGATCTACGCAGGAGAGGAACAGGTACTTTCTCTGGAGGCGCTGGCACAGGAAGCCTATTACAGTCTCAGCAATTCCTCTGTGCTGACAGCAGAGGTGTCCACACAGGTGAAGAAAAATACCATTGCCACAGGCTGCTGCTTTGCAGAGGTGGAAGTGGATATGAAGCTTGGAACCATACAGATTCTTAACATCATCAATGTCCATGACAGCGGAAAGCTTCTGAATCCGCAGCTTGCCCAGATGCAGGTGCACGGAGGCATGTCCATGGGCATGGGCTATGGATTAAGCGAGCAGCTTGTTCTGGACGAAAAAACAGGACGGCCTCTTAACGGCAATCTTCTGGATTACAAGCTGATGACAGCTTTAGACACACCGGATATCAAGGCAGATTTTGTGGAACTGGATGACCCCATGGGACCTTACGGAAACAAAGCTTTAGGTGAACCGCCTGCAATTCCGGGAGCTCCTGCGATCCGTAACGCGGTTCTTCATGCTACCGGCGTGGCATTTAATGAAATTCCTCTGGCGCCTCAGCGGCTGATCGAGGGATTCAAAAAAGCCGGACTGATCTGAAAGGGGGAACGGAATCATGTATGATATTGAAAATTACTATAATGCCAGCACAATAGAGGAAGCCGTCAGGCTTTTAAAGGAACATCCGGATACCAGAGTGATCTCCGGCGGAAGCGATGTACTGATTAAGATCCGGGAAGGGAAAATGGCAGGAACCTCTCTTGTGAGTATCCGTGACATTAAAGAACTGAACGGTATCACAAAAAAAGAAAACGGAGATATTTATATAGGCGCAGGAACTACTTTTTCCCATATTACCAATGACCCTGTGATTCAGGAAAACATTCCGGTTCTGGGAGAAGCTGTAGATCAGGTGGGCGGACCTCAGATCAGGAATATCGGAACCATTGGAGGAAATATCTGTAATGGTGCAGTCAGCGCAGACAGCGCGCCTACGGTATTTTCTCTGAATGCCCTTCTTCGCATTGAGGATGGAAACAACGGAAGAACCGTTCCGGTCCGTGATTTTTACCTGGGTCCGGGCCGTGTGGATCTGAAAAGAGGAGAGATTCTTACCCATGTGATCATTCCTGCAAAGGAATACCAGGGTTATCATGGAAACTATATTAAGTATTCCATGAGAAAAGCCATGGATATTGCAACCTTAAGCTGTTCCGTGGTAAGTAAGGTAAATACAGAAAAAAATATTCTGGAAGATGTGCGCATTACCTTTGGCGTAGCGGCTCCGGTTCCTTTCCGGTGTGAAAAAACAGAAGCAGCGCTGAAAGGACAGGAAATCAGCGAAAAACTGTATGAAATGACAGAGCAGAGCATCCGTCAGGAGATCAACCCAAGAGATTCCTGGAGGGCATCCAGGGAGTTCCGTCTGCAGATCGGCGGAGAAATCGCAAAAAGAGCGCTGAAGCGTACCATAGAGCTTGCAGGAGGTGACAGAAAATGATCAAAGATAAAGTTCTGGTCAGATGTGTGGTAAACGGAAAAGAAGTAGCCGAGTATGTGGATCCCAGAGAGTCTCTGCTTGACATGCTTAGAAACCGTCTGGGTCTTACTTCCGTAAAAAAAGGCTGTGAGGTAGGAGAATGCGGAGCCTGCACAGTGATCATTGACGGAGAGACTATTGACTCCTGCATTTATCTGGCAGTGTGGGCGGAGGGAAAAAATATCCGTACCCTGGAAGGTCTGGAAAAGAACGGGGATCTTACCCGTATTCAGGAGGCTTTTATTGAGGAGGGAGCAATCCAGTGCGGTTTTTGCACACCGGGCTTTGTTATGTCTGCAACGGTGCTTCTGGAGCGGGGCGAGGTACTTACAAGAGAAGCTATCAAAAAACACATGTCAGGTAATCTGTGCCGCTGCACCGGATACCAGAATATTGTAAATGCAGTAGAAAAAGTAATGCTTGAACAGCAGGAGACTGAAGGAGTTTGATTTATGACACAGAATAACATACTGGTTGTCCGCGGAGGCGGTGATCTTGCCAGTGGAGTGATCCACAGACTTTACCGCTGCGGATACCGGGTGCTGATTCTTGAAAGCGCCAGACCCAGCGCGATCCGCCGGGAGGTGTCTTTCTGCGAGGCTGTTTATGACGGAGAGGCATTTGTGGAGGGCGTTTTAAGCCACAGGATCCAGGATGTGGGTGAGTGTGCCGGAATATGGGAAATGGGCGAGATTCCTCTTCTGGTAGATGAGACAGGAGAAGCTATCAAAAAACTTCATCCTGCAGCAGTGATCGACGCTATTCTTGCAAAAAAAAATCTCGGCACAAACAGGGCAATGGCGCCTCTTACCATTGCTCTGGGACCTGGGTTTCTGGCCGGTAGAGATGTGGATTATGTGGTGGAGACTCAGAGAGGCCATGATCTTGGAAGGATCGTGGAAGAGGGCTGGGCAGCTCCCAATACAGGGATTCCGGGAATGATCGGAGGTTATGGGAAAGAACGAGTGATTCATTCTCCGGCAGCGGGTACGATACACAGCCGGGCGAAGATCAGCGATCTGGTAGAAAAGGATCAGGTAATTGCTGTCATCAGTACAGAGAAAAACAGAGAAATTCCTGTCTTTGCCACAATTTCAGGAGTATTAAGAGGAATGATCCGGGAAGAGTATCAGGTATCGGAAGGAATGAAGATCGCGGATATTGACCCACGGAAAGAACAGAAAAAAAACTGCAATACCATTTCTGATAAAGCAAGATGCATAGCGGGAACTGTTGTGGAAATTCTTCTGTCAGAAGGAATTGTTCCCTGAACAGAAGGAGATGAAGAAACCTGCCTGCTGTATGACGGATGCTTTAACCGGAGAGGAAAAGGCAGGAATACAATTATCAGGTGATCGAGGAACAGGATTATGAGACTTACTGAACTTCTGGATATTGATGTAAATAGCAAAAAGATCATTTCAGTTGTGGGAGGCGGTGGAAAAACAAGCCTGATCTTCCGGCTTGCAGAGGAACTGGCAGAGCAGGGAAAAAAGGTCATTGTTACCACCACCACTCACATAGCTTTTGAGCCGGAACGCCCCTTTGCCAGAGACGGAGAACTGAATAAAGTCAGGGAAAATCTCAGAAAGTACGGCTATACGGTAGCTGCCTGTATGGAAAAACGGGAAGAAAAAAGTTGGAAAAAGCCGGAAAATATTCAGGGATCCTCAGGTACGCACTGCAGCGCTTCCGAAGAGCAGAACAAAAGCGGAAAACTGTTTACAGGAAAGCTTCAGGCGCTTCCGGAGGAGCAGCTTCAGGAACTGAAAAAAGAATGTGATGTAATCCTTATTGAGGCAGACGGAGCCAGACGTCTGCCTTTAAAGGTTCCGGCAGCCTGGGAGCCGGTAATTCCGGAGATGACCGATCTTGTGATCGGCGTGATTGGACTGGACTGTCTGGGAAAAGCAATCAAAGACACAGTTCACCGACCGAAATCAGCGGCAGAATTTCTGGGTAAATCTTCAAAGGAAAAGATTACGGAGGAAGATATCATACGGATTGCAAAGTCAGACCAGGGACTTCGTAAGTCCGTGGGACACAGAGGATTTCGAGTGTTTTTAAATAAAGAGGATGTTCTTAGTGACAGGAATTTGCCGGATAAAATAGTACAGAGACTGAGAAAACATGGCATTTGGGCCGTATGCGGCAGCCTGAAACAGGATATTTCTATTGTTATTCTGGCGGCGGGAAACAGCAGAAGATTTGGCAGCAACAAGCTGTTTTTTCCAATAGATGGCATTCCCATGTATTTACACACACTTCAGAAGGTTCTTCTGGTACAAAAAAAAATGAAACACAGGATTTCTTCCGTTATTCTTGTTACTCAGTATCCGGAGATCAAAAAAAATGCAGAGGCTCTGGGAGCCCGGGTGGTATGGAATCCCCATCCGGAAGAAGGAATTTCCTCATCTATGAAGCTGGGGCTTCTGGAAGTAATAAAAGAAAAGCCTCAGGCGCAAAGCTTTTCTGCCTGCCGGGAAAATAATGCCTGCCTTTTTCTGGTGGCAGATCAGCCGTGGATAAGGTGCCATACGATAGAAGCTCTGATCAGGATGTATACAGAATCCGAAAAGGGCATGGCTGCCGCAGCAAAAAATGGACAGCCTGGAAATCCCTGTATTTTTTCCGGAAAATATTACCCGGAGCTTCTGGCTCTGACAGGCGATACCGGAGGGAAAAGGGTGATGAGAAAATACATGCAGGATGTGGCTCTGCTGGAAGTGCCAGATAAAAAAGAGCTTACGGATATGGATATCCCTCCGGATATTTCATAAAGCCATAAATATGGAAAATCAGAATCATAAAGCTGGTTTTTTATTTCCCCTTTGCTCCTTTTTTAAGCTCCGACATTACGGTGAGAAGCATGGTAAAAAAGCTTGCACAGCCGCCGATCAGGTTGGAGATGGGTTCTGCCCAGAATACTCCGTCCACGCCCAGATTCCCGATCCCGGGCAACAGGACAGTAAGGGGAACTACGATCAGTACCTTTCGGAAAATAGAGAAAAAGGTTGCTTTTCTGGCTTTTCCAAGAGCCACAAAGGTACACTGGGCGGTAAACTGTAAGGCCATAAAGCAGTAGCCGAAAAAGTAAATATGGAGAGCGGGGATCCCTCTGGAGATCAGCTCAGGCTCATTGTTAAAGATTCGGATAAAAAATTCCGGAAACAGCTTCAGAAGCCCCCATATGATCAGTGTATAAGAAACACAGAGAACGGTAACGAACCGGATAGCTTTTCGTACCCGGTGATAGGCGCCCTCTCCATAGTTAAAGCTCATAACAGGCGAGGAACCGCTGGTGATGCCGTTGACAGGAGTGGTTGTGATCTCGCGGATGGAATTCAGCACAGTCATGATCCCCACATAGAGGTCTCCCCCGTACTGGTGAAGGGTGGTATTGCAGAAAACCTGTACAATACTGTTGGTAAAAGCCATCATAAAACTGGAGATTCCAAGAGACATAATGTTTTTGACCCGGCTCCAGCTAAGGCGCATGGCATCTTTTTTCAGGTGGAGAACTGCTTTTTTTCCTGTAAGAAACTTCAGAACCCACAAAGCAGAACACATCTGAGAAAGAACCGTAGCTGTTGCAGCGCCTTTTACTCCCATATGAAAAACAAAAATAAAAAGTGGATCCAGAATAATATTCAGCACAGCGCCAATGAGAATAGTCAGCATTCCCATATTTCCAAAGCCCTGGTTGTTAATAAAAGGATTCATTCCAAGAGTGATCATTACAAACAATGTGCCCAGAAGATAGATCTGAATGTAATCCTGGGCATAGGGGTAGGTAATGTCGCTGGCTCCAAAGGCGTGAAGCAGTGGATCATAAAAAATATATCCAACAGCCATCAGAAGCACGCCCGTAAGAAGAAGCATGGAAAAAGTATTTCCCATAAGACGTTCTGCTTCTCTGTGATTTCCTCTGCCCCGTTCCATGGAGCACAGAGGGCTTCCTCCATTTCCGAAAAGATAGGTAAAGGCAGTGATCAGAGTAATGATGGGAAAACAGATTCCCACGCCGGTCAGCGCGGTTGTGCCTGCCTCCGGGATTCTTCCGATATAAATCCGGTCTACGATATTATAAAGAAGGTTCAGAATCTGCGCCATGGTCATGGGCACAGCCATTTCCAGAATATTTCTGTTTACATTTCCTTTTGAAAAATCTGTCTGATGAATTTTCATAAATAGACTCCTTGATTACAAAAGACGGGGCTCCATGAGAACTGGAATCAGATAAAGCCTTCAGATAGCCGTCTTATATTTCTGGAAATTATTATATAACAAATTTTATGAAAAACAAGACCAGACCTTCCGTAAGCATCCTGTAAAATCATGCACAGCGGTTTGTTAAGCTGTTTTTGGTAATAATCTGCATCATTTCACAGATGGAAACCAACAAAAACCAACACCCCCAAAACCACTGCTTACTCTGTTTGCATCAGCTTGGGAAAATGTCTCCTGAACAGTAACCTGATCAAAATGTATTCCAGATCGCCTTCGGTGATGGCATTTTGCCCTGTGTGTCCCGGGATTTTTGCATATACATGCCAAAACACCTTGCGGGACAGTAACCTGTGAACAGTAACACAAATCCACATTATTACAGGGATTTTTTGTTGAATTTCCTTGTATTTTAAAAGAAAAACAGGTATACTTATCATAAATACAATTATAAAAAGTTCTTGATGTTTCATCATGGGAGGTATTATGGCGAAAAATTACAATGGTATGGCAGTGGGAGTATTTGAACTGGATAATCTGGTTGCCTGCTTTGTGGCTCTTGACGCTGCAGCCAAAGCAGCAAATGTAACGATCCAGAGTGTGGAGCGTAACCGACTGAAAAGCGGCGCCTGTGTGAAAATGAGAGGCTCTGTTTCTGATGTGAATGCTGCTATGGAGGTTGCTCTTGAGGCAGCTAAGCCGTTGGGACAGGTGGTAAGTCATACAGTGATCGCTTCTCCGACGGCTGATACGGAAACAGCCCTGGCAATGACAGTAAACAAATAAATAACAAAGTGAGGAAATCATTATGAGATACGGAGCGTTCGGACTGGTAGAGGTTCTGGGAAGCAGCAATGCGATTCTGGTGATCGACCAGATGCTGAAAACATCAGAGGTAGCCTTTCGTACCTGGAATACCAAATGCGGCGGTCATACAACCGTATTTTTAAGCGGAGACGTGGCAGCAGTTACGGCGGCAGTAGACAGTGTAAAAGGAAATCCGCCCTGTGAGATCATTGCAGCGGCAGTGATCTCCAATCCGTCTGAGGAGGCTGTGCGCCTGGTAGAAGAGGAAGCCGCAAAACACGCATCTGCAAAATAAATGCAGAAAAAAGGAGGCCGGGGAAAGCTTTTGTCCATTGAGGTCAAGCTTTCCTGCAGTCTCCTTTTTTATTACAGATGGCATGATAAAAGTTTATGAATGGATCAGGGTTCCTGTTTTTCCCTGGATTCCGTCTCTTGCTTTTTCAAGAAGTGTGATCATGGCTGTGCGGCCGGATCCGGAAGAAGCAAAATCCATAGCTGCCTGAACCTTCGGAAGCATGGAGCCTGCGGCAAAATGACCTTCGTCCACATATTTCTGCGCTTCCTCAACAGTGAGATCGCTTAACCATTCTTCATTTTCTTTGCCGAAATTAATGGCAACCTTCTCCACAGCAGTAAGAATGATCAGCATATCTGCGCCCAGCTCTTTTGCCAGAAGACTGCTTGCAAAATCCTTATCGATCACAGCGGAAGCGCCCTTCAGATGATCTCCCTGAAGAGTAACCGGGATTCCGCCGCCTCCGCAGCAGATAACGATCTTATTGGCATCTACCAGGCTGTTGATGGCATCCTGCTCCACAATCTCTACAGGCTTCGGAGAAGCCACTACACGGCGGTAACCGCGGCCTGCATCCTCTTTTGTGATATAGCCGTAGGTTTTTTCCGCGTGTTCCGCCTCTTCTCTGGACATAAAATGTCCGATAGGCTTGCTGGGATTCTGGAAAGCAGGATCGTTCGGATCTACCCGCACCTGAGTTACAACAGTAACGACCGGAGTACGCACAAAGCCTCTTTTGCGAAGCTCCTCTCTGAGCGCGTTCTGAAGATCATACCCGATATAAGCCTGGCTCATTGCGACACATACAGAAAGAGGTGTGTTGGGCTGGCTGGCGTCTTCCCGGGAAAGAGCGGCCATGGCATTGTTGATCATGCCTACCTGGGGACCGTTTCCGTGGACCACAACCACCTGGTGTCCGTCCTCGATCAGGTCGCAGAGAGCTTTTGCTGTTGTTTTTACAGCCATCATCTGTTCCGGCAGAGTATTTCCAAGAGCATTGCCCCCCAGAGCAATGACAATACGTTTCCGTTTATACATGTAAAAACCTCCTGATTGGGAAAAAGAGAAGGGCCGTGCAGAACAATGCTCCACAGGCCCTGTCGCTTTTTAGAATGATTTATTTAAGGATTCTCGGGGCTGCTTTTACTTCCAGTTTTTTGAGGATATCCTGCGGTTTTTCAAATTTGGAAAGCAGGATCATAGCAGCAATGATATATGGTTTGAAGCTTGCTTCTTTGTAAAGCGGAATTCTGTAGCGGTCAAATACGCTTGCGTCAACCTCGCCTGTCTCACAGCTTACTCCTGTGATATCAGCCGGCAGGCAGTGGAGATAAAGCGCTTTTCCGTCTTTTGTTGTTTTCATCAGCTCTTCTGTGCAGGCCCAGTCTTTGTGCTGTGCATTCTGAGCAAGAAGTTCTTTTTCCAGTTTGTCGATGCCGTCAAAATCACCCTCTGCATAAAGGTTTGTACGTTTTTCCATAGCTGCGAAAGGAGCCCAGCTCTTAGGATAAACGATATCGGCATCCTTGAAAGCTTCTTCCATGCTGTTTGTCTTTGTGAAAGTACCGCCGGTAGCTTCTGCGTTCTTTCTGGCGATTTCTTCAACCTCAGGCATTACGTCATAGCCTTCCGGATGAGCAAGCACAACATCCATGCCGAAACGTGTCATAAGACCGATCACACCCTGAGGAACAGAAAGAGGTTTTCCGTAGGAAGGAGAGTAAGCCCATGTCATGGCAAGCTTTTTGCCTTTCAGGTTCTCAACGCCGCCAAACTCATGAATGATATGAAGCATATCTGCCATACACTGAGTGGGGTGGTCTACGTCACACTGAAGGTTTACAAGAGTAGGTCTCTGCTCAAGGATTCCGTCTTTGTTGCCCTCAGTTACAGCGTCCATAAACTCTTTCTGATAAGCATGGCCTTTTCCGATATACATATCATCGCGGATACCGATCACATCAGCCATAAAGGAAACCATGTTGGCTGTTTCGCGGACAGTTTCGCCGTGAGCGATCTGAGATTTTTTCTCATCCAGATCCTGAACCTGAAGGCCAAGAAGGTTGCATGCAGAAGCAAAGGAGAAACGGGTTCTTGTGGAGTTGTCGCGGAAAATAGAAATTCCGAGACCGCTCTCAAATACCTTTGTGGAAATGTTGTTTTCTCTCATAAAACGGAGAGCGTCCGCAACAGTAAAAACAGCTTCCAGCTCTTCATCTGTCTTATCCCATGTCCAGAAAAAGTCGTTATTGTACATCTCCTTGAAATTCAGTGCATTTAATTTGTCAATATAATCCTGTAAAGTTTTCATAAATGATCTCCTTATTTATATTATAGATATTATTCTTACTTGCAGTAGGAAGCCGGAAGAGCTGCGTAAACAGCCGCGCATCTTACCAGGTCGATCTTCCATGTTTTTTCGTTCGGTGCATGAGCCTGTGCCTCTGCTCCGGGGCCGAAGCCGATACACGGGATTCCGTTGCGTCCCATAATAGAAACGCCGTTTGTAGAGAAGGTCCACTTGTCTGTAAGAGGACGGGCCTTTCTCATTTCTTCTGTCTCTGTGTTTCCAAGTCTTGTTTCACCATACAGATTCCTGTATGCATCTTCAAGAGCCTTTGTTACCTTGTGATCTTTCGGAATTGCCCATGTGGGGAAGTAGCACTCGATCTCATATACGCATCCGGTGTAGGATGGACGGTCGTAATTGTACATGGAAACCACAACATCGTCTCCGTATTTTTTCACACTTGGAAGGTTGCGGATCTCGTCAAGACAGCTTTCCCAGGTTTCACCGAAGGTCATACGTCTGTCAAGGGATACTGCGCAGGAGTCAGCAACTGCACAGCGGCTTGGAGAGGTGTAGAAGATCTGAGAACAGGTGATGGTACCGCGTCCAAGGAATCTTGCCTCTTCCCAGTCCGGATTGTATTTCGGGTTCAGCATTTTTACCAGACCCTTGATCTCTGTTTCATCAGAGTCATCGTTTTCATTAAGAGCGCGTACGTCCTGAAGAATATCTGCCATTTTATAGATGGCGTTGTCACCGCGCTCAGGAGCAGAGCCATGGCAGGAAACACCTTTTACGTCAACACGGATTTCCATACGTCCTCTCTGTCCTCTGTAGATACCGCCGTCAGTAGGCTCTGTGGAAACAACAAATTCCGGACGTACCTTGTCTTCATTGATGATGTACTGCCAGCAGAGACCGTCGCAATCTTCTTCCTGAACAGTTCCCACTACCATGATCTTGCATCCCTCAGGGATCAGGTCAAGATCCTTCATGATCCTTGCGCCGTAAACAGCAGATACGATACCGCCGCACTGGTCAGATACGCCGCGGCCGCCGATTTCTTCATCAGTCTCATAGCCTTCATATGGATCGAATTCCCAGTTTTCCATATTGCCGATACCAACAGTGTCAATATGTGCATCGTAGGCAATGATTTTATCTCCGGTTCCCATGTAGCCGATTACATTTCCCTGAGGATCGATCACAACCTGGTCAAAATCCAGCTTTTTCATTTCAGCGGCGATTGTGTCAATATGAGCTTTTTCATCACAGCTTTCGCCGGGATTTTTTACGATTGCTCTTAAAAATCTGGTCATGTCCTCCAGATAGTTCTGAGCCGCTTCGTTAATTTTTGCATAATCCATTGTAAATACCTCCCATAATAAATCAGTTGATAAAATTAGAATTTGTTTTGTATCAGTGACCTGATGATCACTGTAAAGAACAGGCTGATTTCCGTCAGTTATTCGCTGAAGGACTCCTCTGTTCCGTAAAGTCCGTCCCATACGATTTCACGGTAGCGTACCGGATCTGTATCTCCTTCTGTGGAGATTACAAGAATGTTGGAGCTTTCATCAAGCTTCAGAGCCTTTTTCAGATCTTCTGCATCTTTGTCATGAAGGGCAGTGTAGCAGAGACCGAGAGGCACAGAGCCGGATTCTCCGGAAACAATATGAGGATCTCCCTCAAGCGGGTTTGCGTAGATTCTGGTAGCTTTTGCGCTCATCCAGTCAGGACAGGATGCAAATACGGTTACATGATTTCTTAAAATATCCCATCCAATGGTATTTCCTTCGCCGCAGGCAAGACCTGCCATGATAGTCTGAAGATCTCCGGTTACGTTTACAAGTTCTCCGGTTTTCTTCTCGGCTGAGCGATAGAGACAGTCTGCTGCGGCTGCTTCGCATACAACCATTACCGGAGGATTCTCTTTGTATTTGTGAGCAAAATAGCCAACCACTGCTCCGGCAAGAGAACCGACGCCTGCCTGCACAAATACATGAGTGGGACGTTCTACACCCTGTTCCTTTAACTGCTGATCTGCCTCCATGACCATGGTTCCGTAACCCTGCATGATCCAGGAAGGAATTTCTTCATAGCCGTCCCAGGCAGTATCCTGAACAATGATGCCGTGTTCTGTTTTTGCAGCCTCGGCAGCAGCCATTCTTACACAGTCATCATAGTTGCATTCTTCAATAGTAACAGTTGCGCCTTCTTTGGCAATGTTGTCAAATCTTGTCTTGGTGGTTCCCTTTGGCATTCTTACCACAGCCTTCTGTCCAAGGCGGCTGGCAGCCCATGCAACTCCGCGGCCGTGATTTCCGTCTGTGGCAGTGAAGAAGGTTGCCTGCCCGAATTCTTCTCTCAGCCTATCAGAAGAGAGTACGTTGTAGGGCAGATCGCTGATATCCCGTCCAAGCTCTTTTGCTATGTAGCATCCCATGGCGTAGGAGCCGCCCAGCACCTTGAATGCATTCAGACCAAAACGATAGGATTCATCCTTGCAGAAAATATTTTTTACACCCAGATAGGATGCCAGAGAAGAAAGCTTCTGAAGAGGCGTCACTGTATACTGGGGGAAGCTTTTGTGAAATTCATTTGCTTTTTTTACATTTTCCTCAGACATTAATTCCAGGAAAGTATCGTCGGATTTCGGAACTTCATTAAGCGTCCATTTTAATCCTTCAGTCATGTAAAAATCCCTCCTTAAAAAATTTGTTTTACACTTATTGTTTTTGCTCCTGTTAAGTCTATCATATCATAAATAATGAATTTTGCAATAGAAAATACAAAAATTTTTAGGTTTTTCAAAAAATATTTAGCGACATTGAAAAGACAGGGTTCCTGTGTTAAAATTAACGTATATTTTTACAGTAAAAAAGAAGGAGGAGGACAGTTATTATGGCAGTTTTTCAGGCATTCCGGGCGCTGCGCCCCACACCGGAAAAAGCAGAGCGCGTGGCAGCGCTTCCATATGATGTGGTAACAGAGGAGGAGGCCCGTGAGACAGGAGATAAAAATCCGTTTTCTTTTCTCCATGTGGACCGGGCGGAGATCGACCTTCCGGAAGGAACCGATCCATATGACAGCATCGTATACGAAAAAGCAAAAGAAAATCTTTCTGCAATGGAGGCAGAAGGGATCTTTATTCAGGATGAGAAGTCCTGCTATTATATTTATGAGCTCACAAGAAGGGGAAAAACTCAGACCGGTATTGCAGGCTGCTGCTCTGTGGACGATTATCTGAACGGAGTGGTAAAAAAACATGAGCTTACCAGAGAAGATAAGGAGCGGGACCGTATTTGTCATGTGGATGTCTGCAACGCCAATACAGGACCTATTTTTATGGCATGCAGATATACAGAGCCGCTTCTGTCCCTGATGGAACAGTGGAAAAAAGAGCACGCGCCTGTTTATGATTTTGTCACAGAAGATGAGATCGGCCACAGAGTGTGGGTGATCGACGGGGATGGGGAAACTGAGTTTATCAAAAAAGAATTTGGAGAGATTCCTTCTTTTTATATTGCAGACGGTCATCACCGGGCCGCTTCAGCCGTAAAGGTAGGACTGAAAAGAAGAGAGGAACATCCGGATTATACAGGAGAGGAAGAGTTTAATTATTTTCTTTCTGTGGTATTCCCGGAAGATCAGCTTACGATCCTTGCCTATAACCGGGTGGTGAAGGATCTGAACGGCGTGGCGGAAAAAGCGTTTGTAGGAAGCCTGAAATTTAATTTTGAACTGATGGTCATGCCGGGATTTCCCTGTAAGCCGGTGGAAAAGCACTGCATGGGCATGTACGTGGGAGGCGAATGGTATCACCTGAAGGCCTGGGAGGATATCTGGCAGGACAAGGATGTTGTAGCACAGCTGGATGTCTCTCTTTTGCAGGATAAGGTACTTGCTCCTGTCCTGGGAATCAAGGATCCAAGAACAGATCAGAGGATCCGTTTTGTAGGGGGGAATCATAAGCTTCGGGAGCTTCAGGAAATGGCTGACGAGACAGGAGGAGTGGCGTTTGCCCTGTATCCCACCTCTATGGAGGAACTGATGCAGATTGCAGATGAAGGCAGGCTGATGCCGCCAAAATCCACATGGTTTGAGCCGAAGCTGAGAAGCGGATTTTTTATTCATAAGCTTTCCTGAAAAAGGAGAAGACCACAGCAGAAAATGGATTGACAGAAGGGAGAACATTATGGGACTGATCAGAGCAGCAAAAGGAGCAGCGGGAGGAGTCTTCGGGGACCAGTGGAAAGAGTATTTTTACTGTGGATCCATGTCTTCGGATACACTTGTATCAAAATCCCGCAAAAAAACTTCACGGCGTTCCTCAAACAGACACGGGTCTGAAAATATCATCAGCAACGGTTCCGTGATTGCAGTAAATGACGGACAGTGTATGATCATTGTAGAACAGGGAAAGGTAGTGGACGTATGCGCAGAACCGGGAGAATATGTTTATGACAGCTTTACAGAACCGTCCCTGTTCTGCAGTGACCTGGAGGACGGGATCGTTCAGGTGTTTGACCAGATCGGAAAACGCTTCGGGTTCGGCGGAGAAACTCCGGAAGATCAGAGGGTATATTTTATAAATACAAAAGAGCTGACAGGAAACAAATACGGAACACCGGGGCCTGTGCCGTTCCGAGTGATCGATGCAAACCTGGGACTGGATATTGATATTTCCGTCAGATGCTTTGGAGAATACAGTTACCGTATTACAAATCCGATTCTGTTTTACACAAATGTCTGCGGCAATGTGGAAAGTGAATTTACAAGAGAGGAGCTGGACGGACAGCTGAGAAGCGAGCTTATGACTGCTCTTCAGCCGGCGTTTGCCAGAATCTCCGCAATGGGGATCCGCTACAGTGAGCTTCCCGGACATACCATGGAGCTTTCTGATGCTCTGAATCAGATTCTGTCTGAAAAGTGGGAAAAGCTAAGAGGAATCCGTATTGTATCTCTGGGCGTTTCCAGCATAAAGGCATCGGAAGAGGATGAGGCAATGCTGAAGGAACTGCAGAAAAATGCAGTGTTCAGAAATCCGGCTATGGCGGCTGCCCATATGGTGGGAGCCCAGGCCTCAGCCATGCAGGCCGCAGCGTCCAATCAGAATGCAGGCCCGGCCATGGCCTTTGCCGGTATGAATATGGCGTCAAATGCCGGCGGAGTGAATCCGTCAGAGCTTTTTGCCATGGCCCGGAACGATCCGTCTCAGAGAAGCGCACAGCAGGAGGCACAGTCTCCGGTACAGCAGGAAAGCTGGGTGTGCTCCTGCGGAAATGTCAATAAAGGAAAATTCTGTTCCGAATGTGGAAACCCGAGACCGTCCGGACCCTGGGTATGTTCCTGCGGCACTGTAAACAAAGGGAAATTCTGCTCTGAATGCGGAAGGCCAAGACCATAAGAGAAGGGGGATAAAGGATGGAGATCCTGAACTACAAATGTCCCAACTGCTCTGCCGGTCTTGAATTTAACAGTAAAACACAGAAAATGGCCTGTGAGTACTGTGGAAATTCATATACAGTGGAAGAGCTGGAGGAGCTGGAAGAACAAAAGGAAGAGCCTTTAAAGGAAGAGGATTCCAGGGGGCACTGGGAGGGATTTGACCCGGAATCCTGGAATCCGGACGGAGGAGAAATTTCTGTATGGAGCTGTCCTTCCTGCGGAGCAGAGCTTGTGGCAGAAAAAACAGCAGGAGCGCTTGTGTGCCCCTATTGCATGAATCCGATGATCATGCCGGAGCAGTTTCAGGATATTTACCGGCCGGATTATGTGATACCATTTAAAAAGTCAAAAAAGGACGCTCTGGATGCCCTGAAAAAACACTATCTGAAAAAACCGCTTCTTCCTTCTGTTTTTAAAGACGAAAATCATCTGGAAGAAATAAAGGCAGTGTATGTGCCTTTCTGGATGTACGATCTGGAATCCTCCGGCCGTTTCCAGTATCAGGGAACCAGAGTCAGATTCTGGGAAACAGAAAAATATGAATGTACGGAAACAAGCTTTTACCATATTGTCAGAAAAGGGAGCATGAAATTCTGCCGGATTCCGGTTGATGGTTCGGAAAAGATTGACGATACGATGATGGAAGCGATAGAACCCTACGATTACCAGGAACTGGAACCTTTTCAGCTTTCTTATCTGTCCGGTTATATGGCAGACAGGTATGACAGAGAACCGGATGAGCTGACAGACCGCGTACATGCAAGAATGGAAGAAAGTATGCGCCGGGCAGTGCGAAATACGGTGATCGGATACGATACGGTGATTCCTGTGCAGGAGGATATCAGGATCACAGGAAAAGGTCAGGTAAAATATGCGCTTCTTCCGGTGTGGTTTCTGAATACAAAATGGAATGGAAAAACTTATTCCTTTGCCATGAACGGACAGACAGGAAAAATCATCGGTGATCTTCCGGTAGGAAAAGATCTGCTGATCCGGTACTGGATGAAATATCATATATTTTCTGCTGCTGTCATTTTTGTTCTGTTTGTGATACTTATGCTGGCGGGGGTGATCGGATGAAAAAATTACATAAGCTTCCGGGTTTTCTGCCTGTACTTTTATGTCTGGCAGGAATCATGTGGCTGCCGGTATCTGTACAGGCAAAGGTATATGACAATTATGGGATTTTAAATGAGGAAGAAATAACAGCACTGGAAAAAGAGCTTGCAGAGATTGAAGAAGCCTATCAGTTTGAGACCGCATTTCTTATTACAGACAATGTGGGAGAGGAGATGGATTATCGTCAGTATGCTGCCCGTTTTATGCAGATGAACCAGGTGGGATACGGAGAAAGCAATGAGGGATTATGTGTGTTTCATCAGCCGGATGCCCGGAATATCACCATTGTATTCCGGGGAAAGGCCCAGGATCAGTTTACAGAAAAAATCCAGGACAGGATGCTGGATCACTGCACAGAGAAGCTGAAAAAGGACGATACTCTGGGCGCGTATCAAAGTATTGTAAAGGATCTGGAGCAGGGACTTTCCCGTGTCAGTCAGGGCAAAAAGATCCGCCCCATGGATATCTCTGATACGCCTCTGACCCTTTCGCTTCTGAAGTGGCTTCTGATTTCCATAGCTGCAGGCGCAGTGCCGGCTTTTGCAGCATCCTGGTATCAGAAGAATCGGATGAAGACAAATGTGATCCAGACAAATGCAGATCTGTATGCAGAGGCAGAGGAAACACAGTTCAGTCAGATGAGAGACATGTATATACGCAGAGCTGTGACCAGAAGGAGAAAACCGGAAAATAAAGGCGGAAATAACGGTTCTTCCGACTCGTTTACAAGCGGAGGAGAAAGCTTTTCCGGATCCGGCAGAAATTATTAACAGGAATTTATACAAAGAAGGAGTCAGGTGGACTTCTTCTTTGTATATTAGACAGAAAAGAATGAGCAAATCCGCAAAAAAAATTGTCAAAATCCCATGAAAAATGCACAAAAAACAGGGTGATATATCATATAAATTGCATACATGCACAATTGATTTTTGACTTTCATATGTTATAATTTTTTTGTTAAAAAACTTATCCGGGGGTGACGTAATTGAAAAAAATTCTTACTTTTATGAGTGTTGTCCTGGCTGCAGTTCTGGCCTTTCCGGCCAACGTATGGGCAGCGGGCAGCGGTGAGGCGGCAGCGCAGGTTCCGGTGTGGCTCTGTATTCCTTTTGCCGGACTTCTTCTGTGCATAGCAGTAATGCCGCTTGTAAAAGGCGAATGGTGGGAAGCCCATCAGCCGCTGATGGTCGGATTCTGGATCGCGGCCATGGTGCTTCCGTTTATCGCAGTATACGGAGCAGGAAAAACAGTGGAAACAGTGCTGGAATGCACGGTCAATGATTATCTGACCTTTATTATCCTTCTGTTTGGCCTTTTCTGCGTATCAGGAAATATTACCATGGAGGGGGACTTTGCCGGTTCGCCGAGGATCAATGTAGGTCTTCTTGCTCTTGGGACACTGCTTTCAAGCTGTATCGGTACCACAGGAGCCAGTATGCTTATGGTGCGTCCTGTGATCAAAATGAATTCATGGAGAAAGCGCAAAAGCCATATTATGGTGTTCTTTATTTTTATGGTATCCAACATGGGAGGCTGTCTGACACCGATCGGTGATCCGCCGCTTCTTATGGGATTTATGAGAGGCGTTCCTTTTTTCTGGAGCCTTCATCTTCTTCCCATGCTTCTTTTTAATATGGCTATTCTTTTGTTTGCATTTTATCATCTGGATAAATGGGCATATCGCCGGGATATTGCAGAGGGCCGTAAGCCGGATATCAGCAAACCCGGTACAGAGTTCAGAATCGATGGTCTGCACAATATCGTATTCCTTCTCATGATCGTAGGTGCGGTTATTTTAAGCGGAGTGCTTCCGGGAATGCCGGCTTTTCAGGATGGGGCAGGAAACGTAAAAGGAATCCATATTTTCGGAGAGGTTACATTAAGTTTCCCGGCGCTGATCGAGATCGCAGTGATCCTTCTGGCAGCATGGCTGTCCTTCCGCACAACAAAACAGGAGATCAGAAGAAGAAACCATTTTACCTGGGGTGCGATCAAGGAGGTTGCAGTTCTTTTTATCGGTATCTTTATTACTATGCAGCCGGCTCTGATGCTTCTGAAATCAGTAGGACCTGAGCTTGGTCTTACCCAGCCGTCCCAGCTTTTCTGGGCAACAGGAGCGCTTTCCAGTTTTCTGGATAATACTCCTACCTACCTGGTATTTCTCACAACAGCAGGAACCCTTGGAATCACAAGCGGAATCGCCACATCTCTGGGAACAGTTCCGGCAAAGCTGCTTTCTGCGATTTCCTGCGGAGCAGTATTTATGGGAGCCAATACATACATCGGAAATGCGCCGAACTTTATGGTGAAGTCCATTTCTGATGAGAACGGTGTGAATATGCCTTCTTTCTTCGGATATATGCTCTGGTCCCTGGCGTTCCTTGTACCTGTATTTATCATAGATACTTTTGTATTCTTTTTGTAAGGAGGGCGGACAGATATGGAAGACAATCAGAAAAAATATACAGAGCTTGCCAACCGGATTTACGATCTGGACGGAGCGGTTTATGAATGTGTAGGATCTTCTCTTGGCCGGACCTTTACAGGAGGAAGAGAGAGAACAGTCCGGACTTTAAGCATGCTGATGTATACAAAGCCGGACGGACATCTTCTGAGAAGTGAGCTTGCTCTTATCAGCAACATGGCCCGCACCATTAAAAACAAAGAAGAAAAATCCAGGATGATGACAGAATATAATGAGATCCTTATGGAGATCGAGAAGCTGCCGGACGTATTCGGCAAGGTGGATATCCTGGATGATGAGAGAGTGCGTCTGAATCTGGCGGCAAAAAGAGAAAAGCTATCAGAAAATGACCATCTTGTGATCTGCATCAGCCGTACTCAGGGAAGTGCCGGAAATGATATCGGTTTTGAACTGGCGGACAATCTTAAGATCAATTACTATGACGTGGAAATCTTTGACCAGGTTATGAAGCGCCTGGAGGCAGATAAGGATGCAGTCAATGACGCGGAAAACTTTGTTGATTTTAACAAATATACGAAAAAAAGCGGCGGAAGCCTGAAAACCAGATTCCGGGAGTTTAACCGTTATCACGGCCTTCCAAAACAGGATGCAGTATTTTTTAATATGAGCGATCTCATCTGTAATCTGGCAAAAACAGAAGACTGTATTATTATGGGACGCTGCGCAGATATGATCCTGAAAAACAATCATATCCCTCATATCAGTTTGTTTATCAGTGCTCCGTTTTCGGTTCGTGTGGAACATATTATGGCTGTCAGAAACATGAACCTGAAGCAGGCAGTGAGGTTCCTGAAAAAAATGGACAGACAGCACAGAAAATATTATCAGTTTTATACCGGTGAGAAATGGGGAAAACCGGAAAATTATGATCTGTGTATCAACAGCGCAAACTATGGCATCAAGGAAACCATTGATGTGATCAGAAGAATGATCGGAAAATAAAAACATAAAAATCTCATACATTCAGCGTTTTGCGGCAGAGAAAAAGCCCGGCTGATGTATGAGATTTTTTTCTTAAAATAACCTGAAAATGCAGACAGGTGAAGCGTTGCGTTGGCCGGGAGATTATTTATTGACATCAATATAGCTGTACAGGGTGTATTTGGAAATGCCAAAATAATTTGCGACCTTGTCTCCTGACTTAGTGATCAGAAATGCCCCGGAGTCGTTCAGGAACTGAATGGCAGTTACCTTGTCTTCCTTATTCATAAGAGCCACCGGTTTGCCTACCAGAGCAACAGATTCTTCAATCAGATGATCCAGAAGATCATTGACATTATGGGTAATTTCTTTTGGCTTTTCTTCTGTGTTGACAGGAGTGACCAGATCATGAACTGCGCTTTCAATCATGGTCAGTCTGGAAATATCATAGTTGATCCCAAAAACATAATGGAGACTGCCGTCATCATCACGTATATAAGAGGTGCTGCACTTCAGAATTTTGCCGTCAGAAGTTTTCATCAGATATCCGGCGTGATCCCGGGGCTCATCCTGTGTCTTGTTATTATTATGCCGGATCACATCAAAAACCGCATTGGAAGGTCCGTCTCCGATCCCTCTGTTTGTCACATGTCCGTTTTCAATATACACGATAGAATTTTCCGGATCCTTTGTTTTCAGATCATGAATGACTACTTCGCAGTCAGGGCCGAACTGACAGGCAATATCGTGAGCAATCTGTTTCAGTACAGTAAGCCGTCCCATAGTTTACCTCCTCCGTTGTTGCTTTTTTCTTTTATATTAACATAATAGGATATAAATAAAAAGTTTTTTTGCGAAAAAAATTGTGTAAGCCTCAAGAAGTTTTGAGTAACCTGCGCAGAAACAGTTGAAGCAGGGGAAAAATAATGGTATATTGAATAAAAGAAAGGGAAATCGGGGGTGTTTGATTATGAAATATTTACTAAAAAATGGTACGATAGTATCAGGTTCCGGTATACTTGATCAGGATGTTCTTATAGACGGTGAAAAGATTGTCAGGGTAGGAGAAAATCTGCCTGCAGAGGATGCAGAGGTTATTGACGTAACCGGAAAACTGCTTTTCCCGGGCTTTATTGACGGGCATACGCATTTTGATCTTGAGGTTGCCGGAACAGTAACTGCAGATGATTTTGAGACAGGGACAAGGGCAGCCATTCTGGGTGGAACAACTCTGGTTATTGATTACGCCTCTCAGGACAAGGGCGGCCATACGCTGAAGGAAGGCCTGGAAAAATGGCATGGAAAGGCAGACGGAAAATGTTCCTGCGACTATTCCTTCCATATGTCCATTGTAGAATGGAATGAGCAGACGGAAAAAGAAGTCCAGGATATGATCGATGAGGGGATTACAAGCTTTAAGCTTTACATGACTTATCCTGCCATGATCGTAAATGACTGTGATCTTTATAAGATTCTGAAAAAACTGGGAGAGTGCGGCTGCTTTGCCGGAGTTCACTGTGAAAATGCCGGAGTGATCGACGCTCTGATCGATGAAGCCAAAAAACAGGGAAGAACAGGCCCGGAAAATCATCCTCTGGTACGTCCGGATACCATGGAGGCTGAGGCTGTCCACAGACTTCTCGTGATCGCAAAAGAGGCGGATGCTCCTGTTATGGTGGTTCATCTTACTAACCGCAAAGCCTATGAAGAGATTATGAAAGCCAGAAAGGAAGGACAGACGGTGTATGCGGAAACCTGTCCTCAGTACCTTCTTCTGGACGACAGTGCCTATTCCAGACCGGATTTTGGCGGAGCCGTTTATGTGTGCGCGCCCCCTATCCGCAAAAAGGAGGATCAGGATTGTCTCTGGGATGCATTGAAAAAAGAGGACATTCAGACCGTTGCCACAGATCAGTGCAGTTTTACTTTGGATCAGAAGGCTTTGGGCAGGGATGACTTTACAAAGATCCCCGGCGGACTTCCGGGAGTACAGACTAGGGGAACGCTGCTTTATACCTACGGTGTCCGTACCGGAAAGATCACGGAAGCCCAGATGTGCAGATTTTTATGCGAAAATCCCGCAAAGCTCTATGGGGTATATCCGAAAAAAGGCGTGATCCGGGAGGGCAGTGATGCGGATATTGTTGTTCTGGATCCGGAAAAGGAAAGTGTGATCTCAGCTAAAACTCATGCATACAATACGGATAATAATCCCTTTGAAGGATTTGCTCTTCACTGTGCCATTGACGACGTATTCCTGAGAGGTCATCATGCAGTGCAGGATGGAAAACTGAAAGAAGAAAAACTGGGAACCTTTATCCCAAGAGGAAAGAACACCCTGGAAGCAGAGAAATAAAAAATCAGGCTTTTCTATAAAATCCGTAGATCAGTGGAAAAGGAATGATTTGAAACCAGAAATTAACCAAGAAGCTGTTTTACACAAAAGAGAACAAACGGTTTACAGGAAAATACAGCAGGAATAATAAAAACTGCAGAGAGTTCCGTTTCAGAAAAGAAACGGACTTCTGCAGTTTTTATTTATGAATACGGATCAGAGATCAACGTGGATATTCTGTTCCTGGATGTGATGGCGTTTGGCATAGCCCGTAAGGAAAAGAGTCAGAGCGCCGTCCCCTGTTACGTTGCAGGCAGTGCCAAAGCTGTCCTGAAGAGCAAAAATAGTAAGCATCAGGGCAGTGCCGGTTTCGTTAAATCCAAGCACGCCGGTAATGATACCAAGGGATGCCATAACCGTTCCTCCGGGGACACCGGGAGCACCGATGGCAAATACGCCCAGAAGAAGACAGAAAAGGATCATGGTGCCAACAGAGGGAAGAGAGCCGTACAGGATTCTGGAAATCGTCATACAGAAAAGTACCTCTGTGAGAACAGAACCGCAAAGATGGATATTTGCAAAAAGCGGAATACCAAACTGTACCATATCCTTCCGAAGCGGCTTTGCCTTCCCTGCGCATTGAAGAGCAACGGCAAGGGTGGCTGCTGAGGACATGGTTCCAACTGCGGTCAGATAAGCAGGACCGTAGTAACGTACCACATCCATGGGATTTTCATGTGAATAGATCCCCGCAAGAACATAAAGCAGAGCCATCCAGATAAAATGTCCGATCAGCACGATCACAATTACCTGAAGGAATACAGGAAGCTGTTTTGTGATAGAGCCCTCATATGCCAGACTGCAGAAGGTCAGGGCAATAAAGAAGGGAAGAACCGGAATGATCACTTTGGAAACAATAGAGAGAACAATTGCCTGAAATTCTTCAAGAACCCCTGTGATCATTTTTGATTTGTTCCAGGCTGCGGCAAGTCCGATCATAATGGAAAAGACCAGCGCGCTCATAACAGACATGATCTGCGGGATCTCCAGTTCAAAAATTACTTCCGGAAGCTGTTTCAGCCCTTCTACGTCAGTGGCAATGGATAAATGAGGAATCATTGCATATCCGGCTGCTGTAGACATAAAGGCCGCGCCAATGGAAGAGACGTAGGCGATCACAATGGCAACGCCAAGCATCCGGGAAGCGCTGTTGCCCAGCTTGGTAATAGACGGTGCAATAAAACCAATAATGATCAGAGGCACACAGAAATTGATCAGTTGTCCAAGCACGTATTTCAGAGTGACCACCACATTCAGGATACCGGAAGTGATGCCGGAGCCGTCTGTTGTATTCAGGATAATTCCGGATACAATACCAAGAATAACTCCTACAAGAAGCTTAAATGGTAAACTGGTAAAAAAACTGTTTTTTTCTTTCATAAGTAAAAATATCCTCCTTTAAGGTAAGAATCAGCAGTCCTGATCTACATTTACGCGGTCGATCATAATATTCAGTATTTCCGTATCAGTGGCCTTCATTCCCACACGGCCGATATATCCCATGCTTTTTATGGTTTCTTCCACATCGCCCCGGATGATCCCCTCCCCCGGAAGGAAGCTTTTATTCTGGATACTCATGTGAAAAGCCATTAAGGCAGCGTCAACAGAAGAGGCGATTTTTGCAGCGCAGGATGGTTTTGCGCCGTCGCATACAATTCCGCCTACATTTCCCAGCGTGTTGATAATAGTCAGGGAAACCTGCTGATAGGTTCCGCCGTACATGTAAGTGATTCCAGCTCCGGCTCCGCAGGCAGCGCTGACAGCTCCGCAGTATGCGGAAAGACTTCCAATATAATATTTCTGATGAATGGCAACCAGGTTACTGACAACAAGGGAACGATAAAGCTTTGCTCTGGAAACTTCCCATTCCTCCGCGTAGGTGATAACAGGAAGAGAAACTGTCATGCCCTGATTGCCGCTTCCGGAATTGATCACAACCGGCATGGAACAGCCGCCCATGCGGGCATCGCTTCCGGCGGCAGCTCTTGCGCAGGCTCTGGTAGTAATTCCTTTTCCCCATACATGCATCAGTGTTTTGCCGATCTGCGCCCCGTAATTATTGTCCAGGCCTTCCTGGGAAATTGCTGTATTTAAACGGATCTGACGTTCCAGAAGCTCCCGGACGTCCTCGATCTTTACCTGATCGGCAAAATCCAGAATGTCTTTTACCGTAAGCTTTGATTTGTCAACAGGAGGTTCCTCCTGCTTTTTCTCTGTGGTTTCTCCGGAAAAAAGAACCTGGCCGTCTTTGACGATCCTGGTGATGTTGGTGTGCTGGTCAACAATGGTCACTTCCGCATAGTGGCTGTCTTTTCTTACCTTTGCACAGATATAAAGATTGGAAACACCTTCTGCAAGGGTGCAGGAACAGATGTGTTTTTCAGCCAGCTCCTGAGCCTGTCTGATGTGTTCCGGACGGATGCCCTCAAGAACTTCAAGAGCTTTATCCGCATTGCCTCCTGTAATTCCAAGAAGCGCTGCAATATCAATTCCTTTCAGTCCTCCGGAATTGGGAACCGTGACGCCTTTTACGTTTTTTATAATGTTTCCGCTTAAATGCATTTCAACGGAATCCGGGAATTCACCCAGAATCTGCCGCGCCTTGGCTGCTGCATAGGCAATGGCAATGGGTTCCGTACAGCCCAGAGCAGGAACCAGTTCATGATGCAGGATAGCCAGATAATTGGCATATAATGCAGAATCCATATTTTTCCTCCGATGTTGTAGATAGATTCCTGATCATTTCAGAACGGCGCTGAAACTTCAGGTGTTGTTCCTGTTACTGTATGAAGTAACGTTTTTTTCATTATAATAGAAATTGTGTGCCGAGTATAGTATAAAATCCGGGAATTTTGTAAAGAAACACAGAATGCCGGAAACGTTTCACAGATAAGACCCTGCAAGGCGTGCCGGCATATAGATCTGAAATACCGGCACATGCAGCGCAGAAGGTGGCTGACACTATATAAAAACAGTATTTTACGGAGTCCGATCCATCAGGTGCTCCACAGAATAATCGTGGGAGAATTGTGACAGAACTTATACATAATGACGATAAAAACGAGAATTTACAGAAAAATTAGTTGTTTTTGACGAAAAGATATGGTATGCTGAAACAGTACCGGACTTTTAAGGAAAGCCTGAGAAGAATGGGCGTCAGAGAATGTAAAAAACAGTGAGATACGGCTGCAGTCAGAAACTGCGGTCTTTCTGTATATGTTCCGGTGTCCAGAAGGACACCGTTTTATTTTTTATCAGGCTGGGAGCGGATGCATGGGAAATATGACAGCCTGTATCTGGCGGAAACAGACAGGAAGGGAGATGTTTTATGGATACAAGAATTGCAGTGATCGCCATTATTGTGGAAGACCGTTCCAAAAGCGGGGAACTGAATCGGCTGCTCCATGAATATGGAGAATATATAGTAGGAAGAATGGGAGTGCCTTATCGTCCGAAGGGAGTGTCTGTGATCAGTGTGATACTGGATGCTCCCCAGGAAAAGATCAGCGCGCTGTCCGGAAAGCTTGGAATGCTGGAAGGCATTACCAGCAAAACCGTATACTCAAAAATGCCGGAGAAAGAGCTATGAAAGAACTGATCGACAAGCTGCACCATACACAGGAACTGACCAGGGAAGAATTTTTGACACTGCTATCCAACAGAAATACAGAGACAGATCTTTATGCCCGGAGGCTGGCAAGGGGGGTGCGGCAGAAAATATATGGAGATCAGGTTTATATAAGAGGTCTGATCGAATTTACAAGCTACTGCAGAAACGACTGTTACTACTGCGGTTTAAGAAGGAGCAATCATGCCGCCCAGCGCTACCGTCTGACAGAAGAGGATATCCTTTCCTGTTGTCAACAGGGTTATGAGCTGGGATTTCGTACCTTTGTACTTCAGGGAGGCGAGGACGGATATTTTACAGGGGAAAGGCTGGCCGGGCTGGTACGTCATATCAAAAAACAATATCCGGACTGTGCCCTGACACTTTCCGTGGGGGAACGAACGGAGGAAGAGTACAGAGCATTCTGGAAGGCCGGAGCAGACCGTTATCTTCTTCGCCATGAGACTGCAGACGAGACGCATTACCGGATTCTGCATCCGGAACCCTTATCTCTTCAGCACAGGAAGGACTGTCTCAGAACGCTTAAAAAGCTGGGATTTCAGACAGGAGCAGGATTTATGGTGGGGTCTCCGGGACAGACGGCAGAGACACTGGCAGAGGATTTTCTGTTTCTAAAAGAACTGGATCCGGAAATGGTGGGCATCGGGCCTTTTATTTCTCATAAGGATACTCCTTTTCGGAGCAGAGAGGACGGAACCCTTGAGGATACGCTGTTTTACCTGGCTCTTGTGCGGCTGATGCTGCCCCGGGCGCTTCTTCCGGCAACCACTGCTCTTGGCACCATTGCCCCTGACGGAAGAGAGCTTGGGATACTTTCCGGAGCCAACGTAGTCATGCCCAATCTGTCACCTCTTTCTGTGAGAAAAAAATATATGCTTTATGACGGAAAAATTTCCACAGGTGACGAGGCCGCAGAGTGTGTGGAACAGTTAAGAAAGAGAATGGAGACAATCGGCTGTTGTATTGTAACAGACCGGGGAGATTATAAAAAATAAAAGGACAGGCTGCTTCAGGGCAGCAGAAGGAGGACTTATGTATAATCCGAAATCAACAAAGGCAACAGAATTTATTGATCATCAGGAAATTCTGGATTCTCTGGAATATGCCAGAGCAAATAAAAATAATACGGAGCTGATCGAAGGGCTGATCGAGAGAGCAAGAGACTGTAAGGGATTAAGTCACAGAGAAGCAGCGCTTCTTCTGGAATGTGATGATCCGGTGCTGGTGGATAAAATGTATCATGTGGCAAAAGAGATCAAACAGAAATTTTATGGAAACAGAATTGTTATGTTTGCGCCTCTTTACCTTTCTAATTATTGTATCAACGGCTGTGTTTACTGTCCTTATCATGCAAAGAACAAACACATCCGCCGTAAAAAACTGACTCAGGAGGAGATCCGCCAGGAGGTAATCGCCCTTCAGGACATGGGACATAAGCGTCTTGCTCTGGAGACAGGAGAGGATCCCAAAAACAATCCCATTGAATACGTTCTGGAAAGTATCAAAACCATTTACAGCATCAAACACAAAAACGGAGCCATCCGCCGTGTGAATGTAAACATTGCAGCAACGACAGTAGAAAATTACAGGAAGCTGAAAGAAGCGGGAATCGGAACCTATATTCTTTTCCAGGAAACTTATAATAAAGAAAGCTATGAGGCTCTTCACCCCACAGGACCGAAAAGTGATTATGCATATCACACAGAGGCCATGGACCGGGCTATGGAAGCCGGAATAGACGATGTTGGCTGCGGAGTGCTTTTTGGACTGGAAACCTACCGTTATGACTTTGTGGGAATCCTGATGCACGCAGAGCATCTGGAAGCCCGGTTTGGAGTAGGCCCTCACACCATCAGTGTTCCAAGAATCTGTCCGGCTGACGATATTGACACAAAGGACTTTACCAATGCAGTTCCGGATGAGATTTTCCAGAAGATCGTAGCCGTGATCCGCATTGCAGTTCCTTATACAGGAATGATCATTTCCACCAGAGAGTCTCAGAAATGCAGAGAAAAGGTATTGGATCTTGGTATTTCCCAGATCAGCGGAGGCTCCAGAACCTCTGTGGGAGGCTATGCAGAGGAAGAGGCAGAGGAAGACAACTCATCACAGTTTGATGTCAGCGACAGACGTACTCTGGATGAGGTCGTAAACTGGCTTCTGGAGCTGGGTTATATTCCAAGCTTCTGTACAGCCTGTTACCGGGAAGGACGCACAGGAGACCGTTTCATGTCTCTTGTAAAGAGCGGGCAGATCGCCAACTGCTGTCATCCCAATGCCCTGATGACGCTGAAAGAATATCTGGAGGATTATGCTTCCCCGGATACAAGAGAGAAAGGCCTGAAGGTGATCGAGAAAGAGCTTCAGAAGGTGGAAAGAGAAAAAACAAGAGAGATCTGCGCAAGGAATCTCAAAGAGATTGAACAGGGAAAAAGAGATTTCCGTTTCTAAGGTCAAAAGCAAAAAAGGCTTGCATAATCCACCCGGAATGGGGTATCATGGTGGTATGCTATAAAGGAGGAAAATTCTTATGAAGAAATCCAGATTACTGATTGCACTGGCAGGTCTTACTCTTGTTGCATCCGGCTGCGGATACAGCACTGGAGGAGAGGATTCTACCGTGACTGTGATAAAAGCAACCCCAACCCCTACTGCAACGCCCACACCGGCAGCAACACCTACACCGGCTGTGACAGCAACACCGGTGCCGCAGACCTCTCAGACAGCAAGCGGCGTCAAGATCATACAGAAAAATGTTACATATTATGCAAACAATGAGGCGAATATCCGTACAGACTGTGTAACAACAGATCAGACAAATATCATCAAGAGCACCAAGGTAGGCGATCAGCTTACCGGCACAGGCGTCAGTGAAGACGGCCAGTGGATCGAGGTAGACCTTGATGGACAGAAAGGGTATGTCAGCGCCCAGTATGTGACCACTGAGGCTCCGGCAGTAACCCCTGCGGCAGAAGGAACTGCCGCGCCGGTTCAGTAAAAAAAGCGAAGAAAAACCAGAGCATATTTTCTATTTGGAATAGAGAAAAGCTCTGGTTTTTAAATATTGTTATTCCTGGATATTTGTCCTATAATTAAATTAAGAAAGTTCCGGGAGGTGGTAAAGAATGTATAATATCAGTTTGAATGAGCAAGTGATACAGGCAGTAGAAAAAGAAACAGTTCACTTAATAACAGAGGCTATGGATCTGATGTGGTAAAAATTATACTTTATGGCTCTTGCGCCAGAGGGGATTATACGGAGGATTCAGATATTGATATTGCTCTGCTGCTGAAAAGTGATCGATTGAAGGCAAAAAAATACGGCAGTGTTTTAGCCAATATTGCAACGGAGCTGGCAATGAAATACTTTGCGGTTGTAAATTTTGTATGCCTTCCATATGAGGAATATATAGACAAAAACGATTGGTATGATTATTTTCGTAATATAAAACAGGAAGGGAGAGTGTTATATGGATGAAGGATATTATATGGCTCTTGCAAAGGTGAGAATGGATCGGGCTGAAGAGCTTTTAATAGAAGCAAAAGATTTATTAGAAAAATCATCATATAAATCTGCAAATAACAGAGCTTTTTATGCAATTGAATAAAGTGTAAAGGCTCTTTTGGCAACTGAAAAAGTAGAGGTTGCCACTCATAACGGAGGATTAAACAGTTCAATTATCTCTTTATTTTTAAAGGAGATGGAATATTTACTTCTCAGGATTACCAGAAAATTGTCAATGCAGACCAAATTCGTAATGCATCAGATTATGATGATTTTTATATAGCAAGTAAAGCGGAATCGAAACAGCAGGTAGAGAATGCCGAGTATATTGTAAATAAGATCAATAACTACTTAAAGGATAAATTCGGTTCTGTCTTATAATAACAAAGTAAATCTATTTTGCACTTATATAACAAAAGACCAGTTTATTGTACAAAACTGGCCTCGAAAATTTCTTTATTCTAATTTACTCCGGATAAACCAGCCGTTCCTCTTTGATATCGTAAAGAACCTCTTTTAAATATTTATCAGCCAGATATTTTGCCATGTTCAGGTTCATATCCAGATAGTTGCCGCAGTCCTTTGCAGAAGCGCCTGGGATTTCTCCTTCAAAGTCCCGGATGAATTCAAACATTTCTGTTATCAGTCCCACAATATCCTTTGATTCGTAATCTCCTGCCAACAGAAGATAATTTCCGGTGCGGCAGCCCATTGGACCCCAGTAAATGACTTTTGGTCCAAATTCTGTATGATTTCGGAGAAAAGTAGCTGCCAGATGTTCCATGGCATGAAGCTCTGCAGTATTCATAACAGGCTCTTCATTGGGGGAAGTCATACGAATGTCAAAAGTGGTGATCACCTGATCGCCCAGATAGTCTTTTCTGGAAACATAGATTCCCGGCTGAAGCTTAATATGGTCTATGGTAAAGCTCGCAATTTTTTTCATGTTTTTTCCTCCTGGATTTTTATACTTCCTATATTTTAAGTTACTGCTCACGACCTTTGCAGTAACCTGGTCAAAATGCATTTTAAATTGTCTTTAGTGATGGCATTTTGCCCTGTATGTCTCGGGATTTTGGCATATATACGCCAAAACACCCTGCGGGATAGTGACCTGTGACTATTTTAACAGATTAGGTTCCAGGTGACAAGTAATTGACTTTATTTCTACAGAATGATAAACTAATATACAATTCAGATGTGCATAAAGGAAAGGCTCAGAAGGCATTCACAGAGCTTCCGGAGCCGGAAACTGCAGAACGTGGACAGCCTTTGTTTCAGGAAATCATGATTCCGGTAATAAGGAAGACATTCAGGATGTGTAGAATCTTTCCAAAATGCGTCAGTAAGAGAGGTATAGACTATGATAAATGATAAAAAAGTTTTATTCAGCGGAATGCAGGCAACAGGAAATCTCACACTGGGAAATTATCTTGGCGCTCTGAAAAACTGGCTGACTTTAAGTGATGAATATGAGTGCTTTTACAGTGTGGTAGATCTTCATTCGATCACTGTTCGTCAGAATCCGGCAGAGCTTCGCAAAAGCGCCCGCAATCTTCTGACTCTTTATATTGCAGCAGGCCTTGACCCGAAAAAGAACTGCATTTATTATCAGTCCCATGTTTCCGGTCATGCTGAACTGGCCTGGATCTTAAATTGCTTTACTTATATGGGCGAGCTGAACCGTATGACTCAGTTTAAGGATAAATCTGCAAAGCATGCGGATAATATCAATGCAGGTCTGTTTACTTATCCGGTTCTGATGGCAGCAGATATACTTCTGTATCAGACAGACGTGGTTCCGGTTGGAATTGACCAGATGCAGCATTTGGAGCTTACCAGAAATATTGCAGAGCGTTTCAATAACATTTACGGAGATGTGTTTACTGTTCCGGAAGCATATGTTGGCAAGGTGGGAGCAAAGATCATGAGCCTTCAGGATCCCACCAGAAAAATGTCCAAATCTGACGAAAATCCCAATGCCAGCATTTATCTTATGGATGACCCGGATACCATTATGCGTAAATTTAAGCGCGCGGTAACAGATTCCGAGGGCTACGTAAGCTACAGAGACGAGCAGCCGGGCGTAAAGAACCTCATTGAGATTTACTGTGCCTGCACAGGAAAAACTCCGGATGAGGCAGTGAAAGAATTTGAGGGAAAAGGCTATGGTGAGCTGAAACCGGCGGTTGCAGAGTCTGTTATTTCTGTTCTCAAACCTCTTCAGGATGAATTTGCCCGTCTTTCCAGGGATAAGGCATATATTGATTCCATTATCAAAGAAAATGCAGAAAAGGCTAATTATTTTGCTACCAAAACTCTGCGCAAGGTTCAGAGGAAAGTTGGTTTTCCGGACAGGATCCGGTAAGAAAAAGGGAAAGAGAAACTCCGGCATATGAACATAATCTGACAGAAAGTCACAGGAAGGTTTTCTGTCAGCAAACAGCAGAATCAGGAGGAAAATAAAAATGAAACATAAAACTCTGGCAGTACTTTGTGCAGTAGTCCTTACAGCAGGTATGATGACAGGATGCGGACAGAAAACAGAAGATACAAAGACAGAGAGCGGCAGCGAGAAGACAGTCAGTGACGAGATGGCAGAAAAAGCGGGATTCAGCGACGGTACCGGTGAGGAAGCTTCTGATAAAGAGGAAGCTTCCGATGCAAAGGATACAAAAGAGGCAGTTCTTGATACCAGTAAAGAGCTGACAGGAATCCATCATGCGCAGATCAATGTGAAGGATTACGGCGAGATCCAGGTAGAGCTGGATGCAGATACCGCTCCTGTCACAGTGACCAATTTTGTAAAACTGGCTCAGGAGGGCTTTTATGACGGACTGACCTTCCACCGTATTATGGACGGCTTTATGGTTCAGGGCGGGGATCCTCTGGGAAATGGAACCGGCGGCTCTGATGAAAATATCAAAGGCGAATTTTCCAATAATGGTGTGGAAAATAATATTTCTCATACAAGAGGCGTAATTTCCATGGCAAGAGCTATGGATCCGGACAGTGCAAGCTCTCAGTTCTTTATCGTGCATGAGGACAGCACCTTCCTGGACGGAGATTATGCAGGCTTTGGCCATGTAACAGAGGGAATGGACGTTGTGGATGCAATCTGTAAGGATGCGAAACCCACAGATGACAACGGAACCATCAAACCGGAAGAACAGCCGGTGATCGAGAGCATCACCATTGTTGACTGACATACAGGGTAAAAATAAAATCCTTGTAATTTACAGTACAGAAGTATATAATAATTACTGTTCACAGGTTGCCGGGAACAGTAACCTATGATAAACAATAAAACAAAATAAAGCAGACGGGAGCTTGTATGACAGGCTGAGAGGAAGGTATGACCTTCGACCGATAACCTGATTTGGATAATGCCAACGTAGGGATGCCTGAGCATAAGTGTATGTATAACGGGAAATTACCGAAGCTGGTAGTTTCTCGTTTTTTATTTACCGGGAAAGCAGTTCCTTTTCCATGGGATTTTGAAATGCGGGGCGGAACAGTCTGGTTTCTGCTTGAAAAGAGGTGAAAATATGGTAAAGATCAACGGCAAGCTTCTGGAGGCAGAGGGAAAAACTCTGACAGAATATCTGGAAGGCGCAGGCTATCAGATACCGCGTGTGGCAGTAGAAAAAAATGGAGAAATTGTGCCAAAGGCAGAGTATTCCCACACGGTTCTTAAAAATGGAGACAGCGTTGAAGTAGTGAGCTTTGTAGGAGGAGGCTGAATGATTCCAACCAGAGAAGAAATGGAACAGGCATTTAAGATGCGTCACGGAAAAGAACTGCAGGAGAAATTTTCTTCAGCAGTGGTGGCAGTCTGTGGTCTGGGAGGGCTTGGCTCTCACATTGCCGAAGCCCTTGCCAGGGCCGGGATTGGTAAGCTGATCCTGATTGATTTCGACTATGTAGATGTCAGTAATCTTCACCGGCAGCAGTATAAGGCTACACAGGTAGGAAAGAGCAAAACAGAAGCAATGGAGGAGAATCTCAAAGAGATCGCGCCGTATCTGAACACGGAAGTACATAATGTAAAAATAACCCGGGACAATGCAAAAGAGCTTTTAGAGGAGGCAGATATTATCTGTGAGGCCTTTGATGATGCAGAAAGCAAAGCCATGCTTACCGATGTGGTACTGTGCAGCATGCGGGAAAAATATCTGGTAGCCGCATCGGGAATGGCAGGAATGGGAAGTGCCAATGATATCCGTACCAGAAAGATCACAGAACGTTTTTATCTCTGTGGAGATGAAACCAGCGAGGTAAAAGAGCAGCACAGCCTTGTGGCTTCCAGAGTGATGGTATGCGCAGCCCACCAGGCTCATGCAGTCCTGCGCATACTTGCCGGAAAATAATGCTGCTGCCACAATTTTACAGCAACAGTAATAAATCAAAGCTTATTCCAGACAGCAGCAGTCAATGGGAAAGCGCACTGTAAATCGTGAGATATTTAACTGCGCAAATAACAGTGGAAGAACAATGCACAAAGAGAGGAAACGGACAATGAATGATAAGCTGATCATAGGGGGACATGAATTTAACTCCCGTTTTATTCTCGGCTCAGGAAAGTATTCCCTGAAGCTGATCCAGGCGGCAGTAAAGGACGCCGGAGCAGAAATTATTACACTGGCAGTACGCCGGGCAAACACAAAGGACCAGGAAAATATCCTGGATTTTATTCCAGAAGGAGTGACCCTTCTTCCCAATACCAGCGGGGCGAGAAATGCTGAGGAGGCAGTGAGGATTGCCTGTCTTGCCAGAGAACTGGGCTGTGGTAATTTTGTAAAAATAGAGATCATGCGTGATTCCAAATATCTGCTTCCGGACAACCAGGAAACCGTAAAAGCAACAGAGATCCTGGCGGATAAAGGATTTGTGGTCATGCCGTATATGTACCCGGATCTGAATACTGCCCGTGATCTGGCAAATGCAGGAGCAGCGGCAGTGATGCCTCTTGCTTCTCCTATTGGCTCAAATAAAGGTCTGGCAACAAAGGATTTTATCCAGATTCTTATTGATGAGATCGACCTTCCCATTATTGTTGATGCAGGGATCGGAAAGCCTTCCCAGGCCTGTGAGGCAATGGAAATGGGCGCGGCGGCAATTATGGCAAACACAGCTCTTGCCACAGCGGGAAACCTGCCTCTGATGGCTGCTGCTTTTAAACAGGCCATTGAAGCCGGACGAAAGGCATATCTTGCAGGGATTGGAAGAGTGCTTACAAGAGGAGCAGCTGCTTCTGATCCGCTGACAGGATTTTTAAGGGATTAGAGGTGAGTAAAGTGGAAAATCAGTTTTTTGTAGATTCTGAGTATCTTTCTGAAAAAGCTTTGGAAAAAAAGCACCGTCTGGAGACAGATCCTTCCTTTCGGAAAAATCATATGGAATATCTGCCCGGGATGGAACAGATTGAATCTCAGGTGTGCGGTCACGTTATGGATCAGATGAAAAGCTATGACTATTCGGCTTACACAGCTTCTGATGTAAGGGCTGCGCTGAATCATGAAACCTGCTCCGTGGAGGATTTTAAAGCTCTGCTTTCTCCGGCGGCAGAGCCGTTTCTTGAGGAAATGGCCCAGCGGGCCCGCATGGAGACAGGACGGCATTTCGGAAACACCGTGTATCTCTTTACGCCTCTGTATATTGCAAATTACTGCGAAAATTACTGTGTGTACTGTGGATTTAACTGCTATAACCATATCAGCCGCATGAAGCTTTCCATGGAGCAGATTGAAAAAGAAATGAAGATCATTGCAGACAGCGGTATGGAGGAGATTTTGATCCTTACAGGAGAAAGCCGCAGTCAGAGTGACGTAACGTATATTGGAGAGGCGTGTAAGCTTGCGCGGAAATATTTTCGTATGGTAGGACTGGAAATCTATCCGGTAAATACAGACGAATATGCTTATCTTCACCAGTGCGGCGCAGACTATGTGACCGTATTTCAGGAAACCTATGATACGGATAAGTATGAACAGCTTCATCTGATGGGGCACAAAAGGGTATGGCCCTACCGTTTTGACGCTCAGGAGCGGGCTCTGCGGGGCGGCATGAGAGGAGTGGCTTTCTCAGCTCTTCTTGGGCTTTCCGATTTCCGTAAGGATGCTCTTGCAACCGGGCTTCATGTGTATTATCTTCAGCGAAAATATCCTCATGCAGAGATGTCTCTGTCCTGTCCGAGACTTCGTCCTATTATTAACAATGATAAGATCAATCCTCTGGATGTTCATGAAAAGCAGCTCTGTCAGATTATCTGTGCATATCGTATTTTTCTTCCGTTTGCCGGAATTACCGTATCATCCAGGGAAAGCGCAGAGTTTCGGAACGGCATTGTGAAGATTGCCGCAACAAAGATCTCAGCAGGGGTGTCCACAGGGATCGGCGATCACGAAAGCAAATACAAGGGCAGGGAATCAGAGGAAGAAAAAGGCGATGAACAGTTTGAAATTGATGACAGCAGAAGTCTGGATGTGATGTACAGAGACATTGCAGAGGAAGGGCTTCAGCCGGTTCTGAATGATTATGTATATGTATAAAGAAAACAGGAACTCAGATATTTTGTGTATCACAAACAGGAAGCTCTGCCGGGAAGACTTTATTACCAGGATGCGGAAGATCGCAGCCGCTCATCCGGCAGCGGTGGTTGTGAGAGAAAAAGAGCTTTTGGAAAAGGAATATATGGAGCTTGCGGAAAAAATTCTGAACATATGCAGGGAACAGGAAACCGTTTGTATTCTGCACAGCTTTCCGGAGGCAGCTCTGGAGCTGGGATGTGACAGTCTCCATCTTCCGCTTCCGGTTCTCATGAAAATGGAACCCGGCAAACGGCAAAGCTTTCGGGTTCTGGGAGCCTCCTGCCATTCTGTGGAGGATGCGGTACTGGCAGAAAAACTGGGATGTACTTATATTACGGCAGGGCACATTTTTGATACGGACTGTAAAAAGGGACTGCCCGGGCGGGGACTGGATTTTCTGAAAAACGTATGTGCAGGTGTTTCCGTTCCTGTTTATGCAATCGGCGGTATCTCCCCTGCCAATATCAGTAAAGTAAGAGAGGCCGGGGCAGCAGGAGCCTGTGTTATGAGCGGGCTTATGGTCTGCGAAGATCCGGAGGATTATTTGCAGGAGTTTAAAAGACAGGAATAAAAGAGAAACAATATTTTTACAGAGCTTTGTATTCTGAATAAGGGGAAAGGACAAAAGATCAACATGAAATTTCATAAAGATATGCTTCTTCTTTATGCAGTGACAGACAGAAAATGGACGGGCAGGCAGACCCTGTACGAACAGATTGAAGAGGCTCTCAAGGGCGGAGCGACCATGATCCAGCTTCGGGAAAAGGATCTGCCGGAAAGTCGGCTTGTGGCGGAAGCAGAAAAAATAAAAGAGCTCTGCCACAGCTATCATGTTCCTCTGATCATTAACGACAATGTAAAGGCAGCGCTTTTAAGCGGAGCGGACGGTGTACATGTAGGAAAAGAGGATATGGCGGTTTCTGACATACGGAAAATAGTTCCGGAGGATTTTATCATAGGAGCCACTGCAAAAACTACAGAGCAGGCCCAAAAAGCAGAACAGGGGGGCGCGGATTATCTTGGGGTGGGAGCTGTTTTTCCTTCTCCTACCAAACAGGATGCCATTCGTATTACAAGAGATCAGTTAAAAGAAATCTGCAGCGCGGTTTCTGTTCCGGCAGTGGCCATCGGCGGGATCACCAGGCAGAATATAGAAGAGCTTGCGGGAGGGAAAATGGCAGGGGCAGCCGTAGTATCCGGGATTTTTTCCGCTCAGGATATACAGAAGGAAACGGCTCTTCTGAAGAAAAAAATACAGGAGGTTTTAAATCTATGAGCGTTCATGCAGCTCTGACTATTGCAGGAAGTGATTCCAGCGGGGGCGCCGGGATCCAGGCAGATATTAAAACCATGATCACAAACGGCGTGTATGCCATGAGCGCCATAACGGCCCTGACTGCCCAGAATACAACAGGCGTGCGCTCTGTCATGGAGGTGCCGCCGGAATTTCTGGGAGACCAGCTGGATGCGGTATTCGAAGATATTTACCCGGAAGCAGTAAAGATCGGCATGGTATCTTCAAAAGAACTGATTCAGGTAATTGGAGAGAAGCTTCGGTTTTATCAGGCAAAAAACGTGGTGGTGGATCCGGTTATGGTGGCTTCCAGCGGCTCCTCCCTGATGAAAAATAACGGGGCAGAGATGATGATAAAAGAGCTGTTTCCCCTTGCGTCTCTGATCACGCCAAATATTCCGGAGGCAGAAATTCTTTCCGGCTGTGAGATAAAGAATAAACAGGATATGGAGGCGGCAGCAGAAAAGCTCAGTGATCTTGGCGCAGCGGCAGTTCTTTTAAAAGGTGGCCACAGTATCAGTGATGCAGACGATCTTCTCTGCGTGGAAGGACAGAAGATCTGGATCAGAGGAAGAAGAATCCATAATCCCAATACCCACGGAACAGGCTGTACCCTTTCTTCGGCGATCGCATCCAATCTTGCAAAGGGAATGGAAATGGAAGAGGCGGTAAGAAAAGCAAAGGAATATATTTCAAAGGCTCTGGAAGCCGGACTGGACCTGGGAAAGGGAAGCGGCCCTCTGGATCACGCTTTTTATATGGCAAATCTGTAAAACAGAAAATAGATATAAATGAATAAAATCAGTATTACAAAAATAAAGACACGGAAAGGAAACGCTTTATGAGAGAATATAAAACACAGATGGAGGCTGCAAGACGTGGGATTATCACTCCGGAAATGAAAAAGGTTGCAGCAAAAGAGTACCGCACAGAGGAAGAAATCAGAGAGCTTGTTGCAAAAGGCCAGGTGGCTATCTGCGCCAACAGACTTCACACCTGCATTGAGCCAAATGGAGTAGGCTCCATGCTGCGTACAAAGATCAATGTGAATCTTGGAGTTTCCAGAGACTGTAAGGATTATGACATTGAAATGGAAAAGGTAATGGCAGCAGTGAACATGGGAGCTGAGGCTATTATGGATCTTTCCTCTCATGGAAACACACAGCCTTTCCGCAAAAAACTGATCCGGGAATGTCCGGCTATGATCGGGACCGTTCCTGTTTATGACAGTGTGATCCATTATCAGAGAGACCTTTCTACTTTGACTGCAAAGGATTTTATTGACGTGATTCGGCTTCATGCACAGGACGGCGTTGATTTTGTGACTCTTCACTGCGGAATTACCAGAAAGACCATTGATCAGATCAAAAAACACAAAAGAAAAATGAACATTGTATCCAGAGGAGGTTCTCTTGTTTTTGCCTGGATGAGCATGACAGGGGAGGAGAATCCTTTTTATGAGTATTATGATGAGATTCTGGATATCTGCCGGGAATATGATGTGACGATTTCTCTTGGCGATGCCTGCCGGCCCGGCTGTCTGGCAGACGCCAGCGATGTATGCCAGATCGAGGAGCTGGTCCGTCTGGGTGAGCTGACAAAGAGAGCCTGGGAAAAGGATGTGCAGGTTATGGTTGAGGGACCGGGACATATGCCTCTTGATCAGATCGAGGCAAACATGAAGCTGCAGCAGTCCATCTGCATGGGAGCGCCCTTTTATGTTCTGGGACCGATCGTTACGGATATTGCGCCGGGCTATGATCACATCACTTCTGCCATTGGAGGAGCCGTTGCAGCTTCAGCAGGAGCTGCCTTCCTCTGCTACGTAACTCCTGCAGAGCATCTGGCCCTTCCCAATGTGGAGGATGTGAAGCAGGGGATCATCGCATCCAGGATCGCGGCACATGCAGCGGATATTGCAAAAAAAGTTCCTCATGCAAGAGACATGGACGATGCCATGGCAGATGCAAGAAGAACCTTTGACTGGGAAAAACAGTGGGAGTGCTCCATTGACCCGGACACTGCCAGAAGCATCCGGGATGACAGAGCTCCGGAGCATGAGGATACCTGTTCCATGTGCGGGAAATTCTGCGCGGTACGAAGCATGAACAAGGCTCTGAACGGAGAATATATTGATATTCTTTAAGACCTGGAGCGGGCTTACAGCTTTATGATAAGAACAGGGATGGGCGGATTATTGGGACGGTTAAAATAATCGCTGCGGATCACCAGATACTTCCTGGGATCCAGAGCAGAAAGCCAGGCAAGAACCTGGTCCCGTTCCTGAAATCCGGAGTCCCCTCCGCTGTAAATGCAAAGGGAGATCAGCCCGCTTTTCTGAAGCAGAGAGAGTCCCTGCTCCAGAGCCTGGATGCTGGTTTCGGCCTTTGTGGACAGGGAATGATCTCCTCCGGGAAGATAGCCCAGATTAAATACAATACAGCTGACAGATCCTGGAGAAGCATAGCTGCCCATATTGATATGGGAATCAAGGATCAGCTGATAATTTTCGGGAGCGCCTGCACACTGCAGGCGCTTTCTGGTATTAGTAAGAGCCATTTCCTGAATGTCAAAGGCCAGTACCTGTCCGTTTTCTTTACAGAGTGTACTTAAAAGCAGGGTGTCGTTTCCGTTTCCCATGGTGGCGTCAATACACAGATCTCCGGGTTTTACCTGTTCCCGGATAAACCGGGCACACCATTGCGTGATCTGACAGGAATCCATAAAATGTGTCTCCTTTTAATAACTGGTTGTCAGGGAAAGATACAGGTTCCCCAAATTATCCAAGATAGCTTTTCAGAAGATTGAAGGTATTTTCCACACCTTTTTTGTGGCTTCTTTCATATCCGTGAGAAGCGTATACGCCCGGACCGATAAGACCGTGGCGCGCATCCACTCCCGCGCTTAAAGCTGCATCTGCATCAGAACCGTAATACGGGTATACATCTACGGCAAAATCCACATCCGCCTGTCTGGCAGCCCGGATAAGTCCGGAAACAACATCATAATGATAAGGTCCCCGGCTGTCCTTGGCGCAGATGGAAACCTGACATTCCGTACATTCCAGACCTTCCCCTACACAGCCCATATCCACGGACAGAAGCTCTGTCACCTGTTCCGGTATGGAAGCGCAGCCGCCGTGTCCCACTTCCTCGAATACGGTAATGTGCTGGTAGATCCTGCGGTCAGGAGTAATATTTTCATCTTTTAAATATTTGGCATAGCCCAGAAGAATGGCAGTACTCAGCTTGTCATCCAGAAAACGGCTTTTAATAAAGCCGGAAGGAGTGACAACTGTTCTGGGATCAAAGCAGACAATGTCTCCGGTCATAATTCCAAGAGCTTTTACCTCCTCGGCAGAAGTTACCAGCTCGTCCAGAAGAACCTCCATGTCCTTGTAGGTTCTTTTTGTATCATTGTATTCTCCGTTTACGTGAATGGAGGCGTTGCATAACTGGAAAGTTCCGGTATAGGTTTTTCCCTCTCTTGTAATGATACGGCAGTTTTCTGCTTCCGCATTATTTGCATTCATTCCTCCTAAAGGACTGAGTTTCAGCCGACCCTCGCCGGTAATAGAAGAAACCATGGCTCCCAGTGTGTCGGTATGTGCCATCAGCATAACAGGTCCCTTTGCAGGATCCTCTGTATTTTCCTCTGTGCCCCGGGAGATCTGCACCAGAACGCCGCCCTTTGTGGTAAGCTGCGGATCATATCCCATTTCTCTGTAGTTTTCCAGAAGCCACTGGGATACATGTTCTGTGTATCCGGAAGGACTGTCAATGGAAAGAAGTTTCTGCGCCTGCTGAATGATATATTCGGTATAGTCTTTCATTGTGAAGTCTCCTTTGTAAAAATTTCTGTACTGTAAATGAGCAAATTCAAAAAACGCACAAAGTAATTTCTGTTTATCCACGTATCATAGACAGATCGGTTCCGGCAATTTTTGGTGTCCGTTTATTTTTCCGTGCTAAAATCCGGTATTTCCTCATTTATCGTTTTGCATTTATTATAAGAAAAAACACACCCAAGGTCAATTACAGAAGAGTTATTTTCCATAAAAGAGTTACTGCCAGGTAATGGTTGGCACTTTTTTTATACAGAGTGACAGAGCAGAGATAAGCCCGAGCTGCCAAAAGGGAGACTGATATATATGCCGGAATCCGTTATATACAGTACAAAATGCCACCATCAAGGGTGTATAAAAATATAAACACAGGAAAAATCCATTGCAATTAAAAGAAGGGATTGGTAAAATAAATGGACAGGTAAAAAAGCTTTGGTCTGTTCAGACCATTAAAGGGAGGGAATCGAAATGTTAAAGGGAAAAACAGTACTTCTGGGTGTAACAGGAAGTATTGCAGCATATAAGATCGCTTATCTTGCCAGCGCGTTAAAGAAGCTTCATGCGCAGGTTCATGTATTAATGACAGAGAATGCCACGAATTTTATCAATCCCATTACATTTGAATCTCTTACAGGAAACAAATGTCTGGTAGATACTTTTGACCGGAATTTTCAGTTCCAGGTAGAACATGTGTCCATTGCAAAACAGGCAGATGTGGTGATGATCGCTCCTGCAAGCGCCAATGTGATCGGAAAGCTTGCTCACGGGATCGCAGACGATATGCTGACTACCACGGTCATGGCATGTAAGTGTAAAAAATACATTTCTCCTGCCATGAATACAAATATGTACGAGAATCCCATTCTCCAGGATAATCTGAAGATTCTCCGCCATTACGATTATGAAGTGATCGATCCGGCGGTGGGATATCTGGCATGCGGAGACACCGGAGCCGGAAAAATGCCGGAGCCGGAAATTCTCTTACAGTATATATTGAAAGAAATTGCTCGGGAGAAGGACTTAAAGGGTAAAAAAGTCCTTGTAACTGCAGGGCCCACTCAGGAGGCTATTGACCCGGTCCGCTATATCACCAATCATTCCTCTGGAAAAATGGGATATGCTCTTGCCAGAGCTGCCATGCTCAGAGGAGCAGAGGTCACACTTGTAAACGGTCCCTGCGCGATTGCGCCTCCCCCGTTTGTAAAAATGATTCCTGTTGTCACTGCGAGGGATATGTTTGAGGCAGTCACATCGGTAAGTGAGGAACAGGATATTATTATCAAAGCTGCAGCAGTGGCAGATTACCGTCCGCTGCATGTGGCTGATGAAAAGGTAAAAAAACAGGATGGAGAAATTAGCATTGAGCTGGAAAGGACGGACGATATCCTGAAGTATCTGGGAGAGCACAGACGTCCGGGACAGTTTTTATGCGGATTTTCCATGGAAACACAGAATATGATCGGTAATTCCAGGGCCAAGCTTGAGAAAAAGCATCTGGACATGGTGGCAGCCAACAATCTAAAACAGGCAGGCGCCGGGTTCCAGGGGGATACTAATATCCTGACCCTGATTACACAGAATGAGGACGTATCACTTCAGCTGATGAGCAAGGAGGATGCAGCCAATGCCATTCTGGATAAAATCCTTTCTGTCTTAAAAGAAAGGGAAGTGTAACCCGTTTATCAGGAGGCGGGCAAATACATTTACCGCCCGCAGTTCCGCACCGTATTGTATCCCTGTAAGAGGGAACGATAACAAGGAGGAAAAAATGAAAACAAAAAACAAATTCACAACATCACAGCTTACTGTACTGGGATTAATGTCAGGTATTCTTCTGCTTATGGCATATACTCCTTTGGGGTATCTGAACATTGGTCCGCTGGCCATTTCTTTTAATGTGATTCCAGTAGCGGTCAGTGCAGTAGTACTTGGTCCCGTAGGCGGCGCAGTAACAGGAGCCATTTTCGGACTGACCAGTTTTGGACAGTGTATTGGAATTGGAGGAACCAGCGCCATGGGCGCCGTTTTGTTTGGTATCAGCCCTGTTCTTGCTTTTCTGCAGAGGTTTATCCCAAGACTTCTTATGGGAGTTTGCGTGGGATATATTTTCAGAGCAGTACGGAAAAAAACCAATATTTATGTTTCCTGCGCAGTGACCGGTTTTTTCTCGGCATTTTTAAACACAGTATTTTTTATGACAGCGCTTGTAGGTATGTTTGGAAACACGGAATATATCAGGGAACTGATAGGAGGACAGAATGTAATCCTGTTCTGCTGTGCTTTTGTGGGTATTAATGCAGTCTGCGAAATGGCAGCATCTACTGTGATCACCGGAGCGGTGGGAAGTGCGCTTTCCAGAGCAAGGCTGATTCCGGCATCTCAGATTGCAGTGAAATAGAGCAGCTGATAAAGGAATGAACAGAGATGATTTTAGCAATTGATATTGGAAATACAAATATTGTAGTCGGATGTATAGACAGAGAAAAAACTTATTTTGTGGAACGTCTTTCTACTGTCCGTACAAAAACAGAACTGGAATATGCCATTGATCTGAAAACAGTTCTTGACATTTATCACATTAAAGGACAGGAAATTGAAGGATGTATTATTTCTTCTGTTGTTCCTCAGATCACAAATGTGGCAAAGCTTGCCGCAGAAAAGATTCTTAAAAAAGATGTGATGGTGGTTGGTCCGGGACTTAAGACAGGCCTTAACATTATGCTTGACAATCCTAGCGAAATGGGAGCTGACCGGGTGGCTGACGCAGTGGCGGCCATGACCTTTTATCCGGTGCCGCTGGTGATCGTGGATATGGGAACTGCAACAACGGTTTCTGTGGTAGATGAAAAGAAACGGTTCATGGGAGGAATGATCCTTCCCGGAGTGAGAATTTCACTGGATGCCCTTACTGCAAGGGCATCTCAGTTAAGTGGCATCAGCATAGAAGAGCCAAAACGACTGATCGGAAGAAATACAGTAGACTGTATGAAGAGCGGAATCCTTTATGGAAATGCTGCGGCAGTGGACGGTATTGTAGACAGGATCGAAGAGTATCTGGGACAGGATGTAACGGTGATCGCTACAGGAGGAATGTCAAAAAAGATCATTCCTCATTGTAAAAGAGAAATGATCTTGGATGCGGATCTTCTTCTAAAAGGGCTGCTTGTGATCTACGAAAAAAACAGATCATAAAAATTCCTGAGCCATGTCCTGAGGGACAGGCGCTGTCAGGCACATCTGTCTGCCAGTTATGGGATGAGAAAATTCTATCTGTACAGAATGAAGAGGCTGGCGGCTGAACCGGCTGTAATCCGGGCAGTACAGATAGTCTGCAGGAAGCGGGTAGCCCAGATATCCCATATGTACGCGGATCTGATGGGTGCGCCCGGTTTCCAGATGAAGTTCCAGAAGAGAGTGATCGTTTCTGGTATCCAGCCTTTCATAAAAGGTAACTGCGGATTCGCCTCTGTCAAAATCTACACATCGTTGAATTACAGAATCTCCAAGCCTTGCAATGGGTGCGGAGATTTTTCCTTTTTCCGGGGTGATTCCTTTTACTACTGCCAGATAAGTGCGGCGGATTTTCCGGTGTTTCATCTGAGTAGAGAGGATAGCGGCGCTTAAAGGATTTTTGGCCAGGAGCAAAGCTCCGGAGGTATCCCTGTCAAGGCGGTTGATACAGCGGAAGGGGCAAAACAGATTTTTGCTTTCAAAATAAAAAGCAGAGCCGTTCGCCAGGGTGTTTTCGTAGTTTCCCATGGAAGGATGCACCGGCATTCCTGCAGGTTTATCTACGGCAAGAATATCTTCATCTTCATATAAAACAGAAAGGTTCATGGGAACCGGAATAATATGTTCTGTGGAGCCTGTTTCCGGAACCAGGATTTTCAGAACATCCTGATTTTTTAATAAGGTACGTCCTCCTGCTTTTTCGCCATTGAGAGAAATGGCGTTTTTTTCTGCCTTCATGGAAGAAAGGATATGTCTGGAAAAACCTTTTGAACGCAGAAAATCCAGAATCTGCATGCTGGCATCTGCTTCTGTTATATGGTAGGTCACTGATCGATTCATAGAGAGGTTCCTGCTTCCTTTTCTGTATATTGGGCACCGGAGTCAGAAGTAATCTGCTTTTTATTCTGTTTTATAAGCTTCCGGTAGGTTCCGGCAGACATACCGCAGTATTTGCGGAAGCTCTGGGACAGATAGCTCTGAGAGGAAAAGCCGGCCTGGTGAGCAATATCTGAGATTCCATAATCGGAATTTTCCAGAAGTTCTTTGCACACCTCGATTCGTTTCCGGTTCAGGTAACTGATAGGAGAAATTCCATAGTATTTTGTAAATTCATGGCTCAGATAATATTTGTTCAGATGGCTGAAAACAGCAAGATCATCCAGAGTAATGGATTCGCTGTAACTGGAATCTAGATACCGTTTTACAGCAGCGCAGGCTCGGCTGGGGTGCTGAGAAGAAATGACTTCAAAGGCAGAATCTGTAAGCCGTTTCAGCTGCAGGGTAAGGATTTCCAGAAGATGCATGCAGATGCTTTCATATCCTTCTGCCTTTTTGTCCAGCTCCTGGAAAATCGCGTTAAAATAAAAAAGAAGATCCGCCTGTTTTTTTCTGCAGTTAAAAATCTGGAAATCCCGGTGGTCATTAAAAGAAAAGGAAATTCCGTCCACTCCCACAGTAAAATAACTTAAAGGAGAGATTCCGTTGGAAATTTCCGTATGGCTCAGATGGGGATTGACAATAATAAGATCGTCTTTTTCAATAGGGAAAATCTGATTTTCAATCAGAAAGCTTCCTTTGCCCTCCCGTACATAAAAAAGTTCTGTAAAAGTGTGGGAATGGGGGATGCTGGACCAGTCTCCCTCATAGCGTGAGGCTGAGGCTGAAATAAGTACAGCATTCATGGAAGTTTCTGTTTCTGATGAAAAATGAAGAGACTGATTGCTCATAAAAACTCCTTTCCGCAGTTTCTGTTATCATATCATAAAAAAATTCTTACAGCAAGATTTCTAAAAAACAAAGCAAAAAGAGAATTGAATTCATGTGCAGGAATTATTATTCTATAATCATAATGAAAAAACTAAGCGTATGTACAGGGAGTTTTTTGCACAAATTATATGGAGGTATGAACATGGCAGAAAAAAGAGGAAGAGTCACGATTCCTACAGATCTGGACGTGATCAGAGAGACACTTGATATTATGAAAGAGTGGGGCGCAGATGCCATCCGTGACTGTGACGGAACAGAGTTTCCTCAGGAACTGAAGGATACCGGATCCAAGATCTATGCAACTTATTACACAACACGTAAGGATAACGACTGGGCAAAAGCGCATCCGGAAGAGATCCAGCAGATGTATATTATGACATCCATCCACACAGCAGTGGAAGAATCTCTGGAAATTCACCTGATGGATCATCTTTACCCAGATATGCTTGCTGTAAATACAAGAGATGATATCCGCAAATGGTGGGAGGTTATGGACCGCACCACAGGACAGCCGGTTCCATGCGAAAAATGGTCTTATCATGAAGAGACCGGAAATGTCAGGATTCAGGCAGTTCCTTTTCATCAGTATACTGTAAGCTTTCTTGCATATATTATGTGGGATCCGGTCCATATGTACAATGCAGTTGTCAATGACTGGAAGGATGTGGAGCCGCAGATGACCTTTGATGTGCGTCAGCCTGCCACAAGAGAGTATTCTCTGAAACGTCTCCGCCGTTTCCTGGAAACCCATGAGTATGTGGACGTAGTGCGTTTTACTACATTTTTCCATCAGTTTACTCTGATCTTTGATGAGATGGCAAGAGAAAAATATGTGGACTGGTACGGATATTCTGCATCAGTAAGTCCTTATATCTTGGAACAGTTTGAAAAGGAAGCAGGCTATCCGTTCCGTCCGGAATACATTATCGACCAGGGATATATGAATAATACATATCGCATCCCTTCTAAGGAATTCCGTGATTTCCAGGCATTCCAGCGCAGAGAGGTTGCCCTTCTTGCAAAAGAGATGGTAGATATTGTTCATGAGTATGGCAAGGAAGCCATGATGTTCATGGGCGATCACTGGATCGGCATGGAGCCGTTTATGGATGAATTTGCCCAGATTGGACTTGACGCAGTAGTTGGAAGCGTTGGAAACGGCGCAACACTTCGTCTTTTCAGCGATATCAAGCATGTAAAATATACAGAGGGACGTTTCCTTCCGTATTTCTTCCCGGATACTTTCCATGAGGGCGGAGATCCGGTAAAAGAAGCAAAAGTAAACTGGGTAACTGCAAGAAGAGCCATTCTGAGAAGCCCGATCCAGAGAATCGGTTATGGCGGATATCTGAAGCTTGCCATTCAGTTCCCGGATTTTGTGGATTATATTAAAGAAGTGTGTCAGGAGTTCCGTACTCTTTACGACAATATCCAGGGTGTCACTCCGTACTGCGTAAAGAAAGTGGCTGTCTTAAACTGCTGGGGTAAAATGCGTGCATGGGGTAATCATATGGTCCATCATGGCCTTTACTACAAACAGAACTATTCCTACTTCGGAATCATTGAGGCTTTAAGCGGCTCTCCTTTTGATGTTTCCTTTATCAGCTTTGAGGACATCAAGGCAGATCCGGCGCTTCTTAAGAATTTTGACGTTGTGATCAATGTCGGTGACGCAGATACTGCCCAGAGCGGCGGAGAATACTGGATCGATGAGACAGTAAGCACTGCAGTCCGCGAGTTTGTTTATAACGGCGGCGGCTTTATCGGCGTAGGAGAGCCGGGCGCTCATCAGTGGCAGGGTAAATTCTTCCAGCTTGACGACATTCTCGGTGTGGAAGAAGAGAGAGGCTTTAACTTAAATACAGACAAGTACAATTGGGACGAGCACAGAGATCATTTTATCCTGAAGGACTGTACCGGAGAAGTGGATTTTGGAGAGGGCAAAAAGAACATCTTTGCACTTCCGGATACAGAGATCCTGATCCAGAAGGACAAAGAAGTACAGATGGCAGTAAATACCTTTGGAAAGGGACGCGGCGTTTACATCAGCGGTCTGCCGTACAGCTTTGAGAACAGCCGTGTGCTTTACCGCGCAGTGCTCTGGTCCGCATCTGCAGAGGAAGAGCTGAACTGCTGGTATTCCACCAACTACAACGTAGAGGTTCACGCCTATGTGAAAAATGGCAAATACTGTGTGGTTAATAACACTTATGAGCCTCAGGATACTACTGTTTTCCGCGGAGACGGCAGCAGCTTTGATCTTCACATGGAAGCAAATGAAATCAAATGGTATGAGATCGGATAAGTCTTACTGAAAGACCTCCCTTCCCATGTAATCAATAACCGCCTGTATTTCCGGCGAAATCCACTTGTTTTTGTGGTAAAGGATCTGTTTCCAGATTTCGATATTCAGATCCGGCACGGGAATACGGGCGAGTTTTTTTTCCTGAACAGCTGTTTCTGCCACATAATCCGGCAGAAAAGAGACTTCCAACCCTTTTTGCAGCATCTGTGTGATCAGGCTGGTATCGCTGAGCTCCAGAAAAGGAGTGATCTCCAGAGAAAGACTGGTCAGGTGCTGATCCAGAAGCTTCTGATAGCTGGTATTCCTTTCTGTAAGGATAAAGGATTCATGGATCAGCTGCTTTACAGGAACAGATTCCCGGGATGCCAGAGGATGAGCTGAAGAACAGAAAAAATGGCAGGAAACAGGAGCCTCATAGGCGATCACATAGTTTCTGTCATAGATATGGTGATCCAGAGTGTACACAAGATCAATTTCATTCTGGCTTAAAAGCCGGAACATTTCTTCTGTGCTGGTGCTGATGACCTCCAGGGAGATATCAGGGAAATGCCGGTGGAACTGTTCAAAATTATTCTGGAACAGCCAGTGACATAAAGAAGGAGCAGTGGCAATTCGGATGTGGCCGGAAAGGGTCAGAGGATTGTCCGCTGTTTTTTTTATGGCCTCTGCCGTGCGGAAAAGCTCATGGGTAAGATTCAGGATCTCTTTTCCTTTTTCTGTAAGCCGGACTCTGTGGTTGATCCGTTCAAATAAAGGGATGCCAAGCTCTTTTTCCAACTGACGGATCTGAGTGGATACTGAGGACTGGGTGTAGCCCAGACTTTCTGCAGCCTTTGTAAAGCTGCCAAGCTCTGCCACCTGAATAAAACTTTCAAGATTTCTGATTTCCATAAAAACCTCCTGTGTTATTATCAAAAATTTCAATACTTTTTATTAAAACTATCAATTTCTCAAATTATGTAATTTATTATATACTGGATCATATGACTATTCAACAAAAATGGAGGGGTTATGGGAGACTGGATTGTTAAAATAATTGAGAGTGTTTATAATTTTTTATGGGGAGATCTGATCGTACTGCCCCTGCCCGGAGGAGGAACGCTTCCGCTTTCTCTTCTTGTGATCATTCTGATACCGGCCGGGCTTTATTTTACGGTACGCACAAGGTTTCTTCCTGTTCGTCTGTTTCCGGATATGGTAAAAGCGGTTACAGGCAAAAAAACAAAAGAAAAGGGTTCTCTGTCAGTCATGCAGTCCCTGATCGTTTCTACTGCCACACGAGTGGGAATGGGAAACCTGGTGGGAGTGGTGGCAGCCATTTCTGCAGGCGGAGCCGGAGCTGTGTTCTGGATGTGGGTAACCGCTCTGATCGGATCCTCGACCGCATTTATCGAAGGAACACTGGCGCAGCTTTATAAAGAAAAGGATCCTCTGTACGGAGGATACCGGGGAGGCCCGGCCTATTACATACATAAATATCTTCAGGAAAAAAGAGGCGGCAAGGTCAGAAGATACTGTGGTCTTTCTGTACTGTTTGCCATTTCCGGACTGATCTGCTGGTGCGGAATCAGCCAGGTGATCAGTAATTCCGTATCCTCTGCATTTGAGAATGCCTTTCATATTCCGCCTTTATACAGCACCATTGCCCTGGTGGTTCTGGCAGCAGTGATCGTTCTTCGCAAAAATGCCACCGTAAAGGTTCTGGATGTTATGGTTCCCATCATGGCAGGCTGTTATCTTCTGATCACTGTTCTTCTGATCGTGATCAATTTCCGCATGATCCCGTCTGTGATCGGAAGGATCTTCCAGGAGGCTTTTGGTTTCCGTCAGGTTGTGGCAGGCGGATTTGGCGCTGTTCTTATGAATGGTATCAAGAGAGGATTGTTTTCCAATGAGGCAGGCTCCGGTTCCGCCCCCTGCGCGGCTGCAACAGCAGAGACGGATCATCCGGCAAAGGTAGGTCTGGGACAGGCTCTCGGAGTGTTTATTGACACCATTCTGATCTGCAGCTGTACGGCTATGATCATGCTTCTTACACCGGAAACTCTCACGCAGGGGCTTACCGGAATGGATCTTCTCCAGGAGGCAATGCGCTACCATCTTGGTACGTTCGGAGTAGTATTTATTGCCATTACTTTATGGCTGTTCAGTTTTTCCACTTTTGTGGGAATCCTGTTCTATGCAAGATCAAACGTTGCGTATCTTTTTGGCGACAACTGGTTTTCTCAGACCGCCTACAAGATCGTTGCCCTGGCAATGCTGTTTGTGGGAGGACTGGCTGCCTATACCGTGGTATGGGACCTTGGAGATGTGGGAGTCGGTCTTATGACATTATTTAATATCTTTATTCTGTTCCCAATGTCCAAAAAAGCCATTGATGCTCTGAAAGACTATGAAAAAAAGAAAAAAGCCTGAATCCGGGGCTTTAACAGAAAAACAGCAGTACATAAAACACAGGCAGATCATTTTTACAGTGGTCTGTCTGTTTTCTTTAAAAAAAATAGTGTATAATGATAAAAAAATCAGGGGAGGAAAATTTGTGAAGATCATAACTCTTATGGAAAATACACAGGGAGAAGAAGGCTGCGCTTTTGAACATGGGCTTTCTCTTTATATAGAAACTGAGAAACATAAAATCCTGGCAGATACAGGGGCTACGGGAGCCTTTGCAGAGAATGCAGAAAAGCTGGGAGTGAATCTCAGCTCTGTTGATATGGTGGTTTTAAGTCACGGTCATTATGATCATTCAGGCGGGATTCTTACATTTACAGAAAAGAATCGTCATGCAAGAATCTATATGCAGCAAAAAGCCACAGGGGATTTTTATCACGGAGAAAGATATATCGGCATTGACAGACGGATCCCCGATTTGCCTCAGGTGGAAATGATCCGGGGAGACAGGGTTCTGGACGGGGAAGTTTCGCTTTTTTCCAACATTACAGGGAGACGGTGTTTTCCCCAAAGCAATCTGGTGCTTACCCGGAAAATCAATGGAAAAGAGCAGCAGGATACCTTTGATCATGAACAGTGCCTGGTCATAAAAGAGGGAAAGGAACAGGTTCTGGTTTCCGGCTGCGCTCATAACGGCATTTTAAATATACTGGACAGATACCGGGAAATTTATGGCGGAATGCCTGCGAGGGTGATCAGCGGCTTTCACATGATGAAAAAAACACCATATACAGAGGAAGAAAAAAGCCTGATCCTGGAAACGGCAAAAGAGCTGTCAGAGTATGAGACGGTTTTTTATACAGGACATTGTACCGGAGACGAGGCCTTTGCCCTGATGAAGCCGGTTATGGGTGAAAAGCTGGTGAGACTTAGAAGCGGCGTACAGGTAATGTAAGCTCTGTATACTTATTGTTTACAGCTTGCTATCCCGTAAGACGTTTTGGCATATGTACCAAAAAACCGGGACAGACAGGGTAAAATCAGAGATTACAGACAGGTAGTATCTGTTATACTATAATAAAAACTGGAGATTCTGTCCTGAAGGGAATAGAATGCCGGGAAGAAATCATAGGCTTTAAATACAGAAGATGCAGAGGAACAGGGATTATGAACAAAAAAATCAGACTGAGCAGGAAAACACTGAAGATTATTCTTGCCATATGCCTGACTGCGGCAGTTGCCATTACAGCAGGATTTTTTATTTACATATATGTGGTTGACAAAAATACTCTGGGCCGGGAAATCCGGATCTATCAGCAGGAAGTATCCGGACTTACTGTAGATGAGGCTCAGAAAAAAATCATGGATGCTTTTAACAGCAGGGAACTGACCTTTTATGAGGACGGAAAAGAGGTTTACCGCACGTCCATGAAGGAACTGGGATATTCTCTGGATGAAAATGTTCTGAATGCCCAGCTGACAGCTATTAAACAGGAAAGAGATGCAGAAAGACAGATCATAGCGCAGCCGGTGAATTTCCGTATCGGGTATCAGATACAGAAGAATCAGGAAAAGGAAAAAGCAGCGCTTTCTGCTTCTCACTTTAACAATAAAGAGAGAACAGCTTCTGTCAGCGCATCAATTTCCTACGAAGAGCAGAAACAGCAATTTGTTATGGTAAAGGACGTGCAGGGAGATCAGATTGACGAAGGCCGGCTGATAAGCCATGTAGATCAGATCCTTGATACCACTTTTCCGGAAGATCTTCTGGGCAGTGAGATTAAAATAGAAATGGGCCCCTCTGTTTATGTTCAGCCGGAAACAGTCGTGTCAGATGAACTTCAGAAAAAGCTGGATTCACTGAACAATCAGCTGAAAAAATACAGAAGCACCACAGTTACTTATACCTTTGGCCCGGCAACGGAGGTTCTGGATTCTGCTGCGATCAGTTCCTGGATCAAAATCGAAGGAGAAAAGATCAGCATTGATGAGGCTGCGGCAAAAGCCTGGGTACAGCAGCTGGCTGCAGATTATGATACGATTTATGTGCCCCGTACCTTCCGCACCTCCTACGGAAACGACATTACCGTATCCGGAAATGAGTATGGCTTCCGCATTGATCAGGAGGCAGAGCTGAAACAGCTTCTGGAAGATCTGAAAACAGGAACAGCCATTTCCAGAGAGCCTGTTTACAGTATCCGGGGACTTCAGAGAAACGGAAAAGACGATCTTGCAGGCAGCTACATAGAAGTCAGCCTGGACAATCAGCATCTGTGGCTTTATAAGGACGGAGCACTGGTAACAGAAACCGATATTGTCAGCGGCGCTCCCACACCGGACAGGGAAACCTACCGCGGAGCGTGGCCCATCCCCTATAAGGCAAGTCCTTTTAATCTGACCAGTGACGTTTACGGATATGATGTAAAGGTAAATTACTGGATGCCTTTTGTTTACGGGCAGGGGCTTCATGACGCTTCCTGGCAGTCTTCTTTTGGCGGCAACAGATATAAAACCGGCGCAGGCAGCCACGGGTGTGTAAACCTTCCCACAGATCAGGCAGCGTTGATCTATAATACAATTGAAAGCGGATATCCGATCATTTTGTATTGATTAAAAAAAGAGCAAAGGGGTTTTGATCACCCCTTTGCTGTAGTGATAAATTCTTTCATTTTTATATATTCTTCATATCCGAAGGATATTTTCCCTTTTGTCAGATTAAAGTAACCGTTTTTCTGCATGGATCGGATGGTGCGGTCCAAGGTTTTAATATTCATACCCAGTTCCTCGCTGAGGCGTTCCCGTATTTTTTGCAGAATAAAGGCTCCGTTTTCCGGAAAGATAGTATCTGTCTGTTCAGAAAGAGAACCTTCATATGCTCTTACCAGATAATCTGCCAGCAGAAATGTGGGAGGGTAATAAAGCTTGAGACCATTATTGTAGGAGGAACGATATAATTTAAAGGCAGTTCTTCTGGCCATCAGCCGGAGAATATGCTGATCATTTCGGATCCATGTTTCTGCATCCTTTCGGGAAATATAGATTACTGTACACTCTGTGACAGCTTCTATGGTAACAGAGGTACGGGGCATTTCCGCCAGAATGGTTACCTCTCCGATAAAATCAATGGCCCGGTTTGTTTCAATCATATAGATTTTTCCGTTTTCAAATTCATTAATGACCCGGTTTTCACCTTTTGCAACAATCCCAAAAAACTGAAGCTCACAGTCCTTCTGGTGGATCAGCTTTCCTGGAGGATAAACCTTGACAAAAGCTTTTTTTCGTATTTCCTCAGGCATGGTTTTTGTGTATTCTGTAAGACCGGGGATTTCTTTTTCCAGATCTTTAATTGTCATAAACCTTCTCCTTTTGTACATGTTCGATAAAGAAGTAATAGAAGTGTAAAAAATATATTTTTATAAATGCCAGTAAGAGTACGTGCCGCATAAATATTTTCCCGCATAATGAAAAATCATTTTATTTATCTTCTCTGTAAACAAGAGTTTGTCGTTCTCCGTGCGTCAGAAAAATTATAGCACAAAGATGTGAGCGTTTCTACCGTTTTCCTTTTCCTCTTTTCTAAAAAGTGTTCATAAATCACAAAAACACCTCAAATGTCCTTTTTTCTGCCAGCCCTTTTCGATAATATGAAAATAACAAAAACGGAACGGGAGGTAAGAGAAAACGTGAAAAAACAAAAAGAAAATTTCGCTTATGGGTCACTGGGACAAAGAATCAGAACAGAATGGAAAATTTATCTTCTGGCATTTCTTTTTGTCCTGATCGCAGACAATATCGGTCAGATCAAAATTCCAGTGGGAACAGGGATGTTTATTTTATTCCCCATCTTTTATGCGATCATTCTGGGCGTGGTAAGCGGTCCTCAGGTACTGAAGATCGTAGAAAACAAACACGTAAAAGCAGCTTCCAAGCTGGTAGTGGTTGGAATTGCCCCCTTTATAGCAAAGCTTGGAATTACAGCAGGAGCCAACATTGAAACAATTTTAAGTGCCGGACCTGCAGTTCTGCTCCATGGCTTTGGAAACCTTTTTGGAATTTTCCTTGCGCTGCCGGTGGCCATCCTTCTGGGAATGAAAAGAGAGGCAGTGGGAGCCTGCTTTTCCATTAACCGCGAGTATCATATGGCGCTGATCAATAATATTTACGGTGCAGATTCTGCTGAGGCAAGAGGAAGTCTTTCTATCTATATTGTAGGCGGAATGGTAGGAACCATTTACTTTGGAATCCTGGCCTCTGCAGTGGCAATGACCGGACTTTTTCATCCTGAGGCAATGGGGCTGGCATCAGGTGTGGGTGCGGGGATCATGATGGCAAGCTCCAGCGCTTCTCTCTGCGCCATGTATCCTGATTTTGCAGAATCCATAAAGACGCTTGCCAGTGTGGGAGAAACCATGGCAGGAATAACAGGAATTTACATTAACATGTTTATTGCGATTCCCCTTTGTGACAAACTGTATCAGATACTGGAACCAAAGCTTGGTCACTTTGGACGCAAAAAGAAGGCTGGAAAGGAGTAAGAGGATATGAGATACATAGAATGGCTGTTTCTTCTGGTGATCGGTGCCTGCGGTACCGGACTTGCAAATTTTATCGGATATGACGTGGGATTTATGGATTCCCTTCCCGGGCTGGTGGTGCTGGTAATTATTTCCATGCTTGCAGTTGTTTGTACAAAGGTGATCCCTCTGAATCTTCCCATTGTTGCCTACTGTGCCATCATTGGGCTTCTGGCTGCCTGTCCTTTATCTCCGGTAAGGGCCTTTGTGATCGATGCGGCTGCAAAGATCAATTTTACAGCGCCGTTTACCATGGTGGGAGCCTATGCCGGACTTGCTATCGGAGATCAGCTGAAAACCTTTGTAAAACAGGGACCTAAGATCCTCCTGGTAGGTCTTCTGGTAATGACAGGAACCTTCCTTGGCTCCTGTATCTGGGATTCTCTGATTCTGAAGCTTACAGGCGCAATTTAAAAGGAGCAGATGTTTATGATAAAATGTGATCTTCTGATAAAGAATACAGTTGTAATGACTGATTATGAAACAGTAAAAACAGGAATGGATATCGGCATAAAAGGGGAGAGGATCCTTTTTGTATCAGAAAAAGGAACAAAGGAGGTTCAGGCGCAGAAGGTACTCCGGGGCGAAGGAAAGCTTTTTATGCCCGGATTTACAGACAGCCATATGCACACAGGCCAGCAGCTTTTAAAAGGACTGGTTCTGGATGCAAAGCCGATTATCTGGACAAGAGTCATGCTGCCTTTTGAAAGTACCATGACGCCGGAAAAAATGAGACTTTCTGCAAAAACGGCAGCTCTGGAAATGATCCGGTCCGGCACCACTTCCTTTGTAGATGCAGGAAGCTACTATATGGATGCGGCAGCAGAGGTTTATGAAAAAAGCGGACTGAGAGGCTGTCTTTCCGCTTCTACAATGGATGAAGACGGTCTTCCGGAAAGCATTGCCATGAATGCGCAGCAGGCGGTAAAGGAGACAGACCGGCTTTATGATGCCTGGAACGGAAAAGGAAACCTGAAGGTTTATTATGCGCTGAGGGCTCTGAATTCCTGTTCGGATGAGCTGGTGGAACTGGCTGCCTCTCATGCCGGGGAAAGAAACGCAATGCTTCAGGCTCATATGAACGAATATCAGGGAGAGGTAGACGGGATCATAAAAAGAGAAGGAATCCGTCCCTATGAATATCTTGAAAAAAAGGGCGTGCTTTCAGAAAGATTTCTGGGCGCTCACAGTTTGATCCTTTCGGAAGAAGAAAAGGAGCTTATCAGAGAGAAAAAGGTAAAGATCTGTCACTGTCCATTCAGCAACTGCGGAAAAGCAGTTCCGGATACCCCTGATCTGGTAAACAGGGGAATCATACCCGGATTTGGAAGCGACGGGGCAGCCCACGGAGGTTTAAGTCTGTGGAATGAAATGAGGATTTTCCGTTCTCTTATGAATATTTATCACGGTGTTCCCAAACATAACCCAAAAGTTATGCCTGCAGAGCTGCTTTTCCGAATGATGTTCGAGGGCGGGGCAGCCGCTGTAGATGAGATGGGACAGTGCGGAAGAATCGAGGAAGGCTGTAAGGCTGACATGATCGGCATCTGTCTGGAGACAGCGCGGCTGATCCCCAGTGGAAATCTTATTCACACTATGTTTGAGTGCGGAGAGGCAGGGGATGTCAGTGAGATGATCGTAGGAGGAAAAATTCTTATGGAAAACAGAGAGATAAAAACTCTGGATGAGGAAAAAATCCTGTTTGAGGCAAATCAGTATATGAAAAAGGCAGGTGTTCTGTAATGGGTATCTGGCTGATGACAGCGGCTGCCAATCTTGTGGTAGGCGCGTTGGTAGGCCTCTGCGGCGTGGCCGGCTTTCTGCTTCCCATGTTTTATACTGCAGGTCTGGGAATGAGCGTTACAGAGGGGCTGGCGCTGAGCTTTGCAGCTTTTATTATATCCGGCGCATTGGGCTCCTGGAATTATAAAAAGGCAGGAAACCTTGATGTAAAATTCGGGCTGAAGCTCAGTATCGGAAGTCTGATCGGAGCCATACTGGGAGTAAAGCTGAATCTGATCATTCCCGAGGAACAGGTAAAAGTGATTCTTTATCTGGTGGTGCTTCTTTCCGGAATCTCCATTCTTGTAAGAAAGGATGGAAAGCCTGAGGATAAAAAGAAAAAAGGCTTTTCCATTGAAAGAAATCTGCCTGTAACCTTACTTCTCGGGGCAGTGACCGGAGCCATCTGCTCTATGTCGGGGGCAGGAGGCCCGGTGCTTGTGATGCCGCTTCTGGTGGTTATGGGAATTTCGGTACGGACCGCAGTGGGAGTGGCGCTTTTTAACTCTGTCTTTATCGGTATTCCGGCAGTGACCGGATATCTTGCCCAGTGTGATATCAAAAAGCTTCTTCCGGTTCTGCTGATCGCTCTTCTTACTCATGGAGTCGGTGTATATTTTGGGAGCAAAAATGCATCCAGGATCAATCAGAAGCTTCTGAAAACAGGAATTGCAGTTTTTTCTGTGGGAATTGCAGTGTGTAAGCTGACAGGAATTTTTTAAATGACGGAAAGGCGCAGAGGGCTGTGAAAATAAACACGCCGGAGGAAGCCATTGAGCAGATCAGGGAAAAAACTATACGCTCCGCTTTATCGGCAATGCGCCTGAGCATCAAAGAGCAGCAGTCCGAAGGGTTCTTCTGGTGGGAATCGGCTATGATAAAGAAACAAAAAAGCACCGCTGCAAGATAGAAGAAATAAAATTACAATAAAAGAAAACAACAACGGTTATGGAGGATATATTCCCGGAAAGCTGTCAGAAAAATTGACTTTTTACACGCAAAATTATATAATGAAAAGCGTTGATAAGGAGGAAATTTATGGCTCATAAAACCGGTCTGGAAGATTATTATATCACAAAAAATAATAAAAAACTTCGCTTTGGTTATACTACGGGTTCCTGTGCGGCAGCAGCGGCAAAAGGCGCTGCAGAAATCCTTCTTGGAGGAAAAATGATCCGTGAGATCAGTCTCATGACGCCAAAGGGAATTCTTCTGAATCTGGAACTTCTTGACATTCAGAAAGAAGAAAACGCAGTGACCTGTGCTGTTCAAAAGGATGCCGGAGACGATCCGGATACTACAAACGGGATTCTGGTGTATGCTACGGTGGAAAAGCTGGACGGCGAAGCCATTGAGCCCCGGATTGTCATTGACGGAGGCGCCGGTGTAGGAAGGGTGACAAAGCCAGGACTGAAACAGGCAGTAGGCGAGGCTGCTATCAATCCGGTTCCAAAAGCCATGATCCTCAGATCTGCGGAGGAGGCCGCAGACAGATTTGATTATGAAGGCAGACTGAAAATCATCATTTCTGTGCCTGAAGGAGAAAAAATTGCCGGAAAAACCTTTAATCCCAGACTTGGGATTGTGGGAGGTATTTCTATTCTGGGAACCACAGGAATTGTGGAGCCCATGAGTGAGAAGGCGCTGATCGACAGCATCCGAATAGAAATGAGCCAGCATGCGGCAATGGGAGAAGAATATATTCTGGCAACTCCGGGAAACTACGGCGCGGAATTTTTAAGGGAGCATATGACGCTTCCTTTTGAAAAAAATATCAAATGCAGCAATTATGTGGGAGAAACCATTGATATGGCTGTGGATATGGGAGTGAGGGGAATCCTTTTTGTATCTCATATCGGCAAGTTTGTAAAGGTTGCAGCAGGGATCATGAACACTCATTCTCACAGTGCGGACGGGAGAATGGAGGTTCTTGCAGCAGGGGCCATCCGTGCGGGGGCTGACCTTGGCTGTGCAAAGGAGATCCTGAACTGCAATACCACAGACGAGGCGCTTGCTGTTCTGGACAGGCACAGGATCCTGAAAGAAACCATGAAGGAGATCACAGACCGGATCCAGTTTTATCTGGATCACCGTTCCTATGACCAGATCCTTCTGGGCGCTGTGATTTTTTCCAGTGAATACGGATATCTGGGACAGACAGAACATGCGGCAGAATTAATCAAAAAAATATCCAAAGGAGAAAACAGATGATACATTTTGTTGGAGCAGGCCCGGGAGCGCCGGACCTTATTACAGTGAGAGGAAAACAGTATCTGGAGGAGGCTGACGTGATCATTTACGCAGGTTCTCTGGTAAATCCCCAGCTTCTGGAATACAGTAAGGATGTGTGCACCATCTACAACAGCGCAAAGATGACGCTGGAAGAAGTGATTTCTGTTATGGAAAAGGCGGAAAAAGAAGGTAAGACAACGGTTCGTCTCCACACAGGCGATCCCTGCATTTACGGAGCAATCCGGGAGCAGATGGATATTCTGGATGAAAAAGGAATTGCCTATGATTCCTGCCCGGGCGTCAGCTCTTTCTGCGGCGCGGCAAGCGCATTGAATCTGGAATACACACTTCCCGAGATTTCTCAGAGCGTGATCATTACAAGGATGGAAGGAAGAACTCCGGTTCCGTCCAAAGAAAGCATTCAGTCCTTTGCGGCTCATCAGGCGTCCATGGTGATCTTTTTAAGCACCGGAATGCTGGAAGAGCTGTCAAGAAGACTGATCGAGGGCGGTTATCGGGAAGATACTCCGGCTGCCATTGTCTATAAGGCAACCTGGCCGGACGAAAAGAAATTTATCTGTACCGTGGGAACTCTGGCAAAAACAGCGGCGGATCATAACATTACAAAAACAGCTTTGATGATCATTGGAGATGCAGTAAACGCGGCTCATTATGACCGCTCCAAATTATATGATCCTTCATTTACAACAGAATTCAGAAAAGCCACAAAATAAAACGGAGAAAAACATGAAGCTTTCCATAATCTGCTTCAGTCTTACCGGACTGGAAACAGCCAGCCGGCTGAAAACAGAATTTGAGAAACAGGGACACAGGGTTTTGCTTGCGTCAAAAAGTAAATATTTAAAGGATTCCATTCAGGAATCTGTATTAAAATGGACGGAAAGCCGTTTTTCTGCTGATGACGGGATCTTATTTGTGGGAGCCTGCGGCATTGCAGTGAGAAGCATTGCGCCGTATGTGGCGTCAAAAAAATCAGATCCGGCAGTGCTTGTGATCGATGAGTGCGGAAAATTTGTGATTTCTCTTTTATCCGGACATCTTGGAGGAGCAAATGAGCTTGCTCTAACAGCGTCAGAGATTCTCAACGCCCAGGCGGTGGTAACAACTGCAACTGACCTTCATGAGTGCTTTGCAGTAGATATTTTTGCAAAAAAGAACGGCTGTGATATTATGAACATGACAGCTGCAAAGGAGGTATCTGCTGCGGTTCTGGCAGGAGAAAAGGTTGGTTTTTACAGCGAATTTCCCTGGACGGGAAAACTGCCTCAGGGATTAATCCTCTGTGACAGGAAAGGCGTTCCTGTGAGCCTGGATGAGAAAAACAGAACAGGCAAATCACCTGGAGAGGTTACAAAAAAGCAAGAAACGGGGAAGGCGGCAGAAGAAGCGTCAGCAGAGGAAAGCGCCGGAGAACAGGCAGTAAAGCTTGGCATTGCAGTTGCAATCCACAAATCCTGCGCTCCCTTTTTGTCCACGGTCCAGGTGATTCCGAAGGTTGTCACCCTGGGCATGGGATGCCGTAAAAACAAGGAGCCGGAAGGAATTGAAAAAGCGGCGGACAGCTGTCTGGAACAGGAAGATATTTTTCCCCAGGCAGTGGAGCAGCTTGCAAGCATTTCCATAAAAAAACACGAGCCGGGACTTCTGGCTCTGGCAGAAAAGAAAAAGCTCCCTTTTCTTACCTTTGAGGGAGAAGAGCTTATGAAGGTACAGGGAGATTTTACTCCCTCAGCCTTTGTAAAATCTGTAACAGGCGCAGACAATGTCTGTGAAAGAAGCGCTGTGCTGGGCGCGGCAAAGGGGAAACTGATAAAAAGAAAATCCGGAGGGGACGGTGTTACCACTGCTCTTGCGCTCCGGGAATGGGAGGTACATTTTGAATAAAATTTATGTAGTTGGAATCGGGCCGGGAGGCTGCGACCAGATGACAGGAATTGCCATGGAAGCGTTAAAGGCTAGCGATGCCATTATCGGATATACCGTTTATGTGGATCTTGTAAAGGATACTTTTCCGGATAAAGAGTTTCTTACCACTCCCATGAAAAAAGAAGTGGACCGCTGTGTTCTTGCCTTTGAGGAGGCTGTGAAGGGCAAAGTGGTTTCCATGATCTGCAGCGGAGACGCAGGGGTTTACGGAATGGCAGGCCTTATGTACGAGGTTGGAGTAAAATATCCTCAGGTAGAGCTTGAAATTATTCCTGGAGTAACGGCTGCCCTTGGCGGAGCCGCAGTCCTTGGCGCGCCGCTGATCCATGATTTCTGTCTGATCAGCTTAAGCGATCTTCTGACGCCATGGGAAAAAATCGAGGCTCGTCTTCTGGGAGCCTCCCAGGCAGATTTTGTGATCTGTCTTTATAATCCTTCCAGCAGAAAACGTCACGATTATCTTCAGAAGGCCTGCGATCTGATGATGCAGTACAAATCACCGGAAACCGTGTGCGGTACTGTTTCCATGATTGGAAGAGAGGGCGAGGAATACCATCTTATGACACTGAAAGAGCTTCGTGATACAAAGGTAGATATGTTTACCACCGTGTTTGTGGGAAATTCCCAGACAAAAGTGATCAATGGAAAAATGGTGACTCCAAGAGGATATCGGAATGTATAAAGTCATTGTGTTTGCCGGTACGACAGAGGGCTATGGACTCTGCCGCTTCCTTGGGGAAAACCAGATCCCGGTTCTTGGCTGTGTTGCCACAGAATACGGAGCAAAATCTCTTCAGGAGGGAGAGTTTCTTCATGTGCGTGCCGGACGTCTTACCCGGCCTGAGATGGAGGAGCTTTTAAAAAGGGAAAGGCCTCAGCTTGTACTGGATGCCACTCATCCCTATGCGGCGGAGGTGACGGAGAATATCCGTACAGCCTGCAGCAATACAGAGATTTCCTGCATACGGGTGCTGAGAAACGACAGTGAGCATCAGCAGGCAGTTTACGTAGAAAGCACAGAGGCTGCTGTCCGGTATCTGAAAGAAACAGAGGGGAAAGTTCTTCTTACCACAGGAAGTAAGGAACTGAAAGCATTTACAGAAATTCCGGACTACCAGAAACGGATTTTTGCAAGAGTGCTGTCCCTTCCTTCAGTTATAGAAGCCTGCAGGGAGCTGGGCTTTGAGGGGAAAAATCTCATTGCCATGCAGGGTCCCTTTTCTGAGGAAATGAACCGTGCAATGCTGAGACAGTATGACTGTCGTTATCTTGTCACAAAGGATTCCGGCAAAGCAGGAGGATTTCCGGAAAAAATCCAGGCAGCCATTTCCTGCGGAGCAGTTCCTGTGATCATAGGAAGACCCTCCGGCGATACAGGAATTTCTCCCGGAGCGTGCAGACGTATGCTGGCAGAAAAATTTGGTTTTACATACAGGCCCCACGTTACCCTTCTGGGAATTGGCATGGGAAGCCGGGAAACCCTTACCATTCAGGGAAAAGAGACTGTGGAAAAAGCAGATCTTATTATCGGGGCAAGAAGAATGGCAGATGCCGTGCGCCTTTCTCATCAGGATGTTTTTTATGAGTACAGAAGCAGTGAGATTGCACAGTACATTGCAGAACATCCGGAATATGAGAGGATTGTTATTGCTCTTTCCGGCGACGTGGGATTTTACAGTGGAGCAAAAAAGCTTCTTGACCTTCTGGGAACAGACACAGAGGTGATTTGCGGGATTTCCTCAGTTGTGTATTTTATGGCAAAAATCAGTCTTTCCTGGGAGGATGCAAAGATTGTCAGCGCCCACGGAAAGACCTGCAATCTTGTGTCCCTGATCCGGAATCACAAAAAGGTGTTTGCCATTTTGGGAACCGCTGACGGAACAGCCAGGCTTGCCCGTAAGCTGACTTCCTACGGAATGGGAGATGTACTTCTCTATGTGGGGGAAAATCTTTCCTATAAAAACGAAAAGATTTTTGTAAAAAAAGCCTGTGAGCTGACAGAGTATCAGGGAGATGCGCTGAGTGTAGTGTGCGCATATAATGACCAGGCAGAACCTTTGCTTTCCACCCATGGGCTTGCGGACGAGGTTTTTTTCAGAGGAAAAGCTCCCATGACAAAAGCGGAGATCCGCATGGTCTCTCTTGGGAAGCTGAAGCTGAAAAAAGATTCTGTCTGCTATGATGTAGGGGCAGGAACAGGCTCGGTTTCTGTGGAAATGGCTCTCAGAGCTTATGAGGGAAGGGTTTATGCTGTGGAGAAAAAAGAGGATGCTCTTGGGCTTCTTCAGGAAAACAGACAAAAGTTTGCTCTTGATCATATGGAGATCGTTGCAGGAACCGCGCCGGAGGCGCTGGAAGAGCTTCCTGCTCCTACTCATGCGTTTATCGGCGGTTCTTCGGGAAACCTGAAGGAAATTGTAAGGCTTCTTCTGAAAAAAAATCCGCAGGTTCGCATGGTGATCAACTGTATTACGTTGGAAACTGTAGGCGAAGCAATGGAATGCATCCGCGAACTGGAAGGGAAGGATGCTTCTGTTTCCTGGGAAACAGAGGTTGTCCAGCTGGCAGTTTCCCGGTCAAAATCAGTGGGACGCTATCACATGATGATGGGAGAAAATCCGATTTATGTGATCACCATTCAGGCTCATAAATAAAAGGAGGCGCGATCCATGAAAATACCGAGAATACTTCTGGCAGCAGGAGCCAGCGGAAGCGGAAAAACGCTGATCACCTGCGGACTTTTACAGGCTTTTGTAAACCGGGGACTGAAAACAGCTTCCTTTAAATGTGGTCCGGATTACATTGATCCCATGTTTCACAGCCGGGTGATCGGAACAAAATCAAGAAATCTGGATACCTTTTTTACATCAGAAAAAATCACCAGAGGGATTTTTCAGAAAAACGCTTCCGGCTGTGATATTTCTGTGATGGAAGGAGTTATGGGATATTATGACGGCGTAGGCGGAACCACCACAAAGGCAAGCGCCTATGACCTGGCAAGATTAACCAGTACTCCTGCGATCCTGATCGTAAACAGCAAAGGCATGAGTGTTTCTCTGGCAGCTTATATCAAAGGTTTTCTGGAATACCGGAAGGACAGCTGCATAAAGGCAGTGATCTTTAATCAGATGTCGCCTATGCTTTATCCCAGAATGAAAGCTCTGGTGGAACAGGAGCTTGGGATTTCTGTTCTGGGCTATGTGCCGAAGGCAGAGGACTGTGTGATCGAAAGCCGGCATCTGGGGCTGGTGCTTCCGAATGAGATTCCGCAGCTGAAGAGCAGACTTCTGAAGCTTGCGGAAGTGCTGGAAAAATCTCTGGACATAGACGGGATCCTGAAGCTTGCAGAAAGCGCGCCGGCGATGGAAGAGGTTTCTCTTACAGCAGAATATACTCTTGAGCAGCCTGTAAGGATCGGGGTGGCAGAGGATGAGGCTTTTTGTTTCTTTTATGAGGACAATTTTAACCTGTTAAAAGAAATGGGAGCGGAGCTTGTGCTGTTTTCGCCCATACATGATAAGAGGCTTCCTGAAAATCTGGACGGGCTTCTTCTGTACGGTGGGTATCCTGAGCTGAACGGAAAAATGCTGGAACAGAATCAGTGTATAAAAGCTGAGATCAGGGATGCCGTAAACGGAGGAATGCCCTGTATGGCAGAGTGCGGAGGCTTTATGTACCTTCATGAGGAAATGGAGGATATGGAAGGACGATTCTGCAAAATGGCAGGTGTGATCCCAGGAAAAGTATTCCGCACACCAGGGCTTTCCCGGTTCGGGTATATTATGCTGAGCCAGCAAAAGACGGTTCTGGGAGAAAAAGACCTTGGCAGGATCCCTGCTCATGAATTTCACTATTTTGATTCAGAAACCTGCGGAAAGGATTTCCGCGCAGAAAAGCCGGAAAGCACCAGAGGATGGGACTGTATTCATGGAACAGACACCCTGATGGCCGGTTTTCCTCATCTTTATTATTACGGAAACCAGAAGGTGCCGGAGGCGTTTCTGAAAAAATGTCTGGAATATAAAAAACAGAGACACAGCCAATAAACAGGCGCCGTGTCAGGAAGAGGAAATTTTGTTTTATCATACCATTGCCCTGACAGCAGGGTTTTTACTTGATCTTCTGATCGGCGATCCAAGATGGCTGTACCATCCGGTGTGCCTGATCGGAAACCTGATTGCCGTACTTGAAAAGGGAATCAGAAAAATATTTCCCAAAACCCAAAAAGGAGAGCTTCTGGGAGGCTTTCTGGAAGTAGTTCTGGTCTGCCTTTTATCCTTTGGGATTCCGGCAGTGATCTTATCTGTTCTGTACCGGAATGTTCCGGCTTTGGGATGCGCTGTGGAAACCTTCTGGTGTTATCAGCTCCTTGCTACAAAATCCTTAAAGGATGAAAGCATGAAGGTACATGACCGGCTTTTAAACGGAACCATAGAGGAAGCCAGATATGCGGTTTCCATGATCGTGGGACGTGATACAAAAGCCCTTACAGAAGAAGGGGTTACAAAGGCTGCTGTGGAAACCGTGGCAGAAAACTGTTCTGACGGCGTGATCGCTCCTATGATCTACATGGCCGCAGGCGGCGCCCCTGTGATGTTTCTTTATAAAGGCATCAACACCATGGATTCCATGCTTGGCTACAAAAACGATAAATATCTTTATTTTGGAAGATGTGCGGCAAAGCTTGATGATCTTGCCAATTATCTTCCTGCAAGAATTTCCGGATGGCTGATGGTAGCAGCATCCTTTTTCTCCGGAATGAACGGGAAAAATGCTGCAAAAATCTACAAAAGGGACAGAAGGAACCATGCAAGCCCCAATTCTGCTCAGACAGAGGCGGCAATGGCAGGAGCTCTTGAAATCCAGCTGGCAGGAAATGCATATTATTTTGGAAAATTATATGAAAAGCCCACCATCGGAGACAGTCTGCGTCCGGTAGAACCAGAGGATATCAGAAGGGCAAACAGGCTAATGTACGCCACGGCAGTATTAAGCCTTGTGATCTGTGCCGGTCTGCGTCTGGCATTGCAGATTCTGCTGTAGCCATATGGGACTCCGGGAACTGTAAAGAACAGGATCCCGGAGCGGAGTCTGCAGCAGACAGATGGAAACAGGGATGAATTGACATACAGGAGACAGAAACATGAAACACGTACATGGAGGAAACATATATACTTATCGGAACTGCATGGATTTTTCAGCCAACTGCAATCCTCTTGGCACCCCGGAAAGTGTAAAACAGGCAGTCAGAGACAGCCTGGACAGAACAGGAGACTATCCCCAGGTAGGCTATGCGCCTTTAAGAGAAGCGCTGGGAGAGTACGAGGATATGGATCCCCGGCATATTATCTGCGGAAACGGAGCTGCAGAGCTTATTTTTTCACTCTGTCAGGCTGTACGCCCCAAAAAGGCCCTGATTCCTGTGCCCACATTTGCTGAATACGAACAGGCTCTTACAAGTGTAGGATGTCAGGTGGAGCATGTGCTTCTCAGAGAGGAAGACGGCTTTTGTATGCAGGAAAATTTTATTGACTGGCTTCACGGAGATCTGGACATGGTTTTTCTCTGCAATCCCAATAATCCCACGGGAATCCTTACAGACAGGGAATTTCTTTTTCATGTGCTGAGGCGCTGCAGAGAGCTGGGAATCCTTTTGGTGGTGGACGAGTGTTTTCTTGACTTTGTAAAGGAGCCGGGAAAATATTCTCTGAAAGCGCAGCTTTCCAGATATCATAATCTTTTTATTCTGAAAGCGTTTACAAAGCGTTATGCCATGGCGGGGATCCGGCTGGGCTATGGCCTCAGCGAAAACGAAGAGCTTCTGGAAAAGATGGCTCAGGTGACTCAGCCCTGGAATATTTCTGTTATGGCAGAAATGGCAGGGATTGCTGCCCTGAAAGAAAATGCCTATGTAGAAAAAGGAAGAAAAACAATATTTGAGGAGGCGCCCTGCCTGAAAAAAGGTCTGGAGGAGCTGGGATTTACCGTGTATCCTTCTGAGGCAAATTATATTTTTTTCAGGGGAGAGCCCGGATTGTTTGAAAAAGGAATCCGAAACGGAGTGATCATCCGGGACTGCAGCAATTATCCGGGTCTGACAGAGGGCTTTTACCGGGTTGCGGTTCGCACGCATCAGGAAAATGAAAGGCTTCTGGAAGCTCTGAAAAAAGGTCTGGAGGGAGAATAATATGGCAAAAGCAATTATGGTACAGGGTACAATGTCCAACGCGGGAAAAAGTCTTCTTGCCGCAGGGCTGTGCCGTATTTTTAAGCAGGACGGCTATCGGGTAGCCCCCTTTAAATCACAGAATATGGCGCTGAATTCTTTTATTACAGAGGAAGGGCTTGAAATGGGAAGAGCTCAGGTGATGCAGGCAGAGGCAGCAGGAATCGCCCCTTCTGTTCTCATGAATCCCATTCTTCTGAAACCTACCAATGATGTGGGATCCCAGGTGATCGTCAACGGCGAGGTGCTTGGAACCATGAGCGCCAGAGATTATTTTAAATATAAGAAAAAACTGGTGCCGGATGTGATGAAGGCCTTTGAAGCCCTTGCTGAGGAAAATGACATTATTGTGATCGAGGGAGCAGGCAGCCCGGCGGAGATCAATCTGAAAACAGAAGATATTGTAAACATGGGCATGGCAAAAATGGCAAAGGCGCCGGTTCTCCTTGTGGGAGATATTGACAGAGGCGGTGTGTTTGCCCAGCTTTACGGAACGGTAGAGCTTCTGGAACCGGACGAACGGGAAATGGTAAAAGGTCTGATCATCAATAAATTCCGCGGTGATAAAACCATTCTTGATCCGGGTGTGGAAATGCTGGAAGAAAAATGTGGGATCCCGGTGGTAGGCGTTGCTCCTTATCTTGATATCCAGGTGGAGGACGAGGACAGCCTTACAGACAGGTTTGACAGAAATCAGGAAATCGGACAGATTGATATTGCAGTGATCCGGGTACCAAGAATTTCCAATTTTACAGACTTTAACCCGCTGGAAAGCATTCCCGGCGTGTCTCTTCGCTATGTAAAGCATGCTTCTGATCTGAAAAATCCGGATGTGATCATGCTTCCGGGAACAAAAAATACCATGGAGGATCTTCAGTGGCTTCGGGAAAGCGGAATGGAGGCTCTTATCCTGAAGGCTGCGGCAAAGGGCACCCTTGTTTTTGGTATCTGCGGCGGATATCAGATGCTTGGAGAATCTTTAAGCGATCCTTATGGAGTAGAAGCGGGAGGAACCATGAGAGGAATGGGGCTTCTGCCAATGGATACAGTATTTGCGGAAAAGAAAACCAGAACCCAGGTAACCGGAAAATATCTGGATATGGAAGGGGATTATCAGCCTCTTACCGGTGTGGAGTTTACCGGCTATGAGATCCATATGGGTGAAAGTACCTGGAAGTCCGGAGCAAAAGCAAGTACCTGGACAAGAGACGGAGTTACGGGACAGGAAAAAACAGAAGGAACTGTTTTTGAAAATATGTGCGGAACCTATGTACATGGGATTTTTGACAAAGAGGAATCTGCTCTTGCCCTGATCCGCGCAGCCGGAAAGAAAAAAGGCATTGACGTATCTCAGATGGAGGGCGTGGACTTTGCTGCTTTTAAGGAAACCCAGTATGATATTCTGGCAGCAGAGCTTCGGAAACACCTGGATATGAAAAAAATATATGAGATTCTGGAAGAAGGAACAGGAGGAACAGAAACATGAAGGTGCAGCTTGAAAATGTAAAGCCCATGGATATCGAGAAACGAAGCTTTGAGATCATAACAGAGGAGCTGGGAGATAAAAAACTGGTTCCGGGAACAGAGCTTGTGGTAAAAAGATGTATTCATACCAGCGCAGACTTTGACTATGCGGACAATCTCTGTTTTTCTCCTGAAGTAATCGAAAAGGCAATGGCAGCCATAAAAGACGGCGCCTGTATTGTAACGGACACCCAGATGGCAAAATCAGGAATCAACAAACGTGCCCTTGCCCGGTACGGAGGCGAGGTTTACTGTTTTATGTCGGACAAGGATGTGGCGGAAATGGCAAAAAAGAACGGTACAACAAGAGCCACTGCCAGTATGGATAAGGCAGCGGCCCTGAATAAAAAACTGATCTTTGCCATTGGAAATGCTCCTACAGCCCTTGTGCGTCTTTATGAACTGATCCAGGAAGGTAAGCTGGATCCGGAGCTGATCATCGGAGTTCCCGTAGGCTTTGTGAATGTGGTGCAGTCCAAAGAGCTGATCATGGAGTCAGGAGCGCCTTATATTGTGGCCCGGGGACGTAAGGGAGGAAGCAATATTGCAGCCTGTATCTGCAATGCCCTGCTTTACATGATCGACAACCGGAGAGATTAAAAACTATCAATTACCTGCTTCAGAAGTCCGCAGGCAGGACGGAAGTCTCCTGTGGGCATAGAGGAGCAGGAAAGCAGCAGAGTGATGGCAGACGGGTCTTCTTTCAGAACAGTAAGGCGCAGTCCCAGAAGTCGTGCTGCTTTTTTTACAGATGCGCCGTCTGCCTGACAGGGAAGCGTAAGGGCAAGGCTGGTTCCGGCGGCTCCGATCTGAATACTGCAGTCTGTGCCAAAGGTTTCTCTGACCGTGGCAAGAAGCTCCTTCAGCTTGGCAGAATACAGCCGTTTCAACCGCCGTGTCTGAGCGGAAAGATGACCGTCCCGGATAAACTGGCACAGGGCAATCTGTTCTGCTTTGGAAGCAGTCTGATTATAATATTCGGATTTTTTCCGGTAGGTCTCAGAAAGTCCCGGGGGAAGTATCATAAAGCTTACCCGGATAGAGGGCAGAAGAAGCCTGGAAAAAGAACCGATATAAACAACGTCATGTCCTCCCGAAAGGCTGAACAGAGAAGGCGTGGGCTTTTGAAGATACACAAATTCATTTTCAAAATCATCCTCAATGATCAGGCTTTTATGCTCTGCGGCATAGCGGATCAGCTCCAGTCTCCTGGAAACAGGCATGATTTCGCCCCATTTTGTCATGTGGGCAGGAGAAACATAAATAACTCCGCTGTCCTTGTTACGGTATCGGACCTGGAAACCAAAATCAGAGAATACGGTGCTGCCCTGAATAAAAGAGGGAGTGGGAAAGGAAACGGTTTTTTTGTCCCGGATCAGAGGGCAGAGAATCTGCAGAAGGCTCTGGACTCCCGCGCCAACTACAATATCATCAGGTGAACAGGCAATATTCCGCTTCTGGTAAACATAGTCGGAAAGAGCCTGACGAAAATCTGCTTCCCCCTGAGGCTCTCCGTAAGTGAGAAGCCTCTGGTTTTGCCGGAGAGCGCTTTTCAGATATCGCTGCCAGAGGTCAAAGCGAAAGCTTTCCCGGTCCACGCCGGAAGAAGAAAGATCATACCTGCAGGGAGGAAGAGAAGGCTTTTCCGTCTGGCGGGGCAAAGGCTCTTTTGTGGCAATATCAGTGACGTAGTAGCCGCTCTGGGCTTTGGAAATAATATAGCCCTCTGCGGCAAGCTGAAGATAAGCGTTTTCCACTGTTGTGCGGCTTAGCTGAAGCTCCTGAGAACATTTACGCAGAGAAGGCATCCGGCTTCCGGGAAGAAGCTTCCGGGCTGTGATCAGATTTCTGTAATGGTGGTAAACCTGGAGATAAAGAAGCTCGGGGCCGTCAGTATTTTGTGAAAAATGAAAAATCTGATTTTTTTTCTTTTCTTTTGCTGCAGACTGCTGATTTATCATAAACTGTCCCCCTGAAAATAAGCAAAACTGGTTGTTTTTTGAGATACATGTTGATGATATTCTATAGCACAGCAAAGGAAAATGCAAGTTAAGGAGAAAAGCTTTGAAAAAAATTGCAGTTTTAAATGATTTATCCGGTCTGGGAAAATGCTCTCTGACAGCGGCGATTCCCGTGATCTCGGTGATGGGGGTACAGGCCTGTCCGCTTCCCACTGCTGTTTTAAGTGCACAGACAGGATTTCCGTCCTATTACTATGATGATTATACAGCCCATATGGAAGAGATTATGGATCAATGGGAAAAAATGGATTTTCGTCCGGACGGAATTTATACCGGATTTCTGGCAGGGGATGTTCAGGCGGAAATGGCTCTGGAATTTATAGAAAGATTTGCAGATTCAAATACCAGAATACTGACAGATCCCATTCTCGGAGACAATGGGATGGAATACCCCATTTATACAGAAGCCCTTTGTGAAAAAATGCGTCAGCTTGCAGAAAAGGCAAGTATGATCACTCCAAATCTTACGGAAGCGCTGCTTCTTCTTTATGGAAAAGAAGAAATGCATTGCCGGTGGAAGTATTTGTCCGGCCTGGAAACAGAGGCATTTATGGTTGAAATCCGGAAAACCGGACAGAAGATCGCAGAGAACTTTCATACAGAAGCAGTGATCACGGGAATTGATCTTTATACGCAGAGTGCAGACAAAGAGGCGGAAATGGCAAATCTGATCGTAAATGAAAGTATCTGGGAATGGGTTACGGCAAAAAAAGAAGGAGGAAGCTATTCCGGCACGGGAGATCTTTTTGCCTCAGTTTTAAGTGCAGGCATCGTAAAAGGAGCGGATACTGCGGAAACTGTAAAAAAGGCAGTAAATTTTATTTCCAGGGCAATTCATGATACGGTTCTTGAGGGAACGAACCGCAATGAAGGTGTATGCTTCGAGAAACATCTGGGGAAGTTATTGTAAAAACAGAAGTGTATGGGGAGAAGCGTAAAATATACTTCAGAGGATAAGGGATGATATGGATTTATCAGAATACATCAGAGAAATACTGAAAAAGATACCGGAAAAGATCAATATAAAATCTCCGGATCCCGGACAGGTAGTTATGTATCTGGTTCTGGGGATTCTGGGAGTATTTGTATTTATTACGATTATACGGCCTGTGGCATCCTTTTTCATGGACAGGAGAAAAAGGAATAAGATTATTTCCAAAGGAATGTTGTTCTGGAAAGACTTTGAAAAAAACTGGATCAGCTCCTGGAGAGGCGGGAGAGGCACTTCCGGTTATAAGTATCAGGACGGTCCCGGCTGCTACGTGATTCTTATTTATGACAATCAGCCCAGAGGACGGGGATTTCGAAGATATAAGGATGTTTATGTAGGACAGTCCATCCATGTGTATCACAGAGTTCATTCACATTTTAACGGAAAAGGAAACGGAGATGTATACGCTGATATCAAGTATGGAAGGCAGGCTTACGTAAGAATACTTCCCTGTTCGGAAAAAAGACTGAATAAAAAAGAAAAGCGCCTGATCAGGATCTTCCGCGCAGAGAAATCCTATAACAGGACAAAGGGCGGCGGAGTAAGGCGCTGATAAAATGAAAGCAGGAAATTCCCAAGAGCTTCCGGTTACAAGGAAGTATAGTTTTCAATTTGGCGGTATAGCTCCGTTCAAGGGCTATGCCGTCTTTTTCTGTTTAGTGGCTTCTTTCTGCTGTTCTTCCTTTACCTTTTCTGTAAGTTCTTTCTGCTTTGCATAATGGGCGCGTGTTGTCAGCACTTTGTCAGCTTTCAGAGTTTTCGCTATCCGCATAGGTCCGTTTCCGGCAACGCATAAATAAAAAATCCTCTTTACCGCACCGTCATTGATTGCGATATAGCGCACATCTCTTTCAACGAAAAAGATTTCCGTATAGCAGCTGACTCTTAGATAATCATGATATGCAATATAAGAGAGCTACGAACCGTTTTGGCGGAAAACGTAGCTCTTTTTGCGTCATTCTTTCGGCTTTTTCTTTCCAAACAGGGACAGCAGCTTCAATTTTCCTTGCTGGCTGGTGGCTGCCGGAAGTACAGAAGATTTTTTGAATACACATGCAAGAGTAATGCGGTTATCTTCTGAAAGATTCATATAATCAATTCCAAATACCCAGCAGATAGTAAAGGCCCATTTTTCGTCTGCTGTTTCCTTGTGCATGAGAGCGTCCAGCAATATGACGGGAACATTTTTAAGTAAGTCCGCTGCCGGTGTTTCCGGTTCGGCGGTAGTCCGGTCAGTTTCGTGACTGGTGCTGCTCTATAACGGATTGCCTTGCTTTTTTCAGAACTAAATTTATATCTTGGATACGCATATCTGCGATTCGGTCAATGCAGACCTCTATATCTGTCAGCAGACGCATAAATCCGGGATGATAGATAAATTTACAAAGAAGCCGGTTTATTTTGTTAAGATTTCAGTGTCACAAGGACATTGAAAATTGAATGACCGGCCGCAAGTGATACCGTTCCTGGGGAAGTAGTGCCATGACAGGGGCATACTAAAGGAACTAGAAACGCTGGGAAAATTCTGGGTAGGAACGGATTGTAGGGAAAATGGCAGAACAGCAAATAATAAACATGATGGAGGTATGAACTTGAAGTTAAACATTGAAGAAAAGAAAATCTTATACGCTTTCGGGTGTGAAAATCTTGAAAACACGATACGCCGGTTAAAATGGATTACCGCCCTGACAGTGGATACAAAGGTAAAACACCGGATTCTGTGTCTGGCAAGAAAGCTGGACAGCGAAAATGTTAGAGAATAGTATCCCTGCTTTTGCCGTCATTTCCGCTTGGAGATGGAGGGATATTTTGAAGCGAAGAAGCACATCTGCCTTGTGGAAAAAAGTACAGACAGAGGACAGGAAAACAGCATGATTTCGGGTTGATTTACGGTCAAAACATCGGGTGCAGACCCGATGTTTTGGGTGTTACATATCGCGGAGGTATTAACTACCGTCTACCCTCAAAATGATGTTGTTGTACAGTTTCGGAGCTGTTTTGAACGAGAGATTTCATACACTCACCTATATTTTGAGGAAAATGAAGCATCTGGTAGATAGTAAAATTTAAACGTAATAATTAAAAATATTTTCTTGTGAACTTTTTAAAATTTATAATGGTTATATAGTATGTAAGACGTTTTACGATGGGAGAAACACTATGACAGATAAGGAACTAATGCAAGAAGTTTATAGTGGAAATCAGGAGGCATTAAGTGACTTGATTGAATTGTATTATGCAGATATTTTCCGATTCTGCTTGTATATGGTTCAGAGCGAGGATGATGCTTATGATATTACACAGGAAACATTTCTGAAATTTATAAAATACAGTTCGGCTTATCGCCAATATAACTTAAAAGGATATTTACTGACGATTGCAAGGAATCTGTGTTTCAGCTATTTTAGAATGCAAAAAGAACGCAATCATTCTTATGAGAGGGAAACGCTTGAAAAACTTCCCATTCAAAATGACAGCATACAAAACACAGAAAATTCGATTTATTTGCAGAAATTGTTAAGTGAACTATCGCCGGAAAACAGGGAGGTCGTGATTTTGCGTACTTATGAAGAATTGAAATTTAAGGATATAGCAAAGATGATGGGATGTAGTGTTTCAACAGTAAAATCAAGGTTTCGCTTGGGTGTACAGCATTTAAAGAGAATGGTGGAGGACGGAAATGGAAAATCGTGAAATCAAAGAGCTTTTTTTACAGGCTGACAAACAAATTGCGATTCAGGAATCAAGAAAACAACAGGTACTTACTTCTATGACCATGGAGCTAAAACAGCAAAAAATTCCGGTATTAAATCAAAGAGAAATTTTATTCAGTCAGTTTTTATATATGGATAAGTCATTTCTTATTTTACATGCAATAGCTGTTTGTTTTTGTATAGGTATATTACTGCTGCTACAGCGAGCAGGGGCAGACATAAATACAATGATAATTGCCTGTATGATTGGTGTTTCTGGAATTGCTGTTCTCACTGTATTTTTAATTGATAAATTATTCTTGGGCAGAATGGCAGAGTTGGGAGCAAGCTGCTATTTCAGTACAAAACAGAGTGTTGCAGCTTATATGGTAATTGTCGGCAGCATAAATCTTGCAATATTTTTGTTGATTATTTTCTACATTGGAAGTTCTCTGAATATTGGTATTTTACAGCTTGGACTATATGTGGTGACAGCATTTTTTCTGTCTAATATTGTGTCAGTAGGAATCCTGTCTACAGAAATCGGACGGGAAAACAGATACTTTCTTTTTATTAGCAGTGTTTTTCTTGCGATAGGATATACTGTTTTCTCTGCGGTTCCAACAGTATTTTCAGCGGTATCACTTGGAGCGTGGGGAATTGCTTGTTTTATATTGGGAAGTGTATTTGCCCTACAACTCAAAAAGTTATTTGTAGAAATGATAAAAGGAGAAATATTATGCATGAATTAAATCTGGTGGATGTACAAAAAAGGTATAAGGAGAAAGATGCAGTCATAGGATTCACATTCACATTTACAAATGGAGTCTATGGTTTGTTGGGGGAAAATGGAGCAGGAAAAACAACATTGATGCGATTGATTTGCGGAATTTTACAGCCGACAAATGGAAGCATTACCTGTGATAATATCCGTATATCGGATATGGGCGCAGAATATCGCCGGTTATTGGGATACTTGCCCCAGAATTTTGGATATTACGGAGATTTTACCGCAGTTCGTTTTTTGAATTATATGGCGGCTCTGAAAGCACTTCCGAGAGATTATGCAAAAGGAAGGGTAGAGGAATTGTTGGAATTGGTTGACTTGAAGGATGTCAAAAATAAAAAACTCAAAACATATTCTGGTGGGATGCTCCAAAGAATTGGTATTGCACAGGCTCTTTTGAATGAAGCGGATATTTTGATTTTGGATGAACCTACAGCAGGACTTGATCCTAAAGAACGGGTGCGATTCCGTAATATCATTAGTTCTTTGGGAAAAAAAAGGATTGTGTTGCTGTCTACCCATATTGTATCAGATATTGAATATATCGCTGATTGTATCCTGATGATGAAAAACGGAGAACTTATCCGGCAGGGAACAGAGAATGAGGTGATTGCTGACGTGCAGGGATATGTCTGGAAATGCGTTGTTCCGGAATGTGAGGTACAGGGGTTGAATGAAAAATATGTGGTAAGCAACTTACGAAACAGCGGCGAGAACGTGGAGTTGCGTATTGTTTCTGATATACAGCCTATGAAAAACGCTGAAATTACGGGAGCAACATTGGAAGATGCATACCTTTATTACACACAAGTGCTTGGAGGGAAAAACAATGCGGTTGTTTAAAATGGAAATTTACAAGTTATATCATGAGAAAGTTTTTTTATGGGGAGTTCTTTCTGTAATAGGGTTAATGATGATATTTTTTTGGTTCGCAGAAGTTGGGGATGAGCTTGCAGTGATTGGAGAAAAATCATATTCCGGCTATGAGGCAGTACAGGTAAACCGAAAAATTACAGAAGAATTTGAAGGAATCATCACAGACGAAAAAATTGATCAGATTATCAAGAAATATGGGATTCCATCTAAGTTAAGCGAGAATATGCCAAACTGGAGAGACGGAAATTATCTGAATGATTTTGTTGCTTTGTACTTCACAAACGGAAACTGGCAGGCACAAATACTTCCCACGCAAACGTATGCGTTGGAAGAATCCGAGCTTGGAAAAGTGTGTGAAAACAGGGGGATTGCTCCTACTTTGGAGTATGTAAAAGGATGGCGTGCTTTTGTTGAATTATTGCAGTTTGGACTTGTTTTAGGCAGTATCGTGGTTATATGCAGCATTTCAACGGTATTTGCAAAAGAAGGGCAGACAAAAATGCTGCCACTTATTTTTACAACAGAGGAGGGGCGGCGGAAAGATGTTTATGCAAAGGTTTTTTCGGCATTTTTATTAACTGCCACTGTCTTTATTGTAGTTGTTTTGTTGGATTTTATTTTGTGCGGCTTGGTTTATGGAATGGATGGTTTTACTAATATGACAGGGATAGTACTTGGAGAGAAAATGTTGCGAGCTGTATATCAAGTGAATTTCTCTCAATATTTAGTTAGACTATTATTATTTGGACTGCAAGGATTTTTCCTTTTGTGTGCAATTACATTGGCTATATCGGCTAAATATAATACTTCTTTTACAGCTGTGATTGTATCGGCGGTTTGTTGGGGAATGCCTGTGATTCTCAGGATGCTCTTAATGGGAATGAGCGCAATATTTATTTATGCGACCCCTCTTTTTCTTGTGATGCATGGATGTCTTGATGATGTGTATGGTGCAGAGGAAATTGTATTGCTTATAAGTTTGGTTATTGGAATTATTTGTACGATAACTGGATTCCTGAAGTACAAAGTAAAAGAAGCCGTATAATTTAAACTATTGGAAACTGGCAGCACTGAAACAGTTAAGAAAAGAATGGGAGAGGTTGGAACATGAAGAACGAAAAGCGAATACCTTTTGAAACCATTGAAAAAGTAGTTGAAGGAGAGCCGGAAGCAATACATAATGTCGTATGTTATTACAGAGGGTATATGAAATATCTATCTGTATTTCAAGGTCACTATCTGATATTCAAGACCGCTTGGAAGCGCAACTGATACAGGTATTATTCGAGTATCGCTTTAGGTATTCATTATGGAATGTTACGCGATAAAGTCTTTTCGCCTGAGTTGAGCGGCATTACAGCGAAGATAAGAGCAGGGGTAAGGGATTTATACTCCCGCTCTTAAAAATAAAGTTCTACTGCATAACATAACAAACAATATTTTTATATTGCCGTTCCCGTTCCATTCTTTTTCATTCCGGCGGCTCTGCCGATTTGCCTTGCTCCAAAGGAGAGGGATTAGAGAAAGGATAGAAAGTGGTAGCGAGTAATTCACAAATTACCCACTAAATATTTTAAATAGGCACACGCTTGCTCTTTCGTACAATCTTGATTTTTTAATATGCACCATTGCCATATAAGCAATAGTGTATTACTGTAATGGTTTGCCAATATTTCTTTGGGAATCAACATCTTTTCACTCATTGTACAAGAATGAAAAAGTTCACGCATTTTACCATTCATAAAAGTTTGGAAACTACTGAACATATATCCAATTTCTGAGTTATGCGTCAAGATGCCACGTATCTTCTTTTCGTTTTTTTTGCTGTAATCATAAATACGGTCAAAAAAAATATACAATGCTTCTTCATGCGCCATATGATGATATTCTTCCAAATGAATTTCTTGCGTCAATCCTATCCAACAATAATTCAATAAGTCAAATTTATCGTCAAAGTAATTATAAAAAGTCGCTCTAGGATAGTTTGCACACTTACATAATTCTCCTACCGTTATTTCTTCAAAGTTCTTTTCAGAAAGCATGGTAAACATAGTACACATAAAATCATTGAGAGTTCTTTTTGCACCTCTTGTCATTTTCTTGTTTGTATTGTATTTCACAGTATGGACTCCTTTTGCACTTTCTTAAATATGTCTATATTTAGACGTTTTTAGAGTATTGACTCTTGCACATAGGCTATGTTTAATCTAACATGAACTTACAATTTTTACAAGTGTCTAAATTAAAACGAATGTTTTGAAAGAGAGGTATATATGAAAATAGCAGTCATTACAGGAGCTTCTTCGGGATTAGGAGTTGAATTTACAAAGACGATTATAAAGCAGTATCCTAAACTCGATGAAATCTGGATTATTGCAAGACGGAAAGACAGATTGAAAAATCTTGCAAGACATAATCCAGATAAAAAAATACGTGCGATAACGCTTGACCTAGGTGCTGATGAGGAATATAGCAAACTGGAAACATTGTTATCTGATGAAAAGCCACAAATTAGTATTCTCGTCAATAATGCCGGCTATGAATGCTCAGGCAATTTTAGAGATATGTCTGCATCAGATATCCAAAATATGATTTCTGTCAATGTAAAAGGATTGACTATGGTACAAAGAATTTGTAGTCCATATTTTGCGAAAGATAGTTTTGCTATTATGACATGTTCTGTTTCATCATTTACACCAATTCCACATCAGGCTGTATATAGTGCATCAAAAAGATATATCTATGCTTTAGGAAAAGCACTTCGGGAAGAGGAAAAAAGAAATAATGTAAATATCTTATTGCTATGTCCCGGCAACATGGATACAGAAATGAACCCTAAAGGTCAAGCCAGACAAAGTAAACAGATTAATACCTTACCGTTTCTTGATATGCAGAAAGTAACAAAAAATGCATTAGCTAGAGCAGAGCATAAAAAAGCAGTCTATACACCTGGACGCTTTTATAAATTTTATCGAGTTGTGAGTAAAGTATTTCCGTCCTCGTTCATCATGTACTTTGCAAAAAAATTTTATTAATGGAGAGTTTTTATGATTATTTATTTTTCAGCAACAGGAAACAGCCGTTATGTAGCAGAAAGAATTGCTAAGGCAACAGGAGACAGAACCGTTTCTATCACTGCATGTATGAAAAATCAGCAATTCCAATTTGAGTTTCATGAAAGTGAGTTTTTAGGAATTGTCAGCCCTACTTATTCTTGGGGATTACCAGAGATTGTAAAAGAATTTTTGAAGAAAATAAACTTGAACAAAAAACCGTCTTATATATGGTTTATTGCAACCTATGGAACAACCACAGGGCAAATAGGTAATTTTGCGAATGAAATATTACAAAAGCAAAATATAGAAATTTCGGCATATTTCAGTGTGAAAATGCCAGATACATGGACATCAACTTTTAACTTAAGCAATAAAGAATATGTCAGAAAGATAAATGAAAGGGCAGAACTTCAAATAGATTCTGTAATAGATAAAATTATAAATCGTGCCATAGGAGATTATATGCAAAGAAAAGTTCCTATGCCTATTGCAAAGTGGTTTTACAATATGGAGTATGATACTATGCGTAAAACAAGTCATTTCCATGTAGAAAATACCTGTGTAGGTTGTGGACTCTGTGCCCAAAAGTGTCCGATTTCCGCCATAGACATAACGAATAAGCAACCAGTATGGAATCAAGAGCAGTGTGTTATGTGTCTTTCTTGCCTACACCATTGTCCTAAATTTGCAATTCAATACGGTAAAAGAACGAAAAAACATGGACAGTATGTGCATTTCCCATTATCAGTAAAAGAGAATAAAGTGTAGATTCTTACCAAGTAACAGAAAAATATATTGAGGCAGTAAATTATATTTCTTTATAAGTCCATAGGATTTCTATGAATATTTCCCGTACAAACTTTACGTTTTGTACGGGCTTTTTTATAGACACATTCTTTCCGTAAGTTAGTGCAACGGTATAAACGGACACTTTAATTCCCGTTTATATATCCCACTTTAATGGAAAGGGGGTGAGATTATGAGGATATCTTCTTTCGAGCATATCGTCAGGTTACAGTTTAATTCTTTAATGCTGATTATCATTAAGAACAAATTAAAAAGTCGTTACAGACAGCTTGCAAGACGTTCTAAACTTGAAGTATTGTTTTGCGAAATAGCAGAAACGAAACAGGTTGAACGTGGAACGAATGACACCTATTTTTATGATTGTGTATCATTTAAAGTCTTGCACTTTACTATTTATGTATCTGATGAAACACTCGGTACAGCTTTACATAGACTGTCAGAAAAACAGCGTAGTGCAATTTTATTACGCTATTTTCAAGGCATGAACGACAGAGAAATTTCAGAACTGTACCATGTATCACGTTCTGCTATTTTTAGCAGAATAAGTAGAGGACTAAAGAAGTTAAAAACGCTTTTAAGCGAAAGGAAGTAAAAAGAATGAGCAAAGATTATGGCTATCCCTCTTTTGAATTGATTTGCAGAGCGTCAAGTGGAGATGAATTGGCAATCAGAGAAATTCTGAAGTTTTATGACACTTATATTTCTAAATTATGCTTGCGTCCTTTTTGCCACTCTGAAAGTGGTAAAATCATTATGCAGGTTGATGAAGAACTAAAAGGAGATATTTATACAGATATGATGAAAGCAATCTTGAAATTTGAAATACGAGTGAAGTAATCAACTGTATAAAAGAAAATCGGGAGATACATAGTTACTCGTGCTATCTCCCTTAGTAGTTTTACGGTCATATCAAGGCTCATTCAATCGTGGTAAATTCATGGTAAAATGAGTGTTTCAATATACTTCAAAATGCTTGAAAGTATAGTATTTATGCGGATAATTGAAAATTAGATATAAAATTTATTTGTGAGAAAGCTTAGATTTTTGTCTTGACAACTGAACCACTATACCCTGACCGATTGAGGGGGTAATTCTAAATAATATGTCAAGAAAAAACACACCCGGATTTTCTGGGTGCTCTTGACATGTTCATTCATTTTTGCTATTAAATAGACAATGGCTTAACCGCAGAAAACTGCCATTAAGCCGCCCAATTATCATAGAAGATCTCAATTTGCAGAAAAAATTTCACACCGTCATATTTTCTACTCTACCATCAAAAATGATGTTCTATCGCGTAACAAAGTGCAAACAGAAACAGAGAGCTGCCACTATTGAAAGTGATTAGCTCTCTGTTTCTGTTTGCACTCTGTCTGTCAGCGTTAGTGATAAGTTATTGTGAATACTTCCTTATCAGCGTAAAACTAACAGTAAACCGGGAATATTCCTGCTTTTGCTATAGAAATTTTGATTTTAATCAATAAAGGATAAAATTTCTGTAATAAAAATTAAGAGTCTTTTTTCTCTTTGGCAATGATCAGAGAGTAATATCCTGCGCTGTCGGGAATTTCTTCAACACTTCTGTATACATGCTCGTTTTCCATGCCGCAGTTTTCTACCATAAGTACATCACGATTACTCTGCGCGAGAATTTCCTTTACCTGATTCATTTTCTTGCCTGATTTCATTAGTATGTAATTGCCGTGTTCGTTTAACGAAGTATCCAGACGGTGCACAGCAGGAATTACATGAAGCTGCTGATTCCATTCAGAAAGAGGGATATTAAGTCTGGCAGCAGCAGCGCAGAAAGAAGTAATGCCGCTGACAAGAGCTGTTTTATAGCCGTCAGCTTCCACGCGGCGCTGAAGATAAGTAAAAGTAGAGTAAACACAGGGATCTCCCAGTGTCAGAAAAATAATATTTTCTCCTTTATCAAGAACTGCTTCCAGTGTCTTGGCGCCTCTGGCATGATTGCTTTCCAGTTCCTCAGGATCATGAGTCATGGGCATATAAATGGGAAGAAGTTCCTTTTCTGCCAGTTCCGGTACTGCCTGCACTGCAATCTTGTAGGCAACCGTATCTTTCGGCTCCGCTCCCGGTACAGCTATGATTTTATTTTCGCGGATCAGACGCACTGCCTTCAGAGTCATCAGCTCCGGATCTCCCGGGCCTACGCCCACACCGTATAAGGTTCCTTTCATTAATTGTTCCTCCTTGTGGTTTACAAAATTTCTTCCATTATACAAAAAAAAGAGCAGGTTGGCAATTGGAGATATTGTGCTTTGATTTTATAAAGCTTTATGGGAAAAGAAATTTAAAATTTTATTTTAGCAGCTATAAATAAGCAGGCTTGAAAAAGTGCATAAACTCCTCGATGATTTGTCTTTATGGGATGCTCATATAAAGTATCGCATTTCCTTTATGTCCGTATATTCCGAATTGTATTGTGCAAAATTCGATATTTGCTCATTTATAGTTAACAGTTTTATTTTAGATGGTAAAAGGTATATTGCAATTGAGCAAAAAATTAGTGTTAAAAATTTATAAAAAAAACAGTTGACAGAGGCGGAAGAAAGTGGTAAATTAATCT